>Ga0123337_10000035_pt1 | contig 289712 bp, 259 predicted proteins | sample frozenSSSSmetaG_FD_89792 | JGI IMG/M metagenome (GOLD analysis project Ga0123337, IMG submission 89792) | Glacier valley bacterial and archeal communities from Borup Fiord, Nunavut, Canada, to study Microbial Dark Matter (Phase II) -... | ecosystem: Environmental > Aquatic > Freshwater > Ice...
AGATAGGCGTCTCCCCGGCTTCATCGCTCGGCCACAGCCCGCCGTCGTCGAGCAGCGTGGATCCGACGCCCTCCCCATCGACGGGATGAAGGAGAGTCTGGCACGGCGGGGAACCAGGGCGGGTTTTTAGGGTCGGGTTTTAGGGCAGGGGTTTAGAAACAGGGGGTTGGGGAGGGGCGATGTGCGGGTTTTGGGTATTTGTGTCGCGGAATTTGATGCCCTCTCCCGGCGGGAGAGGGCGGCCGCGCACGACGGCATCAGCCGTCGTTCTGGCGCGGGCGGGTGAGGGGCACCCGGTGAGAGGGAGCCCCTCACCCTTGAGCGCGAAGACCACGCGCTGACGCTCGCGGGCGCTCAAGCCCTCTCCCGCCGGGAGAGGGTGTCACTTTGCTGTCGGCATTCTCCGGTGCCGACTGCGCCGGGCCGAAGGATGACGACGGGGGAGAGGCTCACACCTGGGTCCCCGCATTGGCAGCTTCGCGCCGCCCTTCGGGTCGCGGGGATGAGCGGGGTATGGGGGGCGGGTGAGAGGCAACCCGATGAGGGGGGCGCACCCTTTGACGCTTCACGCGGAAAGGCTAGCCGCCGGTCACATAGATGGTGCAGGTCGAGGATTCGCCGGTCAGGGGGTTGGCGAAGGGGACCACCCGGGCCACCGGGTTGGCGAAGACCTGGCCGAGCAGGGCGAGGAAGGGGGCGTCGGGTGCGTCGTCCGACCACAGGGCGAAGACGCCGTCGGGCGTCAGCCAGGACTTCATCCGGGACAGGCCTTCGGCCGTATAGAAGCGGGCGTGGGCGGGGTTCAGCAGTCGGTACGGCGAATGGTCGATGTCCAGCAGGATGACGTTCCAGTGACCGTCCGCGTCTGGCTCGGCGTCAAACAGGCTGAAGAAGTCGGCGTGGGTCAGGATACAGCGCGGGTTGGCCCCGAGGCTCTCGCCGATCGGCACGATGCCGGCGCGATGCCAGTCGATCACGGCCTCGATCGCGTCGGCGACCTCGACGGAGCCGACCCGCGCGTCGGCAAGGGCCGCCTGGGCCGTGTAGCCGAGGCCGAGACCGCCGACGAGGACCTTCAGATCGGTGCCGCTCGCCCGGGCCAGGCCCAGCGTGGCCAGCTCCGTCTCGCCGACTGTGAACAGGCTGGACATCAGATGTTCGTCGCCGAGGATGACCTCGACCACATCCTGATCCAGCGCCGAAACCCAGCGCCGCCGCAGGATGATCGGTCCCATGGGCGTGGGACGGTAATCCAGTTCCTCGATCAGACGCGACAAACGATGACTCCATGACGGTAGACCGGGATGTACCATCGGCCATCAGCGGCGGGGATGCACGTCCTGATCGCAGCCACCGGCAGCAGCGGCGGCGTTGATCCACATCAGCGCCATTCGGACGGATGAGCGCCATTGTGGCTGACGGCGTTGCTGACGGCCTGCAAACTGCCAGGCAGGACAGACAAGGTTGTCAGGGAGAGCTTGGGGCTTCGCTCCCTGACTCCTGATCGGTCGGAAAGGGCCCTGCCTGTGAGACGCGCTGTCATCCTGACGCTTTCCCTGATGGTCCTCGCCGTGAGCGGTTCGGTCGAGGCGGCTCCGCGTCCGATTTGGCTCCTCCGACCCCTGTCATCAGCGAAGACGCACCGTCGACGCCGTCCCCCGCCCGGGCGGCGGAAGCGTCAGAGCAGCAGGCCCGCCTCGATGCTGCCCAACGCGCCCGGTCGGCCGCCCAGCGGCAAATCGAGGCGGAGCAGGGCGAGACCGGGATCTCTTCCAATCCGGCATCTGGCTCCAACCTGAGGTCCAGCAACATCGGGCCTGGGGCCGGGGAGGGGGATTCCGTGAGGTAATCTGCCCGGACTGGACTCATCGGTCCAATCGGGATCAGGATCGGTGTATGTCGCAGCCACTCATCTTTCTGGATACGGACAGCGCCCTCAGCCTTCAGGATCAGGTGCGTCGCAAACTGGTCGAGGCGGCCTGCGCCGGCGCCTTTCCACCCGGGCGGCGGCTGCCGTCATCGCGCGCCCTGGCTACCCAGTTGGGCGTGGCTCGCAATACGGTAACGCTGGCCTATCAGAAGCTTCTGGATGAGGGGCTGTTCGTCAGTCGCGAGCGCAGCGGCATCTACATCGATCAGGACATGGTGCGCGGCCTGACCGCCATCGAGACGGTGGCGGGTGGCCGGGACCCGGTCCGCAAGTCCCGGTGGCGGGGGCGGTTCAAGACCGGTGACGGCGGCGACCCCGCGGCGCGTCGTACTCCCAACTGGCACCAGTATCCCTATCCGTTCATCGACGGGGTGTTTGATGCCTCGCTGTTTCCCGTGGCGGAATGGCGCGAGGCCAGTCGTCAGGCCTTGGCGGTCGACGACATCAGTCAGTGGTCAACCGACTCCGGTGACGCGGATGACCCGATGTTGATCGAGGAAATCCGCACCAAGGTTCTGCCGCGCCGGGGAATCCAGGCGCGACCCGATGAGATCCTGATCACCGTGGGGACCCAGCAGGCGCTGGCCCTGCTCAGTGAGATGTTGATGGATACGACCACCACGGTGGCCGTCGAGGACCCGGGCTATCCCGACCTGCGCCGGATGGTGGCCAATCGGGGCGCGCGAACCGTGTTGCAGCCCGTCGATGAAGAGGGGGTGGTGATCGACCGGCGGCTGGACGATTGTGACATCCTGTATGCCACGCCCAGTCATCAGTTCCCGACCGGGGTGATGATGAGCCAGGGACGACGGGAGGCGCTGCTGAAGAAGGCCAGGGCGCGGAACATGATCGTCATCGAGGACGATTTCGACTGCGAGTCCAACTACCTGGATGAGGCCTGCCCGGCGCTCTACAGTCTCGATCCGGACGGTCGGGTCATCTATGTGGCCAGCCTGTCCAAGATCCTGGGGCCGGGCCTGCGGATGGGGTTCATCGTGGCACCCGCCGAGGTGATTACCGAGGTCCGGCGTCTGCGGCAGTTGGCCGTGCGTCACCCGCCGCTCAACAACCAGCGGATCGCCGCGCATTTTCTCGCCATGGGCCACTATACGGCGACCATGATGCGGCTGGGGCGGCTGTTCCGCGAGCGGCGCACGGCGCTGCGTGACGCGTTGAATCACTATCTGCAGCAGTCCGTCGCCATCGGGACGCTGCGGGGCGGTGCCGCCTACTGGGTGCGGGGCCCCGATCATCTCGATGTGGCGCGGCTGGCCGTCGAGGCCGAGCGGCGCGGGGTGCTGATCGAGTCGGTTGGCCCCTACTATGCGGGAGGCGCGGCCCCCCGGAACATCTTCCGCCTCGGGGTCACCAGCCTGCCTCTCGACCGGATCCGTGAGGGGGTGGCCATTCTGGCGGACCTGATGCGCGACCTTCCCGGCGTCGCGCCGGCCTTTCCGCATTCGCCCGAGGGCAGGCTCACCGGCGCAGCGCTCCAGACGGCGATGTCGGGGGCGATGTTGTTGTGCAAGACGGTGTACGGCGACCCCTGCACGATCGAACTTCACCCGGACGGCAGGATGACCGGACGGGCGGGCTATGCCAATGAAGACTGCGATTTCGGCCACTGGTGGGTGGAGGACGATGTCTGGTGCCGCCAGTGGGATCGATGGTCCTATGGCGAGACCGCCAGCTTTCAGACGGTGATCGTTGACGACCGGATCGGCTGGTTCGACGCCAATGGCCGACTGGTGGATTCGGCGGTCGTCCGGCGAATGGTTCCCGATCAGGCCGTGGAGCCAAAACCCGTTTGAGGCGAGTCATCTCGGGTAACTGGCACCATAGTTCAAGCGTGACTGGCGCTATGTAACGCCGGTCATCGCCGTCACAGTTCCTTCACTGGGCCGCAAGGTCCGATGCGGGAGATGACATGCGACCCTTCGGAATCGCCGGCCTGCAGCTTGATTTGGCCAAGACGGACAACTGCGATCACATCGTCGCCGAGATTGCGGCGGCGAAGGCGCGGCTGCCCTGGGTGGACATGATCGTGATCGGCGAACTGGCGCTGTACGGTGCCGGGGTCAGCCACGCCCAGCCCCTGCCGGGTCCGGCGGAGGCAAGGATGTGTGAGGCCGCCCGCGCCGCAGGCGTCTGGCTGGTCCCGGGCTCCCTGTTCGAAAAGGTCGGTGACCGCATCTACAACACTGCGCCGGTGATCGATCCCGCTGGCGAGGTCGTGGCCCGCTATCGCAAGATCTATCCGTTCCGGCCCTATGAACAGGGGGTCACCGCCGGGGATCAGTTCGTGGTCTTCGATGTGCCGGACGTCGGCCGTTTCGGCCTGTCGATCTGCTACGATATGTGGTTCCCGGAGACCACACGGACCCTGACCTGGATGGGGGCCGAGGTTATCCTGCATCCCGGCATGACCAATACGATCGACCGCGACGCCGAACTGGCGATCGCGCGGGCCAGCGCCGTGACCAACCAGGTCTATTTTGTCGACATCAATGTCGCGGGAGCGCTGGGCGTCGGCAAGTCGGGCGTGTTCGGCCCCGGTGGCGAGGTGATCCACGAAGCCGGGGCGGGCCATGAGGTGATCGCGGTGGAGCTGGATCTCGACCAGGTTACCCGGGTGCGCGAGCGCGGCTGGCACGGGCTGGGGCAGCCCCTGAAAAGCCTGCGCGATACGCCCATCGAATTCCCACCCTATCGGGACGGCTTCGCAGCCTCGCCCGCCTTCGCCAAACTGGGGCCGCTGGAAAAGCCCCGGTCCGAACGTCCGGCCTCGCCGGCGCTGAGAGTCGTCAAGACCTAGAGGCGCGCCGCGGCGCGAAATCGAACACCACAAATAATCGTTTCAATCAGGGGGAAGCAGAATGAACAGGTCAAATCTGAGAAATGCGGCATCGATCAGTGCCTTGATGCTGGGGCTGGGTATGGCCGGCGGGGCTGTGGCCCAGAACGCTGAGCCGGTGGCCCGGGTCGATGATATCGTGGTCACGGCGACCCGTCGCGAGACCAGCGTTCTCGACGTTCCGTACAATATCTCGGCGGTGTCGGGCACGGCGATCGAGGCGGCCAAGATGGCCGACAGCGCCGAGCTGATGCGTGGCATTCCCGGGGTATCGGTCGTCGATCGCGGCTATCGTAATTCGGGCGTGATCAACAACGTCCTGATCCGGGGCATCAACGTCGACAGCAATGCGCTGGGTGACTACGCCGTCTCGAGTGTCGCGCCCGTTTCGACCTATCTCAATGATACGCCCCTGCTCGCCGGCTTCCTGCTGAAGGATCTGGATCGGGTCGAGGTGCTGCGCGGGCCGCAGGGCACCCTGTATGGTTCCGGCTCGCTGGGCGGGACGGTGCGCTACATCACCCGCGCCCCGAAGCTCGGCATCTTCGAGGGCGCGGCCTCGGCCACCGTCAGCCAGGTCGAGGGATCGGGCAGCATGGGCTGGGCCGCCGACCTGACGCTGAACATCCCTCTGGGCGAGACGCTGGCCTTCCGGGCCACGGCCAGCCAGATCGATTATCCGGGCGTGACCGACTATGTGAACATCTATCAGCTGGACGGCACCGGGGCTCCGGTCGCGCCGAGCGGCCTGCTGTCGCCGGATGCGGCCTATACCAGCAAGGCAGACGCCGACACGGTCGAGATCTGGTTCGCGCGCGCCGCCCTGCGCTTCGAGCCCAATGATCAATTCAACGCCACGCTGAGCTACAGCCAGCAGTCCGACGAAATCGGCGGGCGGCGGCAGGTGACCCGCGGTGCCGACGGCTACGGCAATGTCTACGGTGACTATGAGAACGGTTCGGTCCAGCTGGAGCCGTCATCCCGCGACGTCACCCTGGCCAGCCTGGAAATGAACGTCGATCTGGGTTTCGCGACCCTGACCTCGTCGACCTCGCACTACAAGCATGAGGGCGAAAGCCTCAGTGAAAACACTGGATTCTATGCACAATTCGGGTTTCTGAGCTTCTACTACAACTACCCGCGGCCGATGGCGACGGCGGAGCGGGCCTATACGGATGAGGCGACGATCCAGGAGTTGCGACTGGTCTCCACGACCGGCGGGGCGTTCGATTATGTCGTCGGGGCCTACTACAACGACGACACGCTGGACTCGTCGCAGAACAGCTATCTGCGCGGCTTCAAACGCTGGGCGGACGCGACCTTCCCCTGGGCGCCGGCGGGCATATCCGGCGACCAGGACTTCCTCTACCGCCGCCATGAGACATTCAAGGACAAGGCCCTCTACGGCGAGCTGACCTGGCATGCGACCGACGCCCTGTCCCTGACCGGTGGCGTGCGCTGGTTCGACAACGAGGCGATCAACGACACCTTCATCGACGTGCCGATCTACACGTCGCTGAGCCAGCCGGTGAACGCGCATTTTGAATCGTCGGAGAGCCGGGTCCTGTTCAAGGGCAACCTGTCGTGGCGCTTCAGCGACAGCGGCCTGTTCTACGGCACGATTTCGGAAGGCTACCGTCGCGGCGGCTCCAACGCGGTCCCGCTGAGCGGCAATTTCGCCGAGGACCCGCGCTGGCAGGTCTATGGCTCGGACTCGGTGGTCAACTACGAGGCCGGGGTGAAGGGGCGGCGCGGGAGCCTGACCTATGATGCCGCCCTGTTCTACGTCGACTGGGAAGACATCCAGCTGAACACCTCGACGCCGAACTGGGGCTTCTATGTCGTCCAGAACGGCGGCAAGGCGCGCAGCTATGGTCTGGAGACCTCGATCGACGGCCGGCCCACCGACGCGCTGCACTATTCGCTCGGCTACACCTATACCAATGCCAAGCTGAGCGAGGACGTTCTCAGTCCGCTGGGGGCCGTGCTGGGAGCCGACGGGTCGTCCCTTCCGGGTACGCCGGAACATGCGGTCACCCTGTCCAGCGACTACACCTGGTCGCTGGCCGGTGACCTGAGGCTGGTGGCGCGGGCGAGCGGCTACTATCAGTCGTCCACCCGCAATGCGATCGGGGGCCCGACGTTCAATACCGAAATCCCGGGCTTCACCCTCTGGAACAGCTCGGCCACGCTTTCGCGGGGTCCCTGGGCCGCGACCCTGTTCGTGAAGAACATCTTCAACGAAGATGGCGTGACCGGCGAGTTCACCGAGGCCTACATGGGTACCCGTCCCTCGGTCGGTTACTACGGCAATGCGTCCAAGAAATTCATCTCCCTGCCGCGGACCATCGGTCTGTCGCTCGACTACAGCTTCTAGGGCGGAAATGGTCGACGTGGCGGTCAGGAGCGGTGTGATGGAGCAGCTGGGCGGCGTGGCCCGGCTTATCCGGAGCGGCCGTATCGGCGAGGCCCTCGCCCGCCTGACCGCCATCGAGGCCGACGCCGGGGGCGATGGCGTCCTGCTGCAGCACCTCGGCGAATATTATACCCATTGCGGCAAGCCTGCGGATGCCGCCCGTTGCTATCGACGGGCGGTGACGCTGACGCCGGATGATCCCGGCTGCCTCTACAATCTGGCGACGGCCCTGATCGCGACGGGCCAGACCGCAGAGGCCGAGGGGCTTCTGGACCGGGTCATCACACTCAATCCCGGCGACGGCGACGCCTGGCAGAACCGCTCGACCCTGAGACGCCAGACGCCCGAGGCGAACCATGTCGACGGCCTGATTGAGGCGGTTGCCCGGGCCCGGGCGGCACCCGATGAGGTGGCGCTCTGCTACGCCCTGGCCAAGGAATATGAGGACCTCGGTGAAGCCGGCCCCAGCTTCGACTGGCTCAAGCGTGGCGCGGACCGGCGGCGGAGCCTGCTCAGCTACAGGGTCGAGGCGGACGTCGCCGCCATGGCGCAGATCGCCGACGTCTTTGATGCCGGGTTGATGGCGCAACCCGCTGCCGGCTGTGCCGAAAGCGGACCGATTTTCGTGCTGGGTCTGCCCCGCAGTGGCACCACCCTGGTTGATCGCATCATCAGTTCACACAGCGCGGCCGAGAGCCTGGGCGAGATCAATGATTTCGCTCTCAGCCTGATGCGTCTGGCGGGGGATGCGGCAGGGAAGGGCGACCTGATCCGGCGCTCGGCCACTCTGGATCCGGCGGCACTGGGCCGGGCCTATATCGACAGCACCGCCGGCTACGGTGCCACCGCGCCGATGCAGATCGACAAGACGCCGGTGAATTTCCTCTATATCGGCCTGATCGCGCGGGCCCTGCCCAATGCGCGGATCGTCCATCTGCGGCGGCATCCGATGGACAGCGGCTATGCTCTCTACAAGACGCTGTTCCGGATGGGCTGCCCCTATTCCTACGATCTGAAGGATATTGCGGCCTATCTGCTGGCCCACCGGCGGCTGATGGAACACTGGCGCAGCGTCCTGCCGGGGCGGGTGCTGGACGTCGACTATGAAACCCTGGTCACCGATCAGGAGGCGCAGAGCCGCAGGATCATCGACCATTGCGGGCTGGACTGGCAGGACGCCTGTCTGCGTTTCCACGAAAATGCATCACCGGCGGCCACGGCCAGCGCCGCCCAGGTGCGCCAGCCGATCCATGCCAAATCGGTCGGCCTGTGGCGGCGCTACGGCGAACACCTCAAACCCCTGGCCGCCGCCCTGGTGGCCGGTGGTATGGACCCGGCGGAGCTGGCCTGATGTCGCGGCTGTTATCTTGTCTGAGGTCCGGCGTGGCCGGACTGGTCGCAACGCTTGCCCTGGCGACCCCGGCGTTGGCCGGACCGATCTTCGTCGACGACTTCCAGGACGGGCAGGCGGACGGTTGGGCCGCGACCGGGGACGGTGATGTACGGCTGACCGCCTATCAGGACAATATTTCGCTGCGGTTTACGCGTCGGGCCGAGGCCCTGACGACGGTGTCGACGCGCGGCTTCGGCGACGTGGTCGTGGCGGCGTCGCTTGCCGGGCAGTCACTGGGGCGGGGCGATGCCTGTCTGACCGAGGTGTCGGGTGACGGCGGCGCGACCTGGCAGACCATTGTGCGGCTGAATGACGGGGCCGACGAAGGTGTTACCCTGGTCAGGGGCGAGATTGCCCCTGTGGGCGGTGACGACAATGCCCGACTGATGATCCGGTTTCGGGCCGCGGGGGGTCTGACGACCCTGTGCTGGGGTGATGCCGTGACCGTGACGGGCGAGGCCCTCGCCGCTGCCCCCGACGCGCGACCGACGGTGGACGCGGTCCTGTCGGGGGCGAGTTTTGCGGCCCCGGTGGACCTGTCGGGGTTCGTCGTTGGCGACGACGCTGTTGCCCCGACGGGTCGCGCGTCCTGGCGGCTGACGCTCGATGTAGTCCGGGCGGACATGACACTGAATGTCCTCAAGGACGAGACCGACGACGGTCCGGTCGCGAAGGCTGATCGCGCGACCTTGCCCGCCTTTGACTTCACGCTCGTTCAGGACGGCGGTCGGCTGATCCCGTTACAGCGGGGACCGGTCGTCAGCGGTCATCCGGAATGGGACTGGGTCGTTGAGCCGGGTCAGGTCTGGGTCGACGAGCAGAACGCCGGCTGGCTGCGGGCGGCACTGCCCTTCGCCCTTGAGGAGCGCAACGCCAACTGCCTGCACAACGGCGTGCTGACCTTCCGCTTCAAGCCCGACGGATCGACGTCACCGGTCGCTTTCGAGATCGCCTCGGAGACCTGTGCCTATCTGAAATTCGACGCTTGGGGTGCGGCACCGGCGCAGCTGCAGTCCGCCCCCGACACGGACGCGGATGCGGTCGTGGCGGCCTATGAGGAGGAGGTCGCCGCCCGGCTGCCGGTCCGGCCGCTGGCCGATCTGGAAGGTCTGTATCCCGGTCTCGACGTGTCCCGGCTGGCCCTGGCCACGCCGGTGGACGGCGATCCACCGGCGGCCTTTGGACTGGTTGTGGACGGGACCCACTATGTCGGCGGCTGCCGGACCCGGCACGGCGACTATCCGTTCTGCGCGGTGCTGGACCTGCCGTCCTATTCGACCGCCAAATCGATCGTCGGCGGCGTGGGCCTGATGCGGCTGGCGGCCCTGTATCCCGGCGTGACCGAGGCGTTGGTTCGCGACCATGTCCCCGCCTGCGCCACCGGCCGGGTCTGGGACGGGGTCAGCCTGGTCCAGACCGCGGACATGGCCACGGGCATCTATGGCTCGACCGCCTTTGAGGCTGACGAGAATGCCGCATCGACGGGGACGTTCTTCGACGCGCCGGATCATGCGACCAAGGTCGCCTATGCCTGCGCGCATTATGGTCGCCGCGCCGCGCCGGGACAGACCTTCGTCTATCACACGACGGACACCTATCTGCTGGGCACGGCCATGGCCGATATCGCGCGGACGCATGGGACGGCGGACGTCTACGATGGCCTGCTCGTGCCGCTATGGCAGGCACTGCACCTCAGCCCGACCATCATGGACACCCGGCGGACGGCCGATGCCGAACGCCAGCCCTTTGCCGGATGGGGCCTGACCTACCATGCCGATGACATCGTCCGCATCGCCGGATGGCTGTCCGGCGGGGGCCGGATCGATGGCCGTCCGATGCTGGACGAGGGCCTGCTGTCCGCCGCCCTGCAGCGGGATCCGACGCCGTCGGGCCTGCCTGCCGGCATCCCCGGCTTTCGCTACAAGACGGGTTTCTGGGCCCGGGATATTGCCCCGACCCTCGGCTGTTCCGCGCCACAGATGACACCCTTCATGTCCGGCTATGGCGGCATCTCGGTGGTGCTGCTGCCGGGTGATGTGACCTTCTATTATTTCGGTGACAGCGGGGTCTTCGACTGGGCACCGGCCGCCGTGGAAATCGCCAAAATCAAACGGATCTGCCCATGACCGACGACGCCCCCGCCGCGCCCGCCGTTTCGGGCCGCTTTCCCAAGGTGCCCGAGAACAGCTTGCTGGCCAGCGTCCTGCTGTCCTTCATGGCCACAGCCGGCCTGTTCTATGTGAACATCATGGCCGCGCTGGTGGACGGACTGATCAGCGGTGCCGGATTGACGCCGAAGGCCGCGGGTCTGGTCGCCTCGGCCAATGTCTATGGCGCGGCGGTGGGGGCCCTGACGGCGGTGTTCATCATCCGCCGGCTGCCCTGGCGGCGCACCGCCGTTGTGGCGCTACTGCTGATGATCAGCGTCGATCTGGTGTCGACCCTGATCAAGATGCCGGAGCTGTTGATCGGCATCCGCTTTGTGCATGGCATGATCGGCGGCCTTCTGGTCGGGGTGGCCTTTGCGGTCATCGCCCGGACCAGGACGCCGGACCGGACCTTCGGCATGCTGCTGGTGGTGCAGTTCGGTCTGGGCGGGCTGGGCCTGATGTTCCTGCCGCGTCTGGTGCCGGTGTTCGGCCACGGCGTCCTGTTCATGGCCCTGGCGGCCTTCAGTGCCGTGACCCTGGTCATGCTGCCCTTCCTCGGCGAGTACCGAGCTCCGCCCAGGCCGGCCCCGACCGCGACCAAGGCCGTGGTTCGCTGGGTTCCGCTGATCCTCGCCTTTGCCGGTATCTTCCTGTTCCAGGCCGCCAATATGGGACTGGCCGCCTATATCATCAGCCTCGGCAAGGCGTCGGGCCTGACCCTCGGCTTCATCACCGACACGCTGGGCGCGGCCAACTGGATCGGAGCCCTCGGCTCGGTGATGGTGGTTATCCTGGGCCTGAGGTTCGGCCGGGCCCGTCCGCTGTTGCTGGGTCTGGCCCTGACCCTGGTCGGGACCTGGGCCTTCCACTACGCCCATCTGCCGTGGGTGTTTCTGGCGGCCAACATCGCCACCGCGGTCACCTGGGCCTTCGTCATCCCCTATCTGCTGGGCATGTGTGCCGCCTTCGACAAGGCCGGGCAGATGGCGGCCCTGGGCGGGTTCTTCTCGAAACTGGGCCTGGCCTCCGGCCCCGCCGTCGCCGCCTTCGTGGCGGGCGGCGGCGAATACCAAGGGCTGATCACCCTGGCGGCCGTCGGACTGCTGTGCAGCGGCCTGGCGGCGCTTACCCCGGCCCTGCTGCTCGACCGACAGCGACAACCGGCCTGACCTTTCCCCAATCCGGAGACGCCCGAGCGTCTTCCATCCAACAATTCCTATCGGAGCTCACGCCCATGTCCATGAATGCTGACCTGTTGTCCCGTCGTCTGGCCGCCGTGCCGCGCGGGGTCGCCACCGCCACCCCTGTCTTCGCCGCCCGCGCCGAGAATGCCGAACTGTGGGATGTCGAGGGCAAACGCTACGTCGATTTCGCCGGTGGTATCGCCGTTCTCAACACCGGCCATCGCCACCCCCGCGTGATGGAGGCCGTTCGCACCCAGATGGACGCCTATACTCACACCGCCTTCCAGGTCGTGGCCTATGAGCCCTATGTCGCGCTGGCCGAACGACTGAACGCCCTCGCGCCCTTCAAGGGGCCGGCCAAGACCATATTGTTCACCACGGGGGCTGAAGCCGTCGAGAACGCGGTCAAACTGGCCCGGGCGGCAACCGGCCGTTCGGCGGTCATCGCCTTCACCGGCGGGTTCCATGGCCGGACCATGCTGACCATGGCCATGACCGGCAAGGTGGCCCCCTACAAGCGGCTGTTCGGTCCGCTGCCGGCCGAGGTCTATCACGCGCCGTTCCCGGTGCCGCAGTATGGCGTCACCGTCGAGGACAGCCTGCGGGCGCTGGAATTCCTGTTCCGCGCCGACGTCGAGCCGGAGCGGGTCGCGGCCATCATCCTGGAGCCCGTGCAGGGGGAGGGGGGATTCCAGCCCGCGCCGCCGGAACTGCTGCGGGCCCTGCGCGAGATCTGCGACCGGCACGGCATCCTGCTGATCTCCGACGAGATCCAGGCCGGGTTCGGCCGCACCGGCAAGATGTTCGGTATCGAGCACAGCGGTGTCGAGCCGGACCTGATCACCGTGGCCAAGTCGCTGGCCGGGGGCTTTCCCCTGTCGGGCGTGATCGGTCGCGCGGCGATCATGGACGCGGCCGAGCCGGGTGGCCTGGGCGGCACCTATGCCGGTCCGCCGATCGCCTGCGCCGCCGCCCTGGCGGTGCTGGACGTGATCGCCGACGAGAAGCTGCTGGAGCGGGCCAATGCCCAGGGGGAGCATATCAAGAGCCGGCTGCACGCCATGAGCCGCCGCAATGACCTGTTGCCGATCGCGGCCATCCGGGGACCGGGCGCGATGATCGGGTTCGACATTGTGAAGACGCGCGGCAGCCACGATCCGGACGGGGCCGCCGCCAAGGCGGTCACGGTCCGGGCGCTGGAGAAGGGGTTGATCCTGCTGTCGTGCGGCGTGTTCGGGGAAACCATCCGGCTGCTGGCCCCGCTGACCACGCCCGACGCCATCCTCGACGAGGGTCTGGATATCCTTGAGGCCTCGCTGGAGATGGCATCCTGATGACGGCGCACGACACGGCCGAACGGGCGCGGCTGGCCCTGAACCGCCCCGACCTGCTGCGCGAAGCGGCCTGGATCAACGGTGTCTGGGTCACAGGCGATACCGACATCGCAGTGACCAACCCCGCGACCGGCAAGGTGCTGGGCAGCGTGCCAGCGCTGGGTGCGGCGGAGACGCTGGACGCTGTGGCCGCGGCCCATGCCGCCTTCCCGGCCTGGGCCGCCCGGGCGGCCAGAGAGCGGGCCTCGATCCTGCGGCGCTGGTTCGAGCTGATCATGGCCCACCAGGACGATCTGGCCCGGCTGATGACCGCCGAACAGGGCAAGCCTCTCGCGGAAGCAAAAGGCGAGGTGGCCTATGCGGCCGGCTTCATCGAATGGTTCGGTGAGGAGGCCAAACGCGCCTATGGCGAGGTCATCCCCGGCCATCAGGCCGACAAGCGGATCGTGGTGCTGAAACAGCCGGTCGGGGTGGTGGCGGCGGTGACGCCGTGGAATTTCCCGGCGGCGATGATCACCCGCAAGGTTGGCCCCGCCCTGGCCGCTGGCTGCACCGTGGTGCTGAAGCCGTCAGAGTTGACGCCCTTCTCGGCCCTGGCCCTGGCCGTGCTGGGCGAGGAGGCCGGGCTGCCGGCCGGGGTGTTCAACATCGTCACCGGTCACCCGGCCCCGATCGGCGAGGTGATGACCACCGACCCGCGTGTCGCCAAATTCACCTTCACCGGCTCGACCCCGGTCGGCAAGATGCTGGCCGCCGCCTGTATGGGCACGGTCAAGCGGGTGTCGCTGGAACTGGGCGGCAACGCCCCCTTCATCGTGTTTGACGACGCCGACCTCGATGCCGCGGTCGAGGGGGCCATGGCCTCCAAATTCCGCAATACCGGCCAGACCTGCGTCTGCGCCAACCGGCTGCTGGTCCAGAGTGGCGTCTATGACGCCTTCGCCGAAAAGCTGGCCGCCCGGGTCAGGGCCCTGCGGGTCGGTGACGGTCTCGACGGGCCGACCGATCAGGGGCCGTTGATCAATGCCGCCGCTGTCGACAAGGTGGCACAGCATGTCGCCGATGCCCTGGATGGGGGCGCGCAGATCCTGACCGGCGGGGTGCGTCGCGGCGAGAGCGGAACATGGTTCGAGCCGACGGTCCTGACCGGGGTTTCACCGAACGCCCGTCTCAACCGGGAGGAAACCTTCGGGCCAGTCGCCGGTCTCGTGCGGTTCGAAACGGAGGCCGAAGCGATCAGCCTTGCCAACGACACCCGGGCCGGCCTGGCCTCCTATGTCTTCACCCGTGACCTCGACCGTGCCTGGCGGGTCGGGGAGGGGCTGCAGTACGGGATGGTCGGGCTGAACACCGGCCTGATCTCGACCGAGGTGGCTCCGTTCGGCGGTATCAAGGAATCCGGCCTCGGCCGCGAGGGCTCGCATTTTGGTCTGGACGAGTATCAGGAGCTGAAGATGATGTGCTTCGGCATCAGCCCGGCGGCCGCTTGATGTGACCCGGGATGAGGCGCGACCTTCGTTGGCGGGGAGTTGCAGAAGTCGGCATAGTTTCCCGGACTGGCCCGCGGCGAGGGCCGCAACCGGCAAAGGTTTGGGCCGACGGAGCCGGCGGGCAGTATCCGCACTGGTCAACCGGACGCCGGCACGATAGCACCGGACAGGAACTGCGCACTGTGCCGGCTTTCCTGATATTATCCAGCGAGTTTCAGTGCATACCCCGCCCACGCTCTCGCCGCCCCTGATCCCCATCGAGCGCTATTCGACTGACGACCTTCCGCCGGATGAACGATACCAGGCATGGCTGGATCGGGGCTGGTTTCGGGTCGCGCCGATATTTCGCACCGTTCCGGCAGAGCCCTTTAACACGACGATCGAAAGTGCGGCCGCGGGCCGACTGCTGGTCATGTATACGGAAATCACCGCCATGAGTTGGGAGCGGCGGGTCGACGACATTCGCGATTCCGACTTCCAACCCTTCAGCGTCAATATGATGGTTCAGGGCACGGCCCAGGGAGATATGGACGGGCGTCCCTTCTTCGAACCCGCGGGCACCTATCATTTCCATGACATGGCGCGGCCTTCGCTGCACGGATCGACGGCCAGTCTGACCTATAGCCTGATCATTCCGCGGGATGTGGCCAAGACCTGGTTCGGGCCGATTGAGGCTCTGCACGGGCTGGTCGTCACGGGCGAACTGGCGAAGGCGCTGATGGAACTGGTGCAGTCCTTTTGGCGGCTGTTGCCGGGGCTGACACCGGAAGGCGCCGCGCGGTTCGAGCGCGCTTTTCTGGAGATGCTGGCGCTCGGCGTCGAAGTCACCGTTCCAACCGCGCCGGTTCGCGTCGAGGCCGGAGTTGCCCTGCGTGCTGCAGCGATCGAAGCTATCGATCATAGGACGGGGCTGGAGCGGGCTTCGGCTGCCGAGCTGTGTCGCGTCCTGAATGTGCCGGTTGATCAGCTTTCGACGGCATTCCGTCAGGACGGAGGGGTGGCGGCCTATTTGCTGACGCGGCGGCTGGACGAGGCGCGCGCCGCGCTGACGGGGCTGCAGCGGGTTGAGCCGATCGGCAATATCGCGCACCGGCTGGGCTTCAGCGATGCGGCTCATTTGAGCCGGACCTTTCGCCAGCGGTTTGGCCTGTCACCCCGCGCCTATCGCAAGATGGACGGCAAGGACGAGCACGAAAGCTAGACGCGAAGCGTCACCATAAGGCCATGACGACGTTCAAGTTTTCGATCCTGGCGTTCAAGTTTGACCCGTTGCCCCGTGTTACCCGCAGGTGACGCTATTGCTAACGACCCATTAACGGGCGCGCGAAGCGACAGGTTTGGCCAGTCGTGTTCTGGCCGTGTGGGGTGGGTTTCATGTCAGTTTCCAACAAGCGTTCCGTCGCGGGCGCGCGCGCGTCTGCCCGTTCCCTGAAAACCGACGTGGGCACCGGCCGGGTGCGTTCAGGTCTGATGGGGTCTTCGGCGCTTGTCGGGGTTGCCGTTGCGATCTCGCTGGCCGGACTGGCGACGTCGGCGCAGGCCACCACCTATTCGGCCACGACCTATGCCGAACTGGTGGCAGCGATTAACGCGGCCAACGCTAACCCCGGTGCCGACACGATCACCATCGGCGGTGACATCACCCTGGCGGGCCTGCTGCCGGCCATTACCGGCGCGACCACGGTCGACGGCGGCAATTTCACGATCAGCGGCGGTGACCAGAGCCGGCTGTTCTTCGTCGACGCCTTGGGTCAGTCGGTGGTGTTCAACAATATGGTTATGGCGGACGGCCGGGCCGTCGGCGGGGCTGGTGGAACGGGCGGCGGCGGCGGCGGGATGGGCGCGGGCGGCGCGATCTTCGTTAACGCGGGGGCCGTGACGGCCTCGAACGTGTCCTTCGCCGGCAATGACGTGGTCGGCGGTGCGGGTGCCGTGATGAACGCGAACGGCAGTGGCGGCGGCGGTGGCGGCGGGCTGGGCGGCTCGGGCGGCGGGGCCGGAAACACCGGCGGCGGCGGCGGCGGCTATAGCGGCGGCGGCGGCGGCGGCGGCAGTCAGCTGTATAATGGTGCCCCCAATGGCGGTCCCGCCGGTGCCGGTGGCAACGGGCCTGGTGGCGCAGGCGGCGCAGGCAGCGCGAACTCCAACGGGGAAGCTGGCGTCAATGGCGGCGCTGGCGGGACACTCGTCACACAAACCGCCGGCGCCACCATCAACAAGGGCGGCGGCGGCGGCGGCGGCGGCACCAATGGCGGAGCGGGCGGCAACAGTCAGGGCGGCGGCGGCGGCGGTGCCGGCTATACCGGCGCGGGTGGCACCGGCGGCAGCAACAACGCCGGCGGCACCAGTGGCGGCATCGGCGGCGGCGGCGGCGGCAGCGCCGGAGCGGGTGTGGGCGGCAATGGCGGTGACTTCGGTGGCGGCGGCGGCGGCTACTATGCGTACAACGCGGGCTCCGGCGGCTTCGGCGGCGGCGGTGCCGGTGGCTATGGCTATAGTACCAATGGCGTCGGCGGCGCCGGCGGCTTCGGCGGCGGCGGCGGAGCGGCCTATAGTACGGTAGCCCCGGGGGCCGGCGGCGTCGGGGCCGGGACCGGAACCAGCGGCCGCGGCGGCGGCGGCGCGGGCCTGGGCGGCGCGGTGTTCGTGCGCCCGGGCGGCGACGCGACCTTTGCCATGGTCATGGGAGCCACGGGCGGGATCACAGGCGGTTCGGCCACGGGCGGCGCGATCACCGGCGGCAAAGCCGGCGCCGGTGCCGGTGCGGGCCTGTTCCTGGGCTCGGGCACGACCACGACCCTGACCACGACCAATGGCGTGACCTCGACCATCCAGGGCATCGCCGACGACAGCGCGACCGGTCTGGTCGGCGGCACCTATACGGCCGGCAGCGGCGCGGGGGCGAACATCACGGTCGACGGCACCGGCACCCTGGCCCTGTCGGGCACCAATGCCTGGGGCGGCGTCACCACCATCGCCTCGGGTGCCACCCTTCAGGGGGCGGCCAGCGCGATGTCGGGGTCGAACATCGTCAACAACGGCAATCTGATCTTCAACACCGCCGGGACGTCCGCGGAAGACATTTCAGGCTCGGGCTCCGTCCAGGTGACGGGCACCGGCGTGGTTCTGAACGGGGACATCACCAGCACGGGCCAGGTCTCGGTCAGTGGCGCGGGGGCCGGCCTGACGCTGGGCGGTGCCCGCAGCGGCGGCTCGACGACCGGCGTGCTGGTCAACGGTGCCGGAGCCGGCCTGACCGTGTCGGACGGCGGTTCGATCCAGTCGGGTCAATACAACGGCGTCCGGATGACCGGAGTCGGCAGCCAGCTCACCAATCTGGGCACGATCCAGAACAGTGGCACGGGCGGAGACGGTGCCGTCGGCGCAGGCGTCTATGTCCAGAACGCCGGGGCCGGTGGCACGACCACCATCACCAACGGCTCGCTGACCGATACCGGCGCGGGATCCGTGATCCGTGGCCAGAATGCCGGGGTCCGCCACGAGTCCGGCTCGACCGACACCCTGGTCGTGAACAACTACGGCAACATCATCGGTAACCTCTACAACGGCATCGAGAATACCGCCGGTGGCCTGACCGTCAGCAATTTCAGCGGCGGCTATATCTACGGCTCCGTTGCCAACGGGATTTCGAGCGCCTCGGGTTCGACTGTGTCGGTGACCAATGCAGGGGTGATCGGCCAGAACGCAGCCGCCACCCAAACCGTCGCCGGAAGTGGCGTGGCCACCGGCTCTGCCCTGGCCCTGACCAACCAGACCGGCGGTCTGCTCATCGGCCAGACGACCGGCGTGTCCGCCAACGGTGCCGTCAGCGGCTCCAATGCGGGCACCATTCGCGGCACGGTCGCCAGCGGCGGCACGGCCGGCAGTGGCATGATCACTGGCAATGGTGGCAGCTTCACCAATACCGCCACGGGCCAGATCCTGGGGGCCAGCTTTGGCATCCGCAACACTGCAGGCGCGCTGACGCTCGCCAATGCCGGCACCATCACCGGGGCCAGCGAGGCTGTCTCGTCGGTCGGGGCCCTGACCCTGACCAACACCGGAACCATCACGGGCGGCGTGTACAGCGGCGTGACCTTCCGGGGGACGGGCTCGGTCACCAACTCGGGCACGATTACCGGCGGCAGCAGCTATTATGCCGTCCAGAACGCGTCGGCGAACGGGCTGACCACGATCACCAACCAGTCGGGCGGGATCCTCACCGGGGGGACCAGCGGCTCAATCCTGATCGACGGCAATGGCGCGACGACCATCGACCTGCAGGCGGGATCGACGACGAACGGTGCCATCGCGGCCTTCGGCAGCGGCGCGCGGGGTGTGACCATCGCGGGCGCACTGAGCGGGACCTACAATGGTTCGACCGGTTCGGGCATCGATACCCTGATCCTGGCGGCGACCGGCACGATGACCAGCGCCAGCCTGGGGGACGGCAATGACAGCTTCACCACCCGCGGCGGGACGTTCAGCGGCACGCTGAACGGCGGCGCGGGCACCGACGGCTTTGTCACCGACATGGGCACCGGCAGCGGGTCCGTGACCCTGGCCAACGTCACGAATTTCGAAACCCTGAGCCACCTTTCGGGCACGGTGACCCTGTCGGGAACCAGCGGTTCGGCCTTCACGGCGATCACGGCCGGCAACGGCACGCCGTCCGGCACACTGATCTTTGACGGCACCAGCAACCTGACCAGCACCATCGCGGTCGACGGCGCGGTGATCCGTGCCGAGACGGCCGGGGCGTTCGGCACGGGCACGATCACCATGATCGATCCGACCGTCGAGTACGGGGCCACCGGCACCTACGCCAACAATATCGTCCTGTCGGTGGTCGCCCCGGCCAGCGCCGATCCCAGCACTTTCAGCGCCGATGCCGGGGTCACCGCGACCCTGAGCGGTTCGATCACCCAGGGCGGCGGCGACGCGTTCCAGCCGGTGGTCATCGGCGGCCTCGGCACCATCGTCCTGACCAATGCGGGCAACAGCTGGGCGGGTTCGACCACCATCGATGCCGGGGCAACCCTGCAAGGCACGGCCGGCACGATCTCGGGTAGCGAGATCGTCTCCAACGGCACCCTGACGCTGAACCAGGGCGTCAGCGGTGACTTAGGTCTCGATATTTCGGGCACTGGCGACGTGACCAGCATCGGCACTGCCAGCCTGACCCTGTCGGGCACCAATACCTATTCCGGGGCGACCACCGTCAGCGCCGGCACCCTGATCGCCAGCGGCGGCAGCGCCATCGGCGACACCAGTGCCGTGAGTGTGGCCGGGGGCGCGACCCTGTCGCTGACCGCATCGGAAGCCGTCGGCAGCCTTTCAGGCACGGGCACGGTGGATATCGGGCTTAACACCCTGACGGTCGGGGGTGACAATACCTCGACCGAGTTCAGCGGCGCGATCATCGACCCGGAGGCCATAGCCTATATCGGCAGCTGGAACGTCGCGGACGGGCCGAACTGGAGCGTCAATCCGCCGACCTATACCGGCCAGGATGCGGCGGCCCTGCTGTTCGGCGGCAGTGCCGGTGACTATCGCATCTCGACCGCCGGCACGGACATCGCGACCATTACGGACACGGCCTGGTACAATCGCTACGGTGGCAACCCGGCGAATTTCACCGAAAATGCGTCCGACTTCAGCGTCGACACGCTCGGGGCGGGTTACAATACCCAGAGCGACAGCTCCGCCTATGTGGGGGATCACACCGGCACACCGACGTACAACTACGCCTTCACGGGCGGCCAGAGCCTCGGGGGCAGCTTGACCCATGTGGGAACCGGCACCCTGATCCTGTCGGGGACCAACACCTATACCGGCAACACCGTGATCCAGGCGGGTACGCTTGAGTTGCGCAATGGCGCGGCCATCGCCAACACCGGCTTGATCTCCATCGACTCGGGCGGCACCCTGGCCGTCACGGATGCCGAAACCATCGGCAATCTGACCGGCACCGGGGCCACGACCCTGGCGGCCAACCTGACCCTGACCGCCGCATCCGGCACCTATGGCGGCAATATGAGTGGCGTCGGCGGCTTGGCGCTGGGCGGCGGAAGCCTGACCCTGTCGGGCACCAATACCTATTCCGGGGCGACCACCGTCAGCGCCGGCACCCTGATCGCCAGCGGCGGCGGCGCCATCGGCGACACCAGTGCCGTCAGCGTGGCCGGGGGTGCGACCCTGAACCTGGCGGCGGCCGAGACCATCGGCAGCCTGGCCGGGTCGGGCACCGTGCAGGTCGGGGCCAACACCCTGACGGTCGGGGGGGACAATACCTCGACCGAGTTCAGCGGTTCGATCACCGACGGTGGGGCTTTCAGCTTCCTCGGCAGCTGGCTGGTTTCGGACGGCGCCCAGTATGGCACCGCCCCGCCCATCTACAGCGGCCAGGAAGCCGCGGCCCTGCTGTTCGGCGGCAATGCCGCCGATTATCGCATCTCGACGGCCGGCAACGACGTCGCCACTATCACCGATACCGCCTGGTATTCGGGCTACGGCTTCGGCTGGGCGGAGTTCGTCGATGATCTCCACACTGATCTGGGCGTCGCGGGGTACAGCCAGGTTGGTGACTATTCGGCCTATGTTCGGGATTTCACCGACCTTAACAAGATAAACTACGTCTTTGGTGTGGACGCGAATGGCCATGCCGGTGGCGGCCTGACTCATGTGGGGACCGGGACCCTGACCCTGTCGGGGACCAACACCTATACCGGCGACACCGTGATCCAGGCGGGTACGCTGGAGCTGCGCAACGGCGCGGCCATCGCCGACACCGGTCTGGTCAGCATCGCGGCGGGCGGCACCCTGGCCGTCAACACCAGCGAGACGATCGGCAATCTGACCGGAGACGGGGCCACGACCCTGGGCGGCATTCTGACGCTGTCGGCGGGTTCGGGCACCTATGACGGCAATGTCAGCGGTGCCGGCACCCTGACCCTGGGCGGCGGCACCCTGACCCTGGGCGGCACCCTGACCAATGCCGGGGGTCTGACCCTGGGCAGCGGGACCACGGCCACGATCAGCGCGACCGGTGCGGTCACGCCGGCCGGCACGGTCGCCGTCATCATGTCCGACGGCAGCAGCCTGACCAATCGCGGCAGCGTCAGCGGATCGTCCCTTGGCGTCCTCGGCCTCAGCGGGACCTTTAATGTGGTCAACAGCGGCACGATTGCCGGCGCGAACGCCGCGGGTGTTCAGGCCCAGGGCAACCTGACCCTGACCAATCAAACCGGCGGGTCGATCTCGGGCCGTACGGGCGTCTATGCCTCGGGCGTCGCCACGGTGACCAATGCCGCCGGTGCGACCATTTCGGCGGGCAGTCTGAGCAATACGGTCCGCCTTGCCGGCACCGGGTCGAGCCTGACCAATGCCGGCGACATCACCGGCACGACCACCTATGCCGGGGTCTTCTTCGACAGGACCGGCACGGTGACCAACCAGGCCGGGGGGCTGATCAGCAACACCGGAACGGCGGTCCAGTTTACCGGTGCCGGCTCCGTGCTGGACAATGCCGGGACGATCTCCAACACCAACACAACCTCGGCGGTCTATTTCGGCAGTTCGGGCTCTGTCACGAACCGGGCCGCCGGCGTCATCACATCCAACAACTGGGCGGTGGAGCTTGTCGGTGACACCGCATCGGTGACGAACGCCGGGTCAATCACCGGTCAGCGGGGCGTCCATCTGTGGGGTGCAGATTCGGTCCTTGACAACAGCGGCACCATCACCGGCAGCCGGACCGCTGTCGGCACGACCGGTACGTCAACGATTACCAATGCGCTGGGCGGCACGCTTGCGGGCACGACCTACAACGGGGTCTTCGGCAGCGGTGCCGGGACCAGCGTGGACAATGCCGGCCTGATCACCGGCGGCAATGCGGCGATCTATCTGGAGGGGGCCGACAATACGGTGACCAACACCGGCACCATTCAGGTGACCGGGACGACCGCCCCGACCGTCATCAGCGGTGTCTATATGTCGGGCGCAGGCGCCAGCCTGACCAACAGCGGCACGATCGAGAGCACCCTGACGGACGGTCGCGGGGTCTATCTGGCCGGGAGCACCGGCGCGATCACCAACCAGTCGGGGGGTGTGATCTCGGGTAACGGCACCGGGGCAGCGATCATCCTGACCGGCGTGGACTATACGGTCGACCTGCAGTCGGGTTCGACGGTCAACGGCCTGATCGATGCCTCGGTCAGCACTGGCCACAATGCCCTGACCGTCGCCGGCACCCTGAACGGCGGCTATGCCGGCGGCACGGGCGCGGACGACATCACCCTGATCGCCGGAATGACGGTGACGGGCCTGATGGACGGTGGGGCCGGCACCGACAGCCTGGTGCTGGACGGTGCGGCCGACAGTGCCCTGAACATGGGCCTGACGACCGGGTTTGAGAGCCGGACGCTGGACGGGACCGGGGTCTGGACGCTGAGCGGCATCGACGGCGATGCGGCCGGCTGGACCCTGAACGCGGGCACGCTGCGGGTGACGGGCAGCCAGTCGGTCAACAATGGTGCCGGCGTGCGGGTCAATAGCGGCGCGACCCTGTCGATCGTCGACAGCGAGGCGATCGGCGGCCTGAACGGCTCGGGGGCCGTGACCCTCGACGCCGGCCAGATGCTGTTCGTCGGGGTTGACGGATCGAGTGGCACGTTCGACGGCGTTATCGCCGGTGCCGGCGGCCTGTCGCAATACGGGGCGGGCATCCTGACCCTGTCGGGGGCCAACACCTATACGGGCGACACCCGCGTCGATTTCGGCACCCTGCGACTGGGGGCCTCGGGGGTCATCGCCGATGCCTCGATCCTGTTCGTGGCGTCCGGCGCGACGCTGGACCTGCGGGGCCATGACGAGACGGTGGCGATCGCCGTGCTGAACGGCACGGTGAACGGGACCGGTGTGCCGGCTGCGCCGCTGTTCACCGCCGGCAAGGGCGGCGACGGACGCAGCACGCTTCCGGCCGAGGCCGTGGCGCTGGCGGCGGTCGGCACCGGCACGCTGACGGCGGCCGAATACCAACTGAACGGCGCGACAATCAACGCCAACCTGGGCACGGGTAACCTGTTCAACACCGGCGGGGTCTCGACCCTGAACGGCACGGCCTCGGCCGGACTGGTCTCGCTCCAGGCCGGGACCCTGTGGCTTGGGGCTGACGAGCGTCTGGCCGACACAGCCACCGTCTCGGTCTCGAGCGGGGCGACCCTCGATCTCAATGACCAGACCGAGACGATCGGGTCGCTGTACGGTATGGGCGATGTGGCGATCGGCGCGGGTCAGCTGACCTTCGGCGGGACGGAGTCGGCCTTCGGCGGCATCCTGACGGGCAGCGGATCGCTGGTTCACACCGGCGGCCTGTTCACCCTGGCGGGCAACCACACCCTGGCCAGCCTGAACAGCACGGGCGGCGAGCTGCGCTTCCTCGGCACCACCACCGGCGGCGTCAGCGTCACCGGCGGCAGCCTGACCGGGGCGGGCACGATCGGCGGGGCCCTGACGATGGCGGCGGGCGCGATCCTGTCGCCGGGTCTGGCCGGTCAGGTCGGCAGCATCGGCACCTTTACGGCCGGCAGCCTGGACCTGAACGGGGCCACCCTGGCGCTGGGCGTGCTGGGCACGGTCGGCGGCAATCTCTCGGACCGTCTGGTGATCACCGGAACGGCGGACCTGACCGGCGGGGTTATCGCCCCGACCTTCATGGCCCAGCCCGGCGGCTATGATTTCGTGACCCGCTACCAGTTCCTGACGGCGGGTAATCTGGTCGGCACCTTCAGCAACGGCAGCGAGTTCGCCGCGGCGTCGGGCCAGACGGGCATGTACTGGCGTGTGGTCTATGACCTGACCCCGAACGCGGCGGTGCTGGAACTGCGCAAACTGACCGACTTCACCCTCGGGGCCGGTGGCAGCGCCAACCAGAACGCGGTCGGTCAGGCCCTGTCCGGCGGTCAGCTGGACGCGGGCGCGGACTGGTCCGCGGTGCTGGAGCTGTTGTCCGGCCTGAACGGGACGCAGCAGCAGGCGGCCTTCGACAGTATGGGCGGTGAGGCCCTGGCCGACATGTCCAGTTCGCTGCTGGTGGCCAATGACGCGTTTGCCGGGGCGGTGCGCCAGGCCGGCGCATCGCGGACCCCGGGGGCGACCCCGCTCAATTTCGCCAGCGCCTTCAGCTTTGTCGGCGGGCGTGACGGGGCCGCGGCCATGATCACCGGCGTGCTGGACGCCTTTGACCCGTCAGCGGGGACGGGCTCGGCCGACGGCGGCTGGATCTCGGTCCACGCCAGCGACGTCGATCTGGACGGCAAGGCCGGCCAGGCGGATCTGCAGACGCGGCTGAACGCCTTCGTCGGCGGCTATGCGGTCGGGGCCGGTGACTATGTGCTGGGCGCGGCGGCCGGGGCGACCCGGGTCGAGAGCAAGGTCGAGGCGCGCCAGTCTTCGTTCGAGAGCGATCTGCTGCACGCGGCAGTCTATGCCCGCTTCGACGACGGCCGCTGGGCCGCCGACCTGACGGCCTCGGCCTATGGTGGCGAACTGGACAGCCGGCGCACGATCACGGTCGGGGCCTTCACCGGCCAGGCCCGGGGCCAGACCCACGGCGAGGGTCAGTCGCTGTCGGCCAGCGTCGCGCGTCGCTTCGTGCATGAGGACGGCAGCGCGATCTCGGTCGGGCTGATGCAGACCCTGTCGCGCAGCACGGTGGATGCCTTCACCGAAACCGGTGCCGGCGGCCTGTCGCTGGAGTCCGCCGACAAGACGCGCAACTGGCAGACGACGCAGGTCAACCTGCGCGGCACCCAGGACTATCAGCTCAGCGGCCAGCCGCTGCGGCTGTACGGCGGCCTTGGCCTGCTGGTCACCACGGGCGACCGTGAGGCCGGGGCCGACCTGCGCTTCAGCGGGGCCGCGACCGGCTTCGGCGGCTATACCATCGAGGGGGCCCAGGCCGCTCCGCTGGCCGCAACCACCGAGTTCGGCTTCGAATACCAGCCCCGCGAGGGCCTGACCCTGTCGACCGGTTATCGCGGTGTGTTCAGCGAGCGCCTGCGCGACGATCAGATTGGTGCCCGTATGAGCATCGCCTGGTAGGTTGACGCGATCCGCGTCCCCGCGCCCGCAGGAGGCGGCGTGGGGACGCTTTCAGCGCCCGTCGTTAGTGAAGAGACGTGCGATACCGTCCTTGCGGGTCGCTTCAGATGTTGGTTCCGGTTGATCCGCCGACCCTGCGACCGACGATTTCGGAGATGGTGCGCATTGCGCCGACATGATCAGCGAGCGGATGTCGGGGTCAGTCACAGGCTTTGCCCGTTTCAATGGTCCGTCAGATCGCCGCGCTGTGGCGCTTCGGGGCCGTGATCGAGCGGTTGTCGAAACAGGCCGCGACCACCCGGACCAGCCGCGCCATGGCATGCGGTACGCGGATCCGGCGTCCATCGATCTGACACAGGCCGTCAGGTTCAAGGGACCGGGCGGCGGCGATCGCGGGGTCCAGGGTCGAGACTTCGCGACCATAGTCGAGGCACACCGCCCCGACATCGACCTGGAGATCGCACATCAGCCGTTCGATCACCGTGCGGCGCAGGCGGTCGTCCGAGGTCGTCTCCAACTGGCGGCCGACGGGCAACCGGCCCGCAGCGATGTCCGCCGCCCAGTCGTCGACCCGCAACCGGTTCTGGGCATAGGCATAGGGCAGGCTGCTGATCGCGGACGGGCCGACACCGATCAGCACGGCGGACGGATCGTCCGTATAGCCCTGAAAATTCCGATGCAGTGTGCCGTCGGCCAGACGGGCGGTCATGGGGTCGCCGGGACGTGCATAGTGGTCCATGCCGATACGGACATAGCCGTGCGCTGACAGGACCGCCTCGGCGGCCTCGGCCTGGGCCCAGCGGCCGGTCACGTCAGCGAGGTCCGCGTCGCGGATGACTGCCTGATGTTTCTTCATCCACGGCACATGGGCGTAGCCGAACAGGGCGACGCGGTCGGGTTCCAGCGAAAGGGCGGTCTCCATACTGGCGGCGACGTTGTCGCAGGTCTGCGCGGGCAGGCCGTACATCATGTCGAAATTGATCGCCCCGACCCCGCCGCCGCGCAGGGCTTCGACGGCCGTGGCCACCTGTTCAAAGGGCTGGACCCTGTTGACCAGTCGCTGCACCTCGGGATCGAAGGTCTGGACGCCCAGACTGGCGCGGGTCGCGCCGGCGGCCCCGAGACCGGCGGCAAAGCCGGGGTCCAGATTACCGGGGTCGAGTTCGACCGCCACCTCGGCACCGGGACGCAGCCGGAACCGCCGGGCGAGCAGGACCAGCAGGTCGGCGAAGTCCACGGTGTTCAGGCTGTTTGGACTGCCACCGCCGAAATGCAGATGGGCCGTACCGGCATGATCGGGCAGGGCGTCAGCCCACAGGTCGATCTCGCGTTTCAGCTGGTCAAGGAACCGGGCAACCCGGGCGTAGCCGTTGGGCACGCTGGTGTGGCAGCCGCAGTACCAGCAAAGCCGGTCACAGAAGGGGATGTGCGCATAGATCGACAGGGTGTCGTGCGGCTGGATATCGGCCAGCCAGCGCCGGATGTCAGCGTCATCTGCCGCCGGCTGGAAGGCCAGGGCGGTGGGGTAGCTGGTGTAGCGCGGCAGGGTGCGCGTCGCATGGGTAAGCAGGCGGTTGGACAGGGAGGTCATGGCGTCATCGCCTCAGCCTGGACGAGGTCATCAGGCGTGTTGATGTTGAGGAAGGGGTCCCGGGGGGCGATCGACCAGTCGACGACGGCGCGGCCGACCGCCTCGCTGAGACCGTTCAGCGACAGCTGGCCGGCCCGGGCGCGCGGCAACAGGACGGACAGGGCGGAGGTGCGCCACAGGGCGCACACGGGATGCAGCCGTCCGTCGCTGGCGGCGACGGCGACGCCTGTGTCACCGGAAAGGGCGTGATCCAGTCGTGCCAACAGGTCGGCGGGCAGGAAGGGCATGTCGCAGGGGATGGTCAGGACGCGGTCCGCGCCGCTGACGTCAGCCCAGGCCAGGGCCGAGGCCAAACCGCCGAGAGGGCCGGGAATATCCGGATCGTCGAGGATCACTTGGCACTGGATGTCACTGACCTGATCCGGCGCTCGCAGGACCAGAACCGTCGGGACGCCCGGTGCTCGCGCCGCGTTCAGCGCGTGGGTCAGCAGGCTGACCCCGGCAAGACGGCGGTCCGGCTTGCCCCCGCCAATCCGCTGCCCGGCGCCGCCGGCCAGAATCGCCGTGACGATGCTCATGACGATCGTCCCCGGCCCGGGGTTCGCGGCCGTGACCGGGCCGGGGGGCGGACCGATTCAAGGCGGCTGACGTCGTCGGGACCCGTGACCGTGGTCTCCATGTCCCGGACCAGCCCGTCGCGAATGGAGTAGATCCAGCCGTGGATCGACAGGGACTGGCCCCGCTTCCAGGCGTCGGTGATGAAGGGGTTGCGGGACAGGGCGCGGACCTGGGCCAGCACGTTCTTTTCGCAGATGAAATTGATCTGTGCCTCATGATCGTGGATGGCCGCGAGTTCACTGTCATGGTCCTCGCACAGCCGTTGCACCCGCTGCATCCAGTGGTCGAGGATCCCGTGACGCTGGCCGTCGAGCACGGCCCGGACCCCGCCACAGCCATAGTGGCCGCAGACGATGATGTGGCGAACCTTCAGTGACTCCAGGGCGAACTGCAGGACGGCCAGCAGGTTCATGTCCTGGGCCGGGGCCAGGTTTGCGACATTGCGATGGACGAACAGTTCGCCGGGTTCCAGGCCGACGATCTCGTTGGCGGGGACACGACTGTCCGAACAGCCGATCCAGAGATATTCGGGTGACTGCTGCGCCGACAGCCGTCGGAAATACTCCGGATCGATCCGGGCCTTGGCGGATGCCCATTTGAGATTGTTGCGAAGCAGGGCCTCGATCACGGCGTCGCTCCCGCCAATCCCGGTTCATCAGCTTCGCAAGCGTCCCCGAGGCTGTCCAGGAAGACGCCGCGTCGGGCGGCCATCCGGGTGCTGAGAGCGTGCAGGTCCCGGGGTGTCAGCCGCAGGCGCGCGATTGGCAGGACCACCGCATTTTCCAACGCGATATGGCGCCGCTCGTGCAGGGCGAAATCCGTGAACAGGCGACGTGTTTCCAGATCATGACCCGGCGGTTGCCCCGTGATCAGCGCTCGTTCCAGCAGGGCGCTCAGGGTCCGCGTCTGCTCCATGTCGTCGTGATGCTCTGCCGACAGCGCTCCCAACAGGGGCCCGAGTTCATCTTCCGGCAGGCAGCGTCGGCGCAGCAGGGGGAACAGGTCCTCTTCCTCGTCGATGATGTGAAGCGCCATGTCCTGACGCAGGAAGGTCAGGATTTCCTGCGCCTCCTCGCGCAGAAGGACGGTCGCGGTGCCGACGCGTTCGATCAGGCGGCACAGCTGGCGGTGGCGATAGTGTTCAGCGAACAGCCAGTTCAGCGGTTCGCGAGCAAGCCCTGCGGGCAGGGGTTCGATCTGCGGTGTCTGGCTCATCCGGGATGACCTTCCTGCCTCGCCATCTCATCTAGAACCGGTATTCTGCGGCGACCCAGATCCTGGTGCGATCGGGGAAGGCGACCTGGGCACCGTCAAAGCGGGCCGCCTTGATCTCGATGGCGCGACGCGGGTCCAGGACCAGCCGTCCCGACAGGTCCAGCTCACGGCCGTAACGGTTTGATCCGTCAGCGTCGTGAATGTCGCGCCAGGAGGCGGTCAGCGTTGCACCGGTTCCGACGGGCGGGTGGGCGATGGCATAGCTGACCGTCGCCGACACATCGCGCAGGCCATCCGGCGGCGTATTCAGGAACACATCCGCCCAGCCCTGAAAGGCGTGCAGGGTCGCCAGCGGGGTCTGGAAGGCCTGGGTTCCGTTGCCGTCCAGCCGTTCCACGGCGAGGGTGCCCGTCAGCGGGCCGTGCTTCAGTCCCGCGGATAGCAGACTGTAGTCCAGATCGAAGCTGGCCGGATTGGTGCCGTAGTCGGACTGGCGCGCATAGTCGACCGCATACAGGGCCGACCAGTCGGCAGACAGGGCGTGGCTGCCCTCGAGCCGTGCACCCCAGGTCGCGGACGATTGGGCCGGCGCATTGGCGAAATCGAGCAGATAGCCATAGGCCGTCAGCCGTCCGATCGGGGTCGGTGTCTCGACATTGATCAGATGACTGTCGGAGTTCCATTCGCCGACGGGGCTGTCATTGCCGAAGATCCGGTGGACCCGGTCGATCCAGACATAGGTCACCGTCATCGGCTTCAGGGCCCGGGTCGTCACCTTGACGGCGTCGAACGTCTGCTCGTTCTGACGGAAGCCGACGTTGCCGACGAAGCGGGCGTTGCCGAGAATGATACGTTGGCGGCCCAGGACAACCTCGGTGTCCGGTAGCCCGGTCCAGGCCAGTTGCAGCCGGTTCAGCTCGACACCTTCCGGGTCGGCCACCACGGGATAGCGGGCGGGGCCGTGGATGGTGTCATTGTAGTCATCGACCAGGGCGGCGACGGCCTCGCCCTCGACCAGCAGGCGGAAGCCCGACCAGACCGGGCTCTGCCAGCCGAGGCGCGCACGCACGGTCACGGCCGTCGCATCGTCCAGTCCGTCCTGGCTGACCCCTTCGTAGCGCAGTCGGCTGTCGAACAGGACATCGCCGTACTGCGTCGAGGCGAAGGCCGGGCCGGAGGCCGGTGTCTGGGCGAGGGCCATGTCGGGGGCGACCGTGAGGGCGAGGGCCAGCAGGGCGGAAGAGGTGAGGGGCTTCATCTCAATTTCTCTGAATGAGGGTGAAGGTCTTCTTCTGCACCGTCAGTTTCGACTTCAGGATCGCCTGAACGCAGGCCAGGGCTGGATCGCCGGAGCCCTGGGCCGCCGAGATCAGCCGGGTCCAGCTCTCGTCGCCGGCCCCCTGGGCAAAGTTGGAAATCTCTCGCTGCACAAAGGTCGCGAACCCGATCCCGGCGGCTTCAGCCACCTGACGGGCCCGGGTGGCCAGGGCGGGGTCGGCCGCGTCCAGCCAGGTTTCGAGCCGGGCCGCGACAGCGGTCTGGTTGTTCAGCAGGTCGCCCAGTGACAGGGCCCCGTTGGACACGGCACCGTCGACGGTGACGGTCAGTGCCACGCCGCGCTCACGGGCCTCGGCGGCGAGTCCGGACACATAACGGGTCGCCGCCGCGGTCCAGGCCCGGCTTTCCAGATGGAGCGAGATCTGCGGCTGGACGTGTTCGAACGGCAGCCGCTGACCCTCGATGCGCCGGTCAAGACGCAGGATGTGCCAGCCGAAGCGGGACCGGACCGGTTCGGTCGCCGTCTCGCCGGCCAGAAGCCTGTCCAGTCCGGCCTCGACCTCGGGTGCGAGGTCACCAGGCGAGAGCTGGCCGAGGGAGCCGCCCACTCCCTTGGACGGACAGTCCGAGAGCGTCGCTGCCATGGCGGCGAACCGCGACGGATGGTCAGCCAGTTCGGCGATGGCCACCAGGGCGACGGCCCGGGCGTCGGCCCAGGCTGTCTCGTCGTCTCCCTTGGGGGCGCACAGGATGTGGGAGGCCTGGGTCAGCCGGGGTGTGCGAAAGCGGTCGGGCGCACCATCGTAGACCCGGCGACATTCGCTTTCGTCAGGCCGTTCAACCGTGATCTCTTCGTCGAGTACGGCGCGGACAAGGGCTTCTTCGGGCGTCTCTTCCCGCCCGTCCTCGTCCAGCTCCGTCTCGGCGGTCAGGCCCAGTTGGTGGGCACGATCCAGAAGCAGCGCCTTGATGGCCAGGGCGTGCCCTGCAGCATTGCGGGCCGCCTCGATCGTGGGCCCCGGATGGTTCTGGGCCTCTTCGGCGACGAGGCTCTCGGGAAGCTCGACCCCGTCGACAACGATGACGGCACTCATTTGGCCGGCCCCACGGTACGGCGCTTCGGCGGCATCGGCTGCTTGCTTCGCACCAGCTGCCAGCCACGACGGTTCAGGTACCAGATCGGTGCCGAAAGCATGTGGACCAGCCGGGTGAACGGGAAGATCAGCAGGATGGTCAGGCCCAGGGTGATGTGGGTTTTGAAGACCCAACTGACGTCGGTGATGAAGCTGGCGCTGTGCGGGTTGAAGGTGAAGATGCCCTGGGCCCAGCTCATGAATTTGACCATTTCGCTGCCATCGCGGTGCCCCAGGGACAGCGGAATGGTTGCCAGTCCGAGACACAGCTGAACCAGCAGGATCACCAGGATGGCGATGTCGCCGAAGCTGGAGGTGTTTCGGATCCGCGGATCAAACAGTCGCCGGTGCAGCAGCAGCAGACCGCCGGCCAGACACAGGAGCCCGGCACTGCCGCCCGCAACGATGGCCAGCATCTGTTTGAAGCTGTGTGTGACCCCGAGGAAGTCCCACACGACCATGGGCGTCAGGAGGCCGACGAAATGGCCGCCGAAGATCGCCAGGATGCCGAGGTGGAACAGGATCGAGCCGAGTACCAGCTGCTTGCGTCGCAGCAGCTGGGAGGAGCCGGTCCGCCAGGTGTATTGCTCCCGGTCGAACCGCACGATCGATCCGATCGCCAGCACGGCCATGGCGATATAGGGGTAAACCCCGAACAGGATGAAATTCAGGTCCATAGCGGAATTCCTCAGGCCGCCGCGCCGGAGCGGCGGCTCTTTTCAGGGGGCGGGGCGGCGTTCATCGCGGACAGGATGGAATCTGCCTTGGGACAGCCGGCCTCACCGGGTCCGAAGGTGACGGCGGTCTCTTCCCACGACTTGTCGAGCGCTTCGAGGTCGTTCGGATCCTCGTCGGGCTCCTGCATCAGGGCCGCGACGGCGTCGGTATCGGGCGCGGCATCGGCCAGGTTCGACAAGGCCCCGAAGACGGCGCGATAGGGACTCTCCCGCTTGTGCAGCCGCTCGGTCAGGGCGGCCAGAACGTGGGCCCCCTCGCCGAGCAGCGAGGCTGCATCGGCGTCCGGCAGGGTCGACAGGAAGTCGAGGAAGACCGGCAGGTGGTCCGGCAGCTCCTTGGCCGACAGCTCCAGCCCGTAGGAGGCGTAGAGCTCGACCAGGGCGGCCATGGCCTGACCCCGGTCCCGGCTTTCGCCGTGGATATGCTCGTACAGGTTCAGCGACAGTGACCGGGTACGATCGAACAGCTGCACAAAGCCTTCCTGCAGATCGTAGAGGTCGTCGTGTTCCAGCATGCCGGCCAGCTTCTCGAGCGACCGGACGATCGGGTCGGGGATCAGACCTTCCGAGCGGATGGCGTCCATGGCCGCCGGGGCGGCGGCCTGGATGTCCGCGGTCGGATAGCTGAGCATCAGGGCCAGGGCGCGATAGGTAAGGGCCATGATCAAGCCACCTCTGCTGTCGGTTTGGCGTGTGAGCGCTTGTTGGGCCCGAACAGGCCCAGTTCGGTGCGGCCGCCGGAGCAGCCGTTGCCGAAGGTGAAGCCGCAGCCGCCCCGGATGTCGAAGGTGTCCTCGGCGGTCTCGCGGTGGGTCGAGGGGATGACGAACCGGTCCTCGTAGTCGGCGATGGCCATGATCTTGTACATGTCGTCGATCTGGGCCGCGGTCAGGCCGACCTTGGCGGCGAGGGCGTGGTCGATCCGGCCGTCAATGGTCTTGGCCCGCATATAGGCGCGCATGGCCAGCATCCGCTGCAGCGCCAGGGTCACCGGGGCCTCGACACCGGCGGTCAGCAGGTTGGCGAGGTATTTGACCGGGATCCGCAGCGAGTTCACGTCCGGCATTTCGCCGTCCATTTCCAGCGCCCCGACGGCCGCCGCGTTCTGGATCGGCGACAGCGGCGGGACGTACCAGACCATGGGCAGGGTCCGGTATTCGGGATGGAGCGGGAAGGCGATCTTCCAGTCCATGGCCATCTTGTAGACCGGGCTGCGTTTGGCCCCCTCGATCCAGGCGTGGGGTACGCCGTCGGCCTTGGCCTGGGCGATCACCGCCGGGTCATGCGGATCCAGGAAGATGTCGAGCTGAGCCTGGTAGAGGTCCTTCTCGTCGACGCTCGCGGCCTCGCTGATACGATCGGCGTCATAGAGCAGCACCCCCAGATAGCGGATGCGGCCGACACAGGTCTCGGAGCAGACGGTCGGCTGACCGACCTCGATGCGCGGGAAGCAGAAGGTGCATTTTTCGGATTTGCCCGAGTCCCAGTTGTAGTAGATTTTCTTGTAGGGGCAGGCCGAGACGCACATCCGCCATCCGCGGCATTTGTCCTGGTCGATCAGGACAATGCCGTCCTCTTCCCGCTTGTAGATCGCGCCTGACGGGCATGCCGCGACACAGGTCGGGTTCAGGCAGTGCTCGCACAGCCTGGGCAGGTACATCATGAAGGTGTTTTCGTACTCGCCGTAGAGGTCCTTCTCGATGTTGGCGAAATTGTAGTCCTTCGATCGCTTGGCGAATTCACCGCCGAGGATTTCCTCCCAGTTCGGACCCCATTCGATCTTCTCCATCCGCTTGCCGGAAATGGCCGAGCGCGGACGAGCCGTGGGGAAATGCTTCATCTCCGGTGCAGTCTGGAGGTGGGCATAGTCGAAGTCGAACGGCTCGTAATAGTCGTCGATCTCCGGCAGGTCCGGGTTGGCGAAAATCTTGGCCAGGATGCGCCATTTCGCGCCCATCCGGGGTTCGATGTCGCCGTTCTTCTTGCGTCGCCAGCCGCCGTTCCAGCGCTTCTGGTTCTCCCAGTCCTTGGGGTAGCCGATGCCGGGTTTGGTCTCGACGTTGTTGAACCAGGCGTATTCGACGCCCTTGCGGCTGGTCCAGACGTTCTTGCAGGTGACCGAGCAGGTGTGACAGCCGATACATTTGTCGAGGTTCAGCACCATGCCGATCTGGGCGCGGATCTTCATTGTGCGGGTTCCTTGGCTTGAGAAAAGTCACCGAGCGGTTCGTCGAGCCAGTCGACCTTGGTCATCTTGCGGATGACCACGAACTCGTCGCGGTTGGAGCCGACCGTGCCGTAGTAGTTGAAGCCGTAGGACAGCTGGGCATAGCCGCCGATCATATGCGTCGGCTTGGGCACGATCCGGGTGACCGAGTTGTGGATCCCGCCGCGCCGGCCGGTGATCTGGGACCCCGGCGTGTTCACGATCTTTTCCTGGGCGTGATACATGAAGGTGGTGCCTTCACGGATGCGCTGGGAGACCACCGCGCGGGCGGTGATGGCCCCGTTGGCGTTGAACAGTTCGACCCAGTCATTGTCGACCACGCCGATGCGGCGGGCGTCCGTTTCCGAGATCCAGATGACGGGGCCGCCCCGGTTGAGGGTCAGCATCATCAGGTTGTCGGAATAGGTCGAGTGGATGCCCCATTTCTGGTGCGGGGTGATGAAGTTCAGCGCGATCTCGGGCTCGCCGTTCGGCTTGCGGCCCTGGACCCACAGGGTCTTCATATCGAGCGGCGGACGATAGACGCACAGCGCCTCGCCGAAGGCCCGCATCCACAGATGATCCTGATACAGCTGCTGGCGACCGGTCAGGGTGCGCCACGGAATCCGCTCGTGCACATTGGTGTAGTTGGCGGTGTAGCAGACATGCTCGGACTCCAGGCCCGACCAGATCGGCGAGGAGATGATCTTCCGCGGCTGGGCGACGATGTCGCGGAAGCGGATCTTCTCGTCCTCCTTGGGCAGGGCCAGGTGGGTGTGGTCCCGTCCGGTCTGTTTCGACAGGGCGGCCCAGGCCTTGACGGCTACCTCGCCGTTGGTTTCCGGGGCCATCATCAGCACCGCCTCACAGGCGTCGATGGCGCTGTGAATCTTCGCTCCTCCTTCGGAGACGCCCTCTTCAAGGACCTTGCCGTTCAGGGCGCGCAACAGCTCGACCTCGTGTTCGGTGTTCCAGGCCAGGCCCTTGCCGCCGTTGCCGATCTTGTCCATCAGCGGACCGATGGAGGTGAACTGCTTGTAGAGGTTGGGATAGTCGCGCTCGACAATGGTGATCTGCGGCATGGTGACATTGGGCACCGGTTCGCATTCCCCCTTCCACCAGTCCTTGACCTCGAACGGCTGGGCCATTTCGGCGGGGCTGTCGTGCTGGATCGGGGTCAGGACCACGTCCTTTTCGACGCCCAGGACCTCGGGACAGATTTCCGAGAAGGTCTTGGCCAGACCGCGGAAGATGTCCCAGTCGGTGCGGGCTTCCCACGCCGGATCCACGGCCGCCGTCAGCGGGTGGATGAACGGGTGCATATCCGAGGTGTTGAGGTCGTCCTTCTCGTACCAGGTGGCTGTCGGCAGGACGATGTCGGAATAGACCGCCGTGGTCGACATGCGGAAGTCGAGCGTGACCAGCAGGTCCAGCTTGCCCTCCGGGGCTTCCTCGCGCCAGGTCACCTCGGTCGGCTTGACGCCGCCGGACTCGCCGAGATCGACGCCCTGGACGCCGTGGCTCGCACCCAGCAGGTGTTTGAGGAAATACTCATGTCCCTTGCCTGAGGATCCCAGCAGGTTGGAGCGCCAGATGAACATGTTGCGCGGCCAGTTGGCCGGGGCGTCCGGGTCCATGCAGGACATTTCCAGCGTCCGGTCCTTCAGCGCCTTGACGGTGTAGTCCCGGGCGTCGACCCCGGCCGCTTCGGCCGCGCGGGCGACCTCAAGCGAGTTGGTCTTCAGGGCCGGCGAGGACGGCAGCCAGCCCATCCGCTCGGCGCGGGCATTGAAGTCGATCAGTGATCCGGACCAGTCGCCGTCCGGTGCCGTCGGTGACAACAGCTCGGCCGGGGTCACGGTCTCGTAGCGCCACTGGTCCGTGTGGGCATAGAAATAGGAGGTGGCGTTCTGCTGGCGGGGCGGGCGGTACCAGTCGAGGCTGAAGGCGATCGGGGCCCAACCTGTCTGGGGCCGCAGCTTCTCCTGCCCGACATAGTGGGCCCAGCCGCCGCCCGACTGACCCACGCAGCCGCACATCACCAGCATGTTGATGACCGAGCGGTAGTTCATGTCCATGTGGAACCAGTGGTTCATCGCCGCGCCGATGATGACCATGGACTTGCCATTGGTCTTTTCAGCATTGCCGGCGAAGCCCCGGGCCACAGCGATGATCTGATCGCGTGGGACGCTGGTCATGCCTTCGGCCCAGGCGGGGGAGTAGGGCTCCGGATCGTCGAAATCCCCGGGCATGTGGTCGCCACCGAAGCCCTGGTCGACGCCGTAGTTGGCCAGGAACAGGTCATAGACACAGGCCACCAGGGCCTCGCCGTCCTTCAGCTTCATGCGCTTGACCGGCACATTGCGAACCAGGACGTCGGGGTGGTCGCTGGAGGCGAAGCCGTTGGTGGCGGTGTTGGCGAAATAGGGGAAGCGCACGCCCACGACCTCGTCGTGGTTGTCCTTGAGGCCCAGGGTCGGACGAATGTCCTTACCGGCGGCGTCCTTCTCCTCGAGGTTCCATTTACCGTCCTCGCCCCAGCGGAAGCCGATCGAACCGTTCGGCACGACGACCTTGCCGGTGATTTCGTCGATGACGACGGTCTTCCAGTCGGGATTGTTGGTCTCGCCCAGATCCTTGCTGAAGTCGGAGGCGCGCAGTTGGCGTTCGGCGACCAGACCGCCGTCCTGAGGGACGAGGCGGACCAGCATCGGCAGGTCCGAATACTGGCGCAGATAGTCGCGGAAATACGGGACCTGACGGTCGACGTGGAATTCCTTCAGGATCACATGACCGAAGGCCATGCCCAGGGCCGCGTCCGTGCCCTGTTTGACCGACAGCCAGAGGTCGGCGAATTTCGAGGCTTCGGAATAGTCGGGGCAGATCACTGCCGACTTGGCACCCCGATAGCGGGCCTCGGTGTAGAAATGGGCGTCCGGTGTCCGCGTCTGCGGCACGTTCGAGCCCCACAGCAGCAGGAAGCCGGAGTTGAACCAGTCTGCCGATTCCGGAACGTCGGTCTGCTCGCCCCAGGTCTGGGGCGAGGCCGGCGGCAGGTCGCAGTACCAGTCATAGAAGGACCCTGAGGTCCCGCCCATCAGCTGCAGGTAACGGGCACCGGCGGCGTAGGACAGCATCGACATGGCGGGAATGGGCGAGAAGCCGAACACCCGGTCGGGTCCCCACCGCTTGATCGTGTGGGCGTTGGCGGCGGCGATGATCTCATTGACCTCGTCCCATTCGGCGCGGACGAAGCCGCCCGATCCGCGCATCTTCATATAGTCAGACCGCGCGGCCGGATCGTCCTGGATCGACGCCCAGGCGGCGACCGGCGGCAGGGTCGCCCGCGCCGCGCGCCAGTGCTTCAGCAGGCGCGAGCGGATCAGCGGATATTTTACCCGGTTGGCGGAATACAGATACCAGCTGTAGCTGGCCCCACGGGCGCAGCCGCGCGGTTCGTGGTTCGGCAGATCCGGCCGGGTGCGGGGATAGTCGGTCTGCTGGGTTTCCCAGGTGACGATCCCGCCCTTGACGTAGATCTTCCACGAGCAGGAGCCGGTGCAGTTCACGCCATGGGTCGAGCGGACGATCTTGTCGTGACGCCAGCGGTTTCGATAGGCCTCTTCCCAGGTGCGGTCGTCGTCATTCATGACGCCGTGCTTGTCGGAGAACAGCTCGGTCTTGCGCGTGAAGAAGGCAAGGCGGTCAAGGGTATGGCTCATGATCAGACTGCCGCTTTGAGGGAAAGGTTCAGGGTCGAGCGCGGCCGGGCGTAATAGGCCCAGTTGACGACCGCGCAGGTCGCGTAGAAGACGCAGAAGATGTAGAGGGCCGTCATCGGGCCGCCCGTCGCCTTCATCGAGTTGGCAAAGGCCAGCGGGATGAAGAAGCCGCCATAGGCACCGAGGGCCGACGAGAAGCCGACGATGGCCGCGGATTCCAGTTCCGACTGTTTCAGCCGTTCATCCGTCGATCCGTCGGGCATCAGCCGAGGCATGTCCGTCCGCACCAGGGCCGGGATCATCTGGAAGGTCGAGGCATTGCCCACGCCGGTCCAGAAGAACAGCCACATGAAACTGGCGAAGAACAGGCTGAAGGCCGGCTCGCTGCCGAAGGCCCCGACGCTGTAGAGAACCGCCAGCACACCGACGATCAGGGCGTAGAAGACGATCTGGGTGACGTTCTGGCCGCCCCAGCGATCCGAGACCCAGCCCGTCAAAGCGCGCGATGCGGCACCGACCAGCGGGCCGAGGAAGGCGATCTGCAGGATGTTGACGTCGGGAAACAGGGTCTTGCCCAGCAGCGGAAAGGCCGCGGAGAAGCCGATGAATGAGCCGAAGGTGCCGATGTAAAGGTAGCACATCAGCCAGTTGTTCTTGCGTTTGAACACCACGGCCTGTTCCCGGAACGAGGCCCGGGCCGAGGCCACGTCGTTCATGCCGAACCAGGCGGCGGCGGCGGCGATCAGGATGAAGGGCACCCAGACGAAGCCTGCATTCTGGATCCAGACCTGCTGCTGCACGCCGTTTTCGATCACGGTCTGGGGAGGGCCGAACAGGGAGCCGAACAGGGCGATGCCCGTCACCAATGGTGCCGCGAACTGCAGGACGCTGACGCCCAGATTGCCGAACCCGGCGTTCAGCGCCAGGGCGTTGCCCTTCTGGGCCTTGGGGAAGAAGAAGCCGATGTTGGCCATGGACGAGGCGAAGGCCCCGCCGCCCAGGCCGCAAAGAAGGGCCAGCACGACGAAGACGCTGTAGGGCGTCGTGGGGTCCTGCACCGCCAGCCCGATACCGATGGCCGGGATGGCCAGGGACAGGGTGCAGAGCGTGGTCCAGAGCCGTCCGCCGAGAATGGGGACCATGAAGCTGTAGAAGATCCGCAAGGTGGCACCGGACAGGGCCGGCAGGGCGGTCAGCCAGAACAGCTGGGCGGTCGAGAATTCGAAACCGATGCCGTTGAGACGGGTCGCTGCCGTGGACCACAGCATCCAGACCGAAAATGCCAGCAGCAGGTTCGGAATGGAGATGCCCAGATTGCGGGCGGCGATCCGTTTGCCGGTTGAGGCCCAGAAATCCGCATCCTCGGGATGCCAGTCGGTCAGAACATGACGGGACATACGCGTCTTTCTCTAGTTCGCAGGGGAGGGGATGGCGGCGGACCGGTCGGGTCCGACGCCGGCCAGTTCCGGAAATTCAGGGAGGGTCGCCAGACCGGGGGAGCGTCGACGCTCCATCCGGCGCACGGCCAGGTGCATCCAGATCAGGGCCCCGGAGACCAGCAGGAACAGCAGCATGAAACAGCTGGTCCAGACGCCGGTCAGGTCATTCAGGGCTCCGAAGGCGATCGGCATGACGAAGCCGCCGAGGCCGCCGATCATCCCCACCAGACCGCCCACCGCGCCGACATGGTCGGGGTAGTAGACGGGGATGTGTTTGTAGACCGCAGCCTTGCCCAGGCTCATCGCGAAGCCGAGCACAAAGACCAGTACGACGAAGGCCGGCAGGCCCAGCGCCAGTCTGAACCGGATCGGTCCCTCAATACCGTCGACCACATAGGTCGTCGCCGGATAGGCGAGGATAAAGGCGCAGACGGCACTGAGCGAAAAGGTCAGATACATGACCTTGCGGGCCCCGATCCGGTCCGACAGCCAGCCGCCGAACACCCGGAACAGCGAGCCGGGGATCGAATAGGCGACCGCCAGCATGCCGGCGGCACCGATGCCGAGGCCGTAGGCCCCGGTCAGGTAGTGCGGCAGCCACAGGGCGAGGGCCACGAACCCGCCGAAGACGAAGAAATAGTAGAGCGAGAAACGCCAGACCCGGATGTCTTTCAGCGGGGTCAGCTGCATCCACGCCGTGACCGGCTTCTGGCCGGTGCGGCGGCGCTCGACGACTTCAGGCTCATCCCGGGTCAGCAGGAAGGCAAGGATTGCGATCACCAGCAGGGCGCTGGCCCAGATCTGCGCGACTGCTTCCCAGCCGAAGGCCAGCATCACGAACGGGGCCGAGAATTTGGTTACGGCAGCGCCGACATTGCCGGCTCCGAAGATGCCGAGCGCCGTACCTTGCCGGTTGGCGGGGTAGAATTTCGAGACATAGGCGACGCCGACCGCAAACGCCCCGCCTGCCAGACCGACGCCGAGCGCCGCGACCAGAAACTGGGCATAGGTTTCGGCATAGGACAGCAGGAAGGTCGCCGCAGCGGCCAGGACCATGACGATCAGGTTGACGATGCGTCCACCGAACTGGCCGGTCCAGACGCCGAGGAATATCCGCGAGAGCGAGCCGGTCAGGATCGGTGTGCCGACCAGAAGACCAAATTGCGCCTCGGTCAGGTTGAGGTCGGCTTTGATCTGGACCCCGATGATCGAGAAGATCGTCCAGACGGCAAAACAGGCGGTGAAGGCGAAGGTGCTGACCCAGAGTGCAGCCTTGGCTCCTGGAGCCGGCACGTCGGAAACGGAGACCATTCCGGTCTTCTCCATCGCTCGGGACCGCCCTCCGGCCCGTCTGCGATATTCACTATCTCCGGTGCGACACGCGAAGATTGATCCTTGTCAATTCTGGAAGTTCAGCGGCGCTTTATCTTGTGTATTTGATTGAAAAATGTGAGCAAACACACCCTATTTGGGTCTATGATTGCTTTAGGTTTCTTCTGTGGTTGATAAAGGTCAAGTCATGGTCCAGTCTGGTTGGGCGGCGATGACCTGCCGGCCCCGATGCCTATAGAGGGAATGGAGCCAGCGTGAGCCAGATTTGGAGCCAACCATGACCATGCGCGAGTCCGACGCCGAGCGGGTCAAGGCCTTGCCGCTGTTCGCCAAATCCTCGCCCGAGGTATTCCGGGACGTGACCGGCGGGGCGTTTCTTCAGCGCTTTCCGGCAGGGACCACCCTGCTGATGGAAGGCGATACGGTCGACTTCCTCTATGTGCTGCTGGACGGCATGGTGGAGCTGCAGGGGTCGTGGAAGGAAAAGGAAACGACCCTGGCGCTGCTGCGTCCGGTCTCGACCTTCATTCTCGCCGCTGTGGTACTGGATGCCGACGCCCTGATGTCGGCCCGGACCCTCGAACGGTCCGAGATCCTGATGATCTCCGGTGAGGCCCTGCGTCGTGTCATGCGGCAGGATGCCGACTTCAGCATTGCCGTCGCCCAGGAAGTGTCCGGGTGCTACCGCGGTCTGGTGCGCGCCGTGAAGAATCAGAAATTGCGCGGCGGTGCCGAACGGCTGGCCAACTATCTGGTGACCCAGCGCATCCGTCAGGACCTGACCGAGACGATCGTCCTGCCGCACGAGAAGCGGGTGCTGGCCTCGCTGCTGGGCATGACGCCTGAAAACCTCTCGCGCGCCTTCGCCAGTCTGTCGAAATATGGCGTGGTTGTGCGGGGCGGCGAAGTTACGCTCGGTCGGCCGGAAGCCCTTGAGCGGCTGGCTCGGCCGTCGCCGTTGATCGACAACCATATGCCGCCATCGGAAGGCGTGATCGGCAAGGCCGAGAGCGAGCGCTGGAGTTCGGCGACGGGGCGAAGCTGCGGCTACGTTGCCAGCTGATCAGCCGCCAAGCTGGGCCAGGTTCTTCAGGTCGCCTGACAGGCCCTGGGCCAGCTGATGGCTCCAGGTCTTGCCGGTCAGGCCGGAGACGATGCGGGCGTTCAGAAGGTCGCGATCATCGTCATCCTGAAGCAGGTCCCGCAGATCGACGCCGCCATCCCCGAACAGGCACAGGCGCAGCTTGCCGCGTGAGGTCACGCGCAACCGGTTGCAGCTGTCGCAGAAGCCCGGCGAATAGGGGGCGATCAGACCGATGGAGCCAGCGTAATCCGGGTGCCGGTATTCGAGGGCCGGACCGGCATCGACCGCCCGCGGCCCCGCCGTCCAGCCATTGCGATCCAGCCAGTCCCGCAAGCCCTGGGCCTTCACATGGTGTGCAGCGAAATAGTCGTGATTATCGGTGGTCTTCATCAGTTCGATGAACCGAACGGTGACCGGCCGGTCCCGCACGAACCGGGCCCAGCTTTCGAACCCGGCCTCGGCCGTCTGGCGCAACAGCACGGCATTGACCTTCACGGCGGCGAAGCCTTCGGCCAGGGCCATGTCGAGCCCGGTCAGGACCTGGTTCAGCTTGTCGTGGCCGGTGATCTGCCGGAACGTCTCCGGGTCGATCGAGTCAATGCTGACGTTGAGATGGCTCAGGCCCGCGGCGTGCCAGTCGACAACGTGGCGGGTCAGGTTCCAGCCATTGGTGGTCACGGCCACCTTGGCGACGCCGGGCGAGGCCGCGACGGTGCTGATGATGTCGGTGAAGTCCTTGCGCACGGTCGGCTCACCGCCGGTCAGACGGACCTTGCTGAGGCCGAGCTCCGAAAACCCCGCCACCAGACGGCGAATCTCGTCCACGGTCAGGAAGGACAGCGGTCCGCTTTTCTTCCAGCCGTTCGGCAGGCAGTAGGTGCAGCTGAAATTACAGACCTCCGTTACGGAGAGACGGAGGTAGTGAAACCGACGCCCGAAGGTGTCGGCCGCGGGGGCGGCATCGAGTGCCATGGAAGCTCCTTTCCAAATGCGGGAGGCGAAAGGATTTCTCCCGTCGCCCTCGATCCTTGCGGATCCGGCGACCGGGCCATGGCGTGGATGCGCTGTAGGCCGGGCCGCTCGGAGCGAACTCACAATGAGGCATAGTCGCTCGGCCGGCCATCCACTTTGATGTGGACCCGGCGGGGGCTTGATGAAAATCAAGATTGACCGCATTGCCGTTGCGCCGGCAGCCGCCCCGGCCATGCTAGACAGCAGAGGACGGGCTGGACGGCCCGCAAGTGGGGAGCCGGATTGATGAGGCAGGCAGGAACCGGCATCGGGCGGCGCGAGGGGCTGGTTCTGCTTGCCGCGTCTGTCCTGACGGCCTGCACGCCGAGGGGGGCAGGGGAGGTGCCGCCGATCGACCTGTTCGCGGCGGCCAGCCTGCGCGAGGTTCTGGATGCACTCGCCGCCGACCATCTGCAGCGGACAGGGCGGATCGTCCGGATTACCTACGCCGGCAGCGCCCAGCTGGCCCGTCAGATCGTCCAGGGGGCACCGGCCGATCTGTTCGTCTCGGCGGATGAGGCGTGGATGGACTGGCTCGACGCGCGGGGCCTGGTCGAGACCGCCACCCGACGCAGGGTCGCCGGAAATGGTCTGGTGCTGATCGCCCCGACCGAAACCCCCGACGAAGCCATTGATCTGACCTCAACGACGGCCCTCGGGCGACGACTGGGGGATGGTCGACTGGCCATGGCCGATGTCAGCGTCCCGGCGGGGCGCTATGGCCGGCAGGCCCTGACCCACCTGGGCCTGTGGTCGAGTGTCGAGAGTCGGCTGGCACCGGGTGACAGCGTCCGGGCCGCCTTGGCCCTGGTGGCGCGGGGCGAGGTTCCCTTGGGTATCGTGTATGCGACCGATGCCCACGCCGAGCCTGCGGTCCGGGTGGTCGCGACCTTCCCGGCCACCAGCCATATCCCGATCCGCTATCCGGCCGCGCGGCTGAAACGACCGCAGGGCGGTGGCGACCCTGTGGCGGCTCAGGCCTTTCTCGACCGGATGTCCAGCGCCGAGGGGCAGGCCGTATTCCGGCGTTTCGGCTTCAGCCGGCCACCGGTTTGATGACGCGCCCATGAGTCCGCTCAGTCCTGAAGAACTGCAGATCATCGGCCTGTCGCTGAAGGTCGCCCTGACCGCGACGGTGTTCAGCCTGCCGCCGGGGATCGCCCTGGCCTATCTGCTTTCGCGCTACAGCTTTCCCGGCAAGGCCCTGCTGTCGGGCCTGACCCATCTGCCGCTGATCCTGCCGCCGGTGGTGACTGGCTATGCCCTGCTGCTGCTGTTCGGCCGCAGCGGTCCGCTCGGCAGCTGGCTGGAGCCGCTGGGGATCGTGTTTGCCTTTGACTGGACCGGTGCGGCGCTGGCGGCGGCGGTCATGGGCTTTCCCCTGCTGGTGCGGGCGGTCAGCCTGTCGTTCGATATGATCGATCCCCGGATCGAGCGGGCGGCCGAGACCCTCGGGGCCGCGCCCGCGATCCGGTTCCTGACCATCACCCTGCCTCTGGCCCTGCCGGGGATTGCCGCCGGGACCGTGCTGGCCTTTGCCAAGGCGCTGGGCGAGTTCGGGGCCACCATCACCTTTGTCTCGAGCATTCCGGGTGAGACCCGCACCCTGCCGCTGGCGATCTACAGTCTGACTCAGGTCCCGGGTGGTGAGGCGGCGGCGCTCAGGCTGGTCCTGATCTCGGTCGCGGTGTCGATCGGGGCCCTGCTGGTCTCGGAATGGGTTGCGCGACGCGCGGCGCGCCGGGTCGGGAGGACGGTATGACGCTGGAAGTTTCGGCCCTGATCATCCGCGATGCCTTCTCTCTCGAGGTCAATTTCTCAAGCGACGCCCGGATCACCTGTCTGTTCGGCCGCTCGGGTTCCGGCAAGACCACCGTGGCTGAACTGGTCGCTGGTCTGATCCGGCCGGACCGGGGGCGGATAACGCTCGCCGGCGATGTCCTGTTCGACGGTGACGCCGGCGTGTCGGTCCCCAGCTGGGAGCGACGCATCGGCTATGTGTTTCAGGACGTGCGACTGTTCCCTCACATGACGGTGCGCGACAATCTGCTCTACGGCGCGCGCCGGTCCGGCGATACCAGCCCTGCGCTGGATCAGACGGCTATCCTGCTGGGTCTCGAGGGATTGCTGGAGCGCCGTCCCGGGTCATTGTCGGGCGGCGAGGCCCGTCGGGTGGCGATCGGCCGGGCCCTGCTGACCCGGCCGCGGCTGTTGATCCTCGACGAACCTTTGGCCGGACTGGACGGGGCGCGACGCGGCGACCTGTTGCCGTATCTGGATCGTCTGGCCCGGGACGGCCCGCCCATCCTCTATGTCAGCCACGCCGTCGACGAGGTGGCGCGTCTGGCCGACCGGGTGGTGCTGGTCGGTGAGGGGCGGGCGCTTGAGGCGGGGCCGCCGGACGCGGCCTTTGATCGCCCGGAGGCCGAGGCCGCCGCCGGGTTGAGCGCGCCCCTGTCGATCCTGAGCGGACGCGCGATCGCGCATGATCCGGCGGGAAACGCCACCCGGCTGGACCTGGCCGGGACACCGTTTCTGTCACCGCTTCTGGATGTCGCGGTCGGCGAACGGGTGCGGGTCATCGTCGACGCTCGCGATGTCGCCCTGGCCCTGACTGACCCGGTCGACGCCAGTTTCCAGAACCGGCTGCCGATGCGGATTGCCGCTCTGGAGGCCCGCCCTGACGGTGTGCTGGTTCGGCTTGAGGCGGGGGAGCTGAGGCTGAAGGCCCTGATCACCCGGCGGGCCAGCGAGCAACTGAGGCTGGAGCCGGGGCGAGAGGTGATCGCCCTGGTCAAGGCCACCGCCTCGGCGCGCTATGCCTGAGCCCGATCAGCCCCGGGCCAGTCGAGGGGTCAGCAGGACCGGGGCGTAGCTGATGACGAAGGCCAGGAAGGCCGCACTCCAGAGCCCGACCGAGACGATCAGCAGCGGATGGTAGGCGACCGGTATCAGGCCGCCGACCACGCGGGTCAGGGCTGCGGCATTGATCAGACCATAGATCAGGACCTCGGCCTTGCCAGCGGTCAGCGGCCGTCCGGTATGGCCCCGGCTGGAGCGCGTCATGATGGCCAGGGTCATCACCCCGATCGCCCCGGCGGTCAGGGCGTGCACGCCCACTGAAGGCAGGACATGGGTCGGAGCGACGACCGCCAGCCCCAGCAAAACCAGACCTGAAGCGAGCCATAGGTAACCAATGTGCAGGATCAGAACGAGCGGTTCGGCCAGGGTCGCCGCGCCGCGCCAGCGGGCCAGCCGGATCAGGTTCAATACCCCCGCCAGCAGCAGGGTCGCTCCGGCCGCGAGATGGGACGGGGAGAGGCTCCAGGCCAGCAGTCCCGCAGCCGTGACGATCAGCGTCATCGTGTCGAACCGGCCGGCGACGGCCGGCAGCGGGCCACCGCGCTTGAGCTGCCAGTTGCGAGTGAAACTGGGCGTCACCCGCCCGCCGATCAGGGCGATCAGCAGGGAAATAACCGACAGGCCCAGACGGGTAGACAGATTGGCGACGCCGCCGGCACCGGCCTCGAGATGAAAACCCGCATTGGCGAGGGCCAGCACGGTGACGATCATGGCCACGGGTACATTGCGCCAGTTGCGCCCGGCGAGGACCTCGCGCCAGACGACCGCGGCCATGACGAACAGGAACAGGCTGTCAACCACGGCGGGCCAGGCCGCCGCGGCGACATCCGCGTTCAGCGCCACGGCCACCATGGCGGCTCGTCCGGCCAGCCACAGGCTGAACAACAGGGCCAGGGGCAGGCCGACCACCGGCAATCGCCCGGTCCAGTTGGGCACGGCGGTCAGCAGAAAGCCGACGATAATCCCGCCTGCGTAACCGAACAGCATCTCATGCACATGCCAGCTCAGTTCCACCGGGCCGCCGTTCAGAAAGGCGTAGACCCAGAGTGGTGCGGCGATCGCGGACCACAGGGCGGAGAACAGGAAGAAGGGTCGAAGGCCGATGCTGAAGACGGCGGGGCCACGGTAGGCGCGGATGGCGGCGGCTGTGTTCATGACGGGTTCCGTGGCAATGATCGTTCCCGAATAGGCGCTCGAAGCGGGCCCGGCCTTGATGGATGTCCGGTCGCTCCGTGGTCTTCGTCAAGCGGACGCTGCGAGACGCCCGATCCGCGCAACAGCGCTTGCTGCGCCAAGGCAGACCGCTCAAGCAACTCGCGCCAGACCGGGATGGCGATCGCCTCGTCGAGGCCAAAGCGCTGGGCTGCACCACGGATGTACTCAAGAATGGCAGCGATCCTCTGTGGGTCACGGACGCCTTCCGGGTTGTCTTTGAGACGGGCGATGTGAGCGACCTGACGTTGGCGAGCGGCGATGAGCCGCACCAGCAGGGTGTCGATACGGTCTATCCGCGCCCGCCGGACGAACAGTTCGGCCCGGTTCATGCTGCCGGTCTCTCGCCGACAGCCCGCGCTCCGGCCGCGCCATGCAGATAGCCGCTGACCAGAGGGCCCGGCGGCCCCAGCGCGTCGACGCGGCGGGCCAGTTCTTCCGCCGCGATATGGCCATCCGCATAAACCCGGAACGCCTCGGCAACGGCAACCATATCGAGCGTATGCGGGGACAGACGCAGGGCTGAAATGCCCGCTGCCGCCAGGGTTTCGACCGATACGTCCACCAACTGGCACCCGTGCGACAGGGTTTGCAGACCGTTCACCGCAAGGAAGGCCTGCCCCTCGATCGTGGCGACATCCATGCCGTCAGGATGACGGTCGCAGACATAGCGGCAGGCGTCCCGGTGCAGCCCTTCCATCCGGGCCTGCGCACAGCGGCTCGACAGCGCCAGCGGCAGGCGACCGAAGGCGAACAGCTCCAGCGTCAGGTCAGGACAGGCGCGGGCGATCTCGCTGATCGAGGACAGTGGCAGTTCGATATTGGCGCACAGACGCACACAGCCCAGTCGTGCCAGTTCGGCCGCAGCCGGGGCGCTGTAGACGTTCAGCAGGGGGCCGGCCACGAAGGGGGCGGGGGCCCGGCTCCAGACCGCCGACATATCTCCGGCCTCGATCAGATGATCGGGATCGGCGACCAGATCCACTGCCAGCCGGCGCTCCCTCGGCGTGGCCGGCAGGGCGAGGGTGGACCAGATCACGGTCTTGCCGGCGTCTTCCAGTCGTTCTGCAGACCGCGCCAGGGCATGCTGGAGCAGGGGCTGGCGTTTCCCGCAGACCACCTCGCCCAGATAGACGGTCCTGACCGGGGCCTCGTCGGCGATCCGGGCGTAGAAGGTCTCGACCCGGTCCGGGGCCCAGTTGAACAGCAGGGGGCCGATCGCCAGTTCCATCGGGCCGCTCATCGCCAGCGCTTCCGGTAGGCACCGGTCGTCTCGCGCGCGCCTTCGGCAAGGTCGTTCAAAAGCGATTCATAGGGGGCCGGGGATTCGCCGCGCCCAAGCGCGTCGATGGCGGCGCGGAAGGCGGCGGTGACGCGCGCCACATAGGCTCTGCCTCTCTGGCGACCTTCGATCTTGACGGCGGTGACCCCGGCTCCGGCCAGGCCGGCCAGCAGGCTCATGGCATTGAGACTGACCGGGTCCTCAAACAGATAGCCGGCCTCGTTTGACGTACCCCCGCGGAACCGTCCCTTGCACAGGGTCGGATAGCCACCGGCTTCGCCCGCTGGCAGGCGATCGATCGCGAAGCCGGACAGCCGGGCGGTGCGTTCACCGTCGACATCGCTGAAACTCACGGCCTCGGGTGGGGAGCAGACGCCCGACAGGTTGGGCGAGCGCCCCGAGGCATAGGACGACAGGGCGCAGCGGCCCTCGGCCATGACGCACAGGCCGCCGTAGACGAAGGCTTCGGTCTCGACGGTGATCTCCCGCGACAGGACCTTGATCTCCTCGACACTGAGGACGCGGGGCAGGACGACGCGTTTTACCCCGTATTCACGCGCATAGAAGGCAATCGCCTCCGGTGTACCGGCCGCGGCCTGAACTGACAGATGCAGTCGGGTTTCGGGATGGTTGCTGTGAATGTGCGACAGCAGGGCGAGGTCCGCGGCAATGATGGCGTCGACGCCCGCCACGGCCGCCGCGTCGGCTGAGGCGCGCCACAGATCGGTGGCGTCCGCCCGGGCGAAGGTGTTGAGCGCCAGCAGCACCCGGGCCCCGCGTTCATGGGCCCAGTCGGTCGCCGCCCTCAGTTCCTCGGGCGAAAAATTCAGACCCGGGAAATTGCGCGCATTGGTCTCGTCGCGGAAGCCGCAATAGACACTGTCGGCACCGGCCTCGACCGCTGCCTTAAGCATGGCCGGTGACCCGGCCGGGCAGACCAGTTCAAGCGCCGCAACAGTCGCCGCATTCATGCCCGGCCCTCCGGTTCACGCCAGCGCCGGGCGATGGACAGCACGGTCTGCAGCGGCGGATCGAACTGTCGCGGCAGGCTGAGGATATCCGCCATCGTCAGTTCCGAGGCCTCCAGCGCATTGTGCAGGGCCAGGATGGCGGCGGTGTCGCCGTCGACATTGATGCAGCGCTGAAAGAAGGCACCATCGGCATCCCCGCGTCCGTCGAAAAGAGCCAGCAGCGTCAGCAGCGGACCGCTGATCCGCGCCGAGGCATCGCCGACGTCGTCGGTCGGGCGGACCACGCGGATGGACCCGGTTTCGCCGTCCGGTCGCATCTCGAAAGCAACGGGCAGGTCCACCGGGCAGATCCGGATGGTGGCGTGGCGCACCGGACCCAGCCGGTCGAAGGCGTCAGGCTGGCGACGGGCGATATTGCGCAGGGAGGCGGTCAGCAGGATCTCGACGGGTCGGCGGGCGCGATAGAGCGCGTTCGTCCACGCGCGCGTCGAGGCCGGTCCATGCGGTGCCGCTATCCGCACCGGGAATAGCCGCAGTCGAGGCAACTGTCGCAGCCCTCCTTGCGCACCAGTCCGGGCGTTCCGCAGCGGGGGCAGGCAGAGGAGGAGGGCCTGAGCGGGGCCGCAGCCTCGGTCGCTGCCGGTTCGATCTCCGTCGGCTCGCCGCCGGCCGCAAGGCCGAGATGGCGCTCGATCACAGCGCCGATGGCCGCCGGCAGGGAGGGCGTATAGCGCCCCTCCATCCATGCGCCGCCGCCGGGATCGAACACGGCCTTGAGCTCTTCCGCCACGAATGAGACATCGCCGCCGCGCCGGAACACGGCCGAGATCATGCGGGTCAGGGCCAGGGTCCAGGCGTAGTGGGCCATGTTCTTGGAGTTGACGAAGATTTCGAATGGCCGGCGTTCGCCGCCGTCCTCGTCATCGGAGTCATTGATGGTGACGTAGACGGCATGGGCGTCCAGCGGCCAGCGGACCTTGTAGGTCGCGCCCTCAAGCCTGCCCGGACGCGGGGTCAGGACCGGGGCTGTCGGCGTGGTCGCGGCCGGGGCGGTCGGCTCGACGCTGAGCACCGATCCTGTGATGGCATTGGGTCGATAGGTGGTCAGTCCCTTGCAGCCCAGCCGGTAGCCCTGGCGATAAACATGGGAAAAGGCGTCGAAGGGGATGTCTTCGGGACAGTTGATGGTTTTGGAGATCGAGCTGTCGATCTGGGTCTGGGCCGCCGCCTGCATGCGCAGATGATGTTCCGGGGTCAGGGTCTGGGCGCTGACGAAGGCATTGCCCGGTGCGCTTTCCAGCGGCGCATCCGCCCCCTTGAGCCGGTGCCACAGGGACAGGGCATAGTCCTCGACCGGCTCTTCGCGTTTGCTGCCGTCGGGCTGCAAAACCTTGCGGTTATAGGCGAAGGCGAACACCGGCTCGATGCCGGATGAGACGTTGCCGGCCAGCAGGGAGGTCGTACCGGTTGGCGCGATCGAAGTCAGGCAGCCGTTGCGCAGCCCGTGGCGGGCGATCAGCGCGCGGGTCTCCGGGTCCAGTCCGGCCAGATTGGGTTGTTCCAGCATGATCGGGTCGTAGAGCGGGAAGGGGCCCTTCTCGGCGGCCAGTTCGGCCGAGGCCCGATAGGCCTCGCGCCGGATCACACCCAGCCAGCGTTCGGTCAGGGCCACGGCCTGGTCCTCGCCGTAGCGGGCACCGCAAAAGATCAGCGCATCGGCCAGTCCCGTCACGCCAAGACCGAGCCGGCGCTTGGCCCTGGCCTCGGCTTCCTGGGCGGGCAGGGGAAAGCGCGAGATGTCGATGACATTGTCCAGCATGCGAACCGCTGTGCGGGTCAGGGCCCCCAGTTCCGCCTCATCCATTGCCGCGCCGGCTTCGAACGGGGTGGAGACGAGCCGGGCCAGGTTGATCGACCCCAGCAGGCAGGCCCCGTAGGGCGGCAGCATCTGCTCGCCACAGGGGTTGGAAGCCGAGATGACCTCGCAGTGGGCCAGGTTGTTGGCCGCGTTGACGCGGTCGATGAAGATCACCCCCGGCTCTGCCGCGTCATAGGTGGCACGCATCAGCCGGTCCCACAGGTCCGCCGCGCGGACGGTGCGCCGAACCTCACCGTTGAAGACCAGGGGCCAGTCCGCCCCCGCGTCGAGGGCTGTCATGAAGGCGTCCGGAACCAGCACCGACAGATTGAAATTGCGGAACCGGGTCGCCTCGCGCTTGGCATTGATGAAGGTTTCGATGTCCGGGTGATCGATCCGCAGACAGCCCATCATCGCGCCACGCCTCTGACCGGCCGACATGATGGTGCGACACATGGAGTCCCAGACGTCCATGAAGCTGAGCGGGCCCGAGGCTTCGGCCCCGACGCCACGGACCGGCGCACCGGACGGGCGGACGGTCGAGAAGTCCATGCCGACCCCGCCGCCCTGCTGCATGGTTACGGCCGCCTCGCGCAGATGCTGGAAGATGCCGTTCAGATCGTCGGGCACCGTCCCCATGACGAAGCAGTTGAACAGGGTCACGGACCGACCGGTTCCGGCCCCGGCAAGGATCCGTCCGGCGGGCAGGAACCGATACCCCTCCAGCGCCTCGCGAAACCGGGTGCGCCAGCGTCCGCGGGTTTTGGCATGCTCGGCTTCGGCCAGGGCTCTGGCGACCCGGTCCCAGGTGGCTTCGACCGTCTTGTCACCCTCGCCGTCGCGTGGCTGAAAGCGATATTTGCTGCTCCAGATTTCTCCGGCCAGCGGACTGTCGAACGCCATGACTGTTCCCCTTGAAAGTGGAGGTCAGACTCGGTGATTCGCTGCGGCGTGCGGAAGGCGCGCGCGGCTGTCGCAGGCGAAGACCCCCATCAATGGCAGACTTGACGGGGATCAAGAGTCGCGCGGAACGAACGGTCCAGGATGGCGCAGTCACCCGCGATCGACACTGGCGGGTCAAATGCCGAACGGGAGACCCGATCCATGGCCCTTCAATATCTGTCCGTCGGCGATATCGCGGTCATCCTGCCCGGCGCGACCACGGTTTTTCGCCGGCACAAGATCGACTTCTGCTGCAATGGCGGGGCGCTGCTGTCGTCGGAAGCCGAGCGTCGCGGGCTGGATCTGTCAGCCCTCGAAACGGAGTTGTGCAGTCTCGAGACCCCGGGTGTCGCCGCACCGGCGGAAACCGGGGACCTGGTCGCGCACATCATCGAACGCTACCACAAGGTCCACCGCGTTGAATTTCCGGAGGCTATCCGCCTCGCGCGGCGGGTCGAGACCGTCCATCAGGCGAACGCCGATTGTCCGCGCGGCCTTGCCGAGCTTCTGACCCTGATGTTCGACGACCTGGAGGATCACCAGCACAAGGAAGAAGCCGTCCTGTTTCCGGCGATGGTTCATGGCGGCGCGCCGACTCTGCGCTATGCGATTGCCCAGATGATGCGGGACCATGTGGAGCTGGGTGAGCAACTCGCCTTTCTCGCCGAGCTGACCGACGACTTTACGCCCCCTCAAGGGGCCTGCAACACCTGGCGGGCGCTCTATGCCGCCTGCAGCAAGCTGGATTCGGACCTGCGCGAACACGTCCATCTGGAGAACAACATCCTCTTCCAGCGCTTTCTCTGACGGCGTCAGAAGTCCAGAATATCGGCTGTGTCGCCCGCCGCTACGGCGGGGGCACCGGGGCGTCGCCGGATCAGGATATCGGCCGACGCCAGGGCCTTCTGGGAGCCGGAATCCTGAGTGCCCAGAATAGCGACCCCGCCGTCCACCAGACGGGCCCGCTCGAAGGTCTCTCGGTCGCCGCAGACTTTCAACGGCGTGGTCAGCATGCCCTTCCGCCAGTTGAGCTCCGCCGCCGCATCCCGGCCTGCCAGACCGGCGATCAGCGGGGCGAGGAACAGGCGGGCGGTGACGATCGCCGAGGTCGGGTTGCCGGGAAGCCCGATGATCCATTTACCATCGGCCCGCCCGAACCAGACCGGCTTGCCGGGCTTGATGGCGACCTTGGAGAAGGTCAGCTCCAGACCGAAGGGGGCGAACATCGCCCGGGCGAAATCCTTCTCGCCCACCGAGGCTCCGCCCGTGACCACGATCAGATCAGCCTCATCCAGGGCCTGCCCGGCGGCGGCTTCCAGCCGGTCGGGCGCATCGGCCAGACGGCGACGGGCAATGACCTCGGCTCCGTACTGCCGGGCCAGGGCGGCCACGCCGAATGAGACGCTTTCCGGGATACTGCCGGGCGTCTCCAGTGCCTGTCCGGGTTCGGCCAGTTCATCGCCGGTGCCCAGAATGACGACGCGCGGGCGGCGCACCACCGACAGGGTGGCGACGTCGGCGGCGGCGGCGGCGACCATGGCGCGGAAGCCCAGAATCGTTCCGGCGGGCAGCAGGATGTCGCCGGATGCGAAATCCGACCCGGCCGCGCGGATATGGCGGCCTTGGCCGGGCGCAGTTTCGAACAGGGCGTCGTCACCGTCACGGCCGACGATCTCCTGGACCACGATCCGGTCCGCCCCATGGGGGACGGGGCCTCCGGTGAAGACGCGGGCGCAACGCTGCGGGGGGAGGGTGAGCACATCAGCCCGTCCGGCAAAGGCGACCTCGGCGATCGGCAACCGCGCCGGCAGAATCGCGAGATCGGCGTCCCGCACGGCATAGCCGTCCATGGCCGAAACTGCCGTGCGCGGCGCATCGCCCCGGGCCTTCAGGTCCTCGGCCAGCACGCGCTCGCCTGCGAGTTCCAGCTCCACCGTCTCGACCCCGATTGGTCGGGCTGCGTTCACGATCAATCTGACGGCCTCGTCGAAATCGATCACGCCCCGCTCCCGTCCGCGACGGTCCAGTCCCCCGACCGTCCGCCCGATTTCGACAACAGCCGAACCTGGCTGATGACCATGCCGCGGTCGGCGGCCTTGAGCATGTCATAAAGGGTCAAACAGGCGACCGAGACGGCGGTCAGGGCCTCCATCTCGACGCCGGTCGGTCCGCTGACACGGGCCTCGGCGGTGACGACGAAGCCGGGCAGGGCCTCGTCCAAGACCACCGTCACCGAGACCTTGTCGAGGCCCAGCGGATGGCACAGGGGGATCAGGTCGGCCGTCCGTTTGGCCCCCATGATCCCGGCCAGTTCGGCGGTGGTAATCACCGCCCCCTTGGGAGCCCGGTCATCGCGCACCAGAGCCAGGGTATCCGGCGCGCAGACCAGACGCCCTTCGGCCACAGCCCGCCGGGTCGTGGCTGCCTTGTCGCCGACGTCGACCATATGGACCCGGCCGCCGCTATCCAGATGGGTCAGGGCGCTCACGGGCAGATACCCCGATAACGCGGGATCTGGCCGACCAGCGAACAGGGCCGAAAGCGGCTGTCCAGCTCTTCGGCCAGGACCAGGTCCCAGGCGTCGCGGCAGGCCCCGGTTGATCCCGGAACGCAGAAGACGAAGGTGTCTTCGGCCTGTCCGGCCAGGGCCCGCGACTGCAGTGTCGCCACCCCAACCGTGCCGAGACTCTTGAGGTGGAACACGACCGAGAACCCGTCCAGCTCGCGCCGGAACAGCGGCTTGACGGCCTCGGGGGTCACGTCACGTGGCGCGAACCCGGTACCGCCGGTGGTCAGGACCACGTCGATATCCGGGTCGGCGATCCATATCTTGAGCCGGGCACGTATGGCCTCGACCTCGTCGTGAACGATAGCCTTGCCCTTCAGCACGTGGCCGGCCGTGGTCAGGCGTTCGACCAGCAGCCCGCCCGAGGTGTCGGTCGTCTCGTCGCGGGTGTCCGATATGGTCAGCACCGCGATGTTCAGCGGGTGGAACGGCAGATCTTCGTTGATTCCGGCCATCAGGGCGTTTCGTCCTTCCAGCGCGCCAGGGCGGCGCGATCGTCGTCTACGGGTTCAATCCAGCGGGTGCCGGTGGGACCGGTCTCGCGTTTCCAGAACGCCGCCTCGGTCTTGAGCCTGTCCATCAGATAGTCGGCGGCCTCAAAGGCGACGCGTCGGTGCGGTGCGGCGGCGGCAACGAAGACGATGGTCTCGCCCGGAACGATGTCGCCGCAGCGGTGGACCACGACCAGATCACTGACCGGGAAACGGGCCGCGGCCGCTTCGGCGATGTCCAGCATCGACCGTTCGGTCATGCCCGGATACCAGTCCAGCGTCAGGGATTTGATAGCCGACCCGTCCTTGCCGACGCCCCGGGCCAGGCCCGTAAAGGTCACGACGGCTCCGTCGCCCGTGCGGCCGGCGAGAAACCGCTCCAGCTCTGCCGGGGCAGACAGGGCGTCGGTCGCCAGCCTGACGTCCAGTGTCAAGTCAGCCTCCCGAGAAGATTGAGAAGAAAGCGATTTCCTGACCGGGCCCGGCGCACACATCATCACCGGCCACGACCTGATCCAGCGAGGCCCGGACGTCTGTGCGCAGCAGGGCATCAGCGGCGGTCTCGTCCCGGGCCGCCAGAAGGTGCCGGATCTCTCCGAGGGTGGCCCCGCCCGCGGGCAGGTCCAGCCGGCTTTCGGCCCCAAGGCGTTCCGCAACGCGGCCGAAGAACAGGATTCGGGTCATGATCGCCTCCATTTCAGGCCGCCTGTGACCGGTCGGCGGCAGCCAGGGCTTCGCGCAATTCCTTGATAAAGCGCGGAAGCAGGTCCTGTCGAACCGAAGGTTCGGACCAGTAGGGATTCATGAAGACGCAACGGATCACCAGCATCCCCCCATGTCCGTCCGGGGCGTCGTCATGGCCGCCATGTCCAGCCAGAATGCTCGCCATCAGAGCGGCATTGTCCGGGCCCAGGGTGGTCTTCGATACAGCGAAATCGGGCGAGGTCTGGAAATGGTCAAAAACCGCACGGGTCCGGGTATTGGACCGGCTCAACGCCGCGCCGGAATGCGCCAGCGTGAAGCAGGCGATATTGCTGTCAGCGGGCAGGAAGCGGGCTTGCGGGACGGCGTCCTGCACCGCGGCCTGGAAGGCCTGACGGGCATCGACCGTGGCGGCCATCAGAGCCCCGAAACCGTCGGCATCGAAGCCGATGGTTTCGGCGGTCAACCAGGTCGCCGCCGCCCCGGCCGCCGAGCGTGAACCCTCCAGTGTTGAGGACCATTTGCCCGCGCCCAGTTCCGGCCGGTCCAGATAGGGGGCGTCAAAGGCCGAGACCGCATAGCGTTCGGCGTCGGGTGTCAGGAAGGCCCCGCAGGCATAGGGGACATAGCCCAGCTTGTGGGGGTCGATGGTGATCGAGTCCGAACGTCGGATCGCCCGCAGGGCCGCGGCTGTCTCCGGAGTCAGGATCGCCTCGGAAGGCCCGTCCAGCATGGCCGCGAGAAACCCGCCATAGGCCGCATCAACATGTCGCCAGATGCGCCAGCCCCGTTCCGCCTGCCACTCATCCATTCGGTCATAGAGGCGATCCAGCGGATCCACGGCACCGGTCTCGGTCGCGCCGGCCACCGCGACCGCCATCAAGACCGGTCGACCTTCAGCTTCGGCACGGGCGACCAGGCGTTCGAAATCGGCCAGGTCCAGACGGCCGGATGTATCCAGGGCGATGCTCCAGATTGCCTCTCCGCCCAGACCGAAGACGTTGGCGGACTTGCTCCAGGAATAGTGACGATTGCCGGGGACCAGCATGACCGGACCCCTATAGTCCTGACCCAAGGCCCGGCTGATGCGACGCCAGATGTCGCCGGGATTGGACGCCGCGGCGCTGCAGGCTTTCAGGTCAGCCTCCGCGAGCCTGTGCGAGGTCAACAATTCACGGAACCGGGCCCAGCCCATATGGGCGGCGGCAAAGGGGTCGAGGCGTGTGCCCGTGGTCTCCGCGATGTGCAGGGCCAAGGCCAGCCAGTGATCCAGCCGGTAGCGGGCGCGCCAGACCGCTTCGAAATTGGCGACCGTGCCGCCCGAGGTGAAATGGCCCTGGGCACGGGCCGGATCATAGCCCAGCATTTCGGCCAGGGCGGCGAGGGCCTCGGTCTCGATGACGCTGCCGGCCCGGCTGGCATCGCGCGAGCTGTTGTTGGGGTTGTGCAGCATGGCCGCAAACCAGCCCAGCAGGCCCGGCAGCGACAGGTCGGACTTCATATGGGCGATGTAGCGGGGGGAAAAGGTCGGCGTTTCGGCCGTCATGGCGTCGCACAGGGCCAGCAGCCGTTGTCCGAGTCGATCGTCGGCGCGCGGGCCGGCGGTACCGCTCTCGACAGGCTGCGGTCCCACAGGGGCGCTGTCCTCGAACCGGCCCGACCGCCAGCGAAACCAGTGGTCGAGCGTGGCGTCCATCTCGCCGCGCAGGCGGCTTTCATTCTCGGAGCGCGCGCCAGGAAAATACGTGCGGGCGATCTCCCGGGCCAGGTCAGTGCTCATCGCGACGTCGGTTGTCCCAGCGCCCGGAAGCGGGCTTGCCTGTCCGGCCATACAGCCTGCGTCAGCGATCCCGATTGCCAACTGTCAATCGGCCTGCCGACTCCCGTCAATGCGACAGCGGCAGGGCGGCGGGGACACAATCTGCTTTTTCCCCTAGCCTTCATTGCATGGACCGCAATGATCATTTCCGGCAGCTGCTGACCGCTGCCGCCGCCCAGCCCGAGCCGCAGCGCCTGCTGTTTGTCTTCGCCGTCGCCGAATTGCCGGACAACGCCACGCCCGGACAGACCGAACGGTTTCGTCGCGGTGAGGGCGGATCGCTTGCGCCGCAGATGTGCGTCGACAAGGCCCCGGGGGACCTTGCGGATTTCGCGGCGCTGGTCGAAGAGTCCCGGAAGGCAGGTCCTCCCTGGCAGGTGGTGTTTGCCGCAAGTCTTGCCGGACAGGCGGGTCAGCCGCCGACCAGGGACCGGATTGATCAGGCCCTGCAAACCATGGTCGAGGCCGTGCGCAACGGCGGCATCGGTGGCTTCGCCGCCTATGGACCCCAGGGTGAGTTCCTCGATATCGGATAACGTAGGGGTGGCCACAGGGACCATTGGTGACGCCATAGCCGTCGTCGTGACGCTCGAGTTCGCCCCGGAACCAGCGGTAGAGGGCCCCGGTCTTCGGCGCTTCGCGGTCGTCCATCGTGCCGAACCACAGCGACCCGTCAGGCGCGACATAGCCGTTGTTCCGCCCGGGCCATGATCAGCCCGCCGAATAGCTGGTCTTGATCTGCGTGTAGAAGTCGGCGGCGGCAAAGCCCTGCTCGCGCGGACCGTAGCTGGACCCCTTCGTGCCGCCGAACGGCACGTGATAGTCGACGCCGGCGGTCGGCAGGTTGACCATGGTCATCCCCGCCTTCGCGCGGCGCTGGAAGTCGCGGGCGTATTTCAGTGACTGGGTGACGATCCCCGCCGACAGGCCGAACTCGACGCCATTGGCGACCGACAGGGCCTCCTCATAGTCCTTGACCCGGATGGTCGAGGCGACCGGACCGAAGACTTCTTCGTTGTTGATCCGCGACGCTGCCGAGGTGTCGGCGATCAGGGTCGGCTGAACGTACCAGCCTGGCTTGTCCATGTTCAGACGCTCGCCGCCGGTGACCACCCGCCCCCCGTCCTCGCGGGCGATGTCGATGTAGCGATAGGCTTGTTCGCGCTGGGCCTCGCTGATCGCCGGACCCATTTGGGTGTTCGGATCAAGGGCGTCGCCGACGCGCAGACCCTTCACCTTCTCGGCCAGGGCGGCGACGAACCGGTCGTGGATACCATCCTGCACGATCAAACGGCTCGACGCGGTGCAGCGCTGGCCGGTGGCGAAATAGGAGCCGTCCAGGGCGATGGCCACGGCCCGGTCCAGATCGGCGTCATCCAGCACGATCAGCGGATTCTTGCCGCCCATCTCCAGCTGCACCCGCGCCTGGCGTTTCATTGCGTTCTCGCCGACCCCCGCGCCCACGGTCTGGGAGCCGGTAAAGCTGATGCCGACGACATCCTTGTGGGCGACGATAGCCCGGCCGACATCGCCGTCACCGATGACCATATTGACCACGCCCGCGGGCAGGCCAGCCTCGTGCAATATGGCGATGAGCGCCTCGGCCGTGGCCGGGGTCGGGCCCGCCGCCTTGATCACCACTGTATTGCCGAAGGCGATAGCCGGAGCGATCTTCCAGGCCGGAATGGCGATCGGGAAATTCCACGGCGTGATCAGGCCGAACACCCCGATCGGTTGACGATAGGTCTGGATCTCGACACCCGGCCGGGTCGAGGCCAGGTTCTGGCCATGGAGACGCAGCGCCTCACCGGCGAAGAATTTCAGCACCCGACCGGCCCGGGCCGTCTCGCCGATGCCCTCGGCCAGGGTCTTGCCCTCTTCGCGAGACAGCAGCCGCCCGATAGTCTCGCGCCGCTCCAGCAGCAGGGTGCCGGCCCGGTCCAGAATGTCGGACCGCACCTCGGGCGAGGCCTCCGACCAGTCGGTGAAGGCGGCGCTGGCCGCGGCCACGGCCTGACCGACCTCGGCCGCCCCGCCCTTGGGCGTGCGGGCCACGACATCGCGCGTGTCCGACGGGTTCAGGCTCTCGCCGGGACGGTCGCTGTCCACCTTCTTGCCACCGATCCAGTGCGACAGTTCCAGCGTATCCGACATGGCGACGATCCTTTTTGCATTGAGGCAACGGACGGCGTGGGAGCGCCGTCCGTTGCGGGAGAGATAGGGACGATAGGCTGAAAAATCAGCCCGTCATGTCTTCCAACTCCTTGCCCTTGGTTTCCTTGATGAAGGAACGGACCAGGAAGATGCTGATCACCGCAGACGCGGTGTAGAGCGCGTAGGTACCGGCCAGGCCGATGCCACTCGCGAGTGCCGGCAAGCTCTGGACCACCAGATAGTTCACGCCGGTGCTGTCGGTCCAACGCTAACCTGTCTCCGGCAGGCAGGGCTGGGGCAGGGTGCGTGATCTTCAGCCGGCGAGCATCTTCCAGTCGGCAAATGCGGCCGATCTTCGGGCTTTGAAATCGTCTCGAATGATGAGGTGACGGTCCTGGTTGAAGTGATTGTGGAAGACGGCGTGGAAGGTCCTCCACGTTCCGAAGCGACAGCGGGAATTCCACATACATCAGCACGACCAGGCGGATCACCTCGGCCGAGTTGTCAAACCGGCGGAACGGATTGGTCGATTTGGCCATGCCACGAGCCTGGCGCGGCCTGTCTTACCGGGCGACTAAAGTTTGGGCTGACAGCACCGTCGAAACTCCGATGACCCGGCCGATCAGGTCCGAAGCACTGATGGGCTTGGTCAGGAAGTCGTCGGCCCCCGCTTCCTGGGCCATGATCTTGAACTGGGGCAGGGCGTTCGCCGTCAGCATGCAGATCGGCACGCGATCTCCGCCTTCTTCGCGCTCCCGATCCCGGATACGCCGCACGGCCTCCAGTCCGTCCATCAGCGGCATCTGCATGTCCATGAGGATGAGGTCGAAGTTTCCGGCGGCGGCCTCGGCCACGGCCAGTGCGCCGTTTTCAACGCTGTGAAGATCCACGTCGAGCGGCTTCAGGATGAACTCCACGACCCGACGGTTGGCCGGATGATCCTCCGCCAGCAGAATTCGCAGGGCTCGCCCGGCACCAGGGCGGACCGGGTCCGTCCCGGCCGCGGCCGCGGCCGGCAGGGCCTCTAGCCCTGCGGGGGCCAGCGGAACCTCGAAGATGAAGGCTGCGCCCTGACCCGGACGGGATTCAGCCCGGATGGTCCCGTTCATCAGGTCGACAAGCATCTTGCATATAGAGAGACCGAGACCCGTGCCGCCGAACCGGCGGGTGATCGAACTGTCTGCCTGTTCAAACCGGCTGAAAAGCCGCGCGCGGGTGTTTTCGTCAAATCCGATACCGGTGTCGCTTACGGTGAACCGGACGTGGCAGGGCTCCGGGTGGACGATCTCCACCGACAGGTTGACCTGACCGGTGTCGGTGAATTTGACGGCGTTGCTGAGAAGGTTGTTGAGCACCTGGCGCAGACGATTTTCGTCACCGACGAACCCCGTCCGAACGGATTCGGGCAGGCTGAGCCCGAAGGCGAGCCCCTTGTTTTGCGCGGCTGTGCTGAACAATGCCGCCACGTTCTCGACCATGGCTCCGAGATTGAATGGCTGATGCTGGATCGCCATGCGCCCCGCCTCGATCTGGGCCAGGTCAAGGATGTCCGTCAGCAGCGCTTCGAGCGCGCGCGCTGACGTTGCGATCAGGTCCACCATCTCTCTCTGGTGAGCGTCCGTGGAGGAGTCGCCCAGGGCTTCGGCCACACCGAGAATGCCGTTGAGTGGTGTGCGGAGCTCGTGACTCATATTGGCGAGAAAGTCCGACTTCGCCTGGTTGGCCTTTTCGGCGAGGTCCCGCGCCTCGACCAGGCAGGCTTCGGTTTCGTACCGCTCGGTCAGGTCCCGCACGATGGTTGTGAACAGGGTCTCCCCCCCGGCTACCACACGGGCGAGAGACGCCTCGATCGGGATTTCCACGCCATCCTTGCGCAGCCCGAGAATGGGTCTGCGCTGGGCCATCTGCAGGCTCTCCTTACGTCCCGTGGCAAAGCGGGTGACGTGCCGACCGTGGTCGCCACGAAAACGCTCGGGCATAAGACGCTCGATACTGCCCCCGACGATCTCATGGGCCGCATAGCCGAACACCGCTTCGGCCCCGGCACTGAAAATGACGACGCGTCCTTCGACATTCGCCACGATGATCGCTTCCGGTGAAATCCGGAACAGCCCCGACAGCATGTCGCGATTGCGCGCTGCGGATCGCTCGATCGCCCGCAAACGGGTGACGTCCTGCACGACGCCGCGCATGCACAGCGGATCCCCGGCGACATCGCGTTCGACCTCACCGAACTCACGAAGAAAACGGATTTCACCGTCCTGCCGCAGGATCCGGTGGTCGATCGCATAGTCCGCATGTTCGTCCACAGCCAGCCGGACAGCCCGCTCGACCAGGGCACGGTCCTCGGGGTGAATGCATTCAAGAAAACCGGAATAGTCGATCCCGCGCCCGTCGTTCTCGAGGCCGAAGAGTCTGAAGGTCTCGTCGGACCAGAGCAGTTCGCCCGTGCGGATATTCCATTTCCAGCTCCCGATCTGGGCCGTGGACTGGGTCTTTTCCACATGCCAGAGGAGTTCTTCCTCTACGAATGCCGGGGGGGTGTGGAAGGGCGTTTTCCGGTCCGCTCCATTCACAGTGACAGCCCGCACAATTGGTTTGGTTCCATCGCACCCACGTGAAGCGATTTGCCGACGCTGAAAACGGATTGTTGGTATGCGAAACCGGTCGGTCGGGGTCGCAACCGCCGGGCCTTACAGCGCGGGACGTGCGGAGGCCCCGTCAGGGTCACCGTCTTGCCCCACAGGGCTAATGCGGCAGTGTATGCGACGTATTGTCACATCCCGGCCCTGGGCGGCCCAGGCGACGTGGAGATGGCGGCACCCTCCGCGCAGGCCCGGTCGAGACAGGTTCCGGCCAGCGGACATGGACACCGCGAGCCAAGGTGGTTGCGGGGGGACGCTTCCTGGAGATCTCGCATTATGTTCAGCAACCCCAGAGCTGACGCCGGGGACAGGCCTTCAGGGTTGAATCCCTTGCGAAGGGAAGGCTCGTCGCCGACTATTTCGGCGTCCGACTGGAACCGGCCACAGCAGACACTCCAGTCCGGGAAATACCGCACGGGTGCGGGCCGGTCGCTGATGATCGACAGCGAGGAATGACGGTGGTCTGAGGCGATAGCCCCGAACACCTGCCTGACATGGTCTCTCGTACCTTCGAGCACGCTGAGGAATCGGCCGTCCTGGGCGTACAGGATCCCCGTGACGTCCAGGGTCGCCTTTCGCCGCCTCCCGTGGGTCTTGATCTGTTCCAGCAGTTCGTGAAGGGGAAGGGAGTTTTCACGGTTCGCAGTGCTGTAATAGATCAGCCGATGGCCAGCGGTGTCGGCAGGTGCCGGATCCATCTGCCGGAGTGACGCGGTTGGCCGCGCAGTCTCGAGGGCAGTCCGCGATGCCTGTCCCGCTGAAAGGCAGACGCCCACCCCGCCCTCCTCGCAGGTGTCAAAGGCTACGCCCATCGCAGCAAACACTTCGAAGAGCGCCCGGAGCGTTCGGCTGTTGGCGTCCACCGGCCCCCGGATACGCTCCAGCCGTTTGATCGTTTCCAGACTGAGGCCGCAGCGCCTGGCCAGATCCGCCTGGTCGATACGTGTGAGAGCCCGGGCCGCCCTGATCTGCTCACCGGAAAGCGCCGACATACTGGATTGCATCAGGTGAGCCTCGGATAGTAATTGCGCCCAGAGTATATTTTTATACCCCAAAGGGGTTGCCGAGGGGATCGCTCGGGCTAAGTGAACTCTATTCTATATGAGTGCTTCGTAATCTGAATATATTTCTCAAAAATAACCGAATGGGTTAGTATTTCTACTAATGATTTTTCCGCACAGTCCGTATACCCGCAACGGGCGAATATGCCGCTGTCTTGGGGGCGACTGACCTGGGGTCCGTAGTGGCTCAATAGAGCTCAGGTTGGGCTGGGGCCGGGCGCGGGGGGACCGTACTGCGCCCGTCATTAGCTGGTCAGGCCCGGCGTATTTCGCCAATTTCAGTCCGTCAGTCCGTCAGTCCGTGAGGTTGATCGACCTGCGCATGTTCTGCAGGTCTTCCACGATCCTGGCTTCGTCCTGCCTGCTCAGGGGCGGGGCGTCCGGGCTCAAAAGGCCCAGGGCGCGAATATGCAGGCGGAGTGCGTCCGGGTGCCAGACGCCGAGAGTCCTGAGGCCTTCAATCATCGTGACAATTCCCCGGGTCACATCAGCGAGCGCGTTCAGCCCGGCGGCATCGCCGACTTCGGCGATGTTCATCGCAAGGCCGGAGATGACATCGGACCCGGCGAAGAGGTCATCGTCGGTTTGATCCGCAAACGGCCGGATCTCCTGCAATTTGCCGACGACAAATCCACGAATAGAGTCGGCAAGCGCCGACACGCGTTTGTCCGCGTCGGCAATCAATTCTGCCGACGTCGGGCCGCCACGTCTCATGTGGCGCGCCAAGTGGTTCTCCGGGGTGAAAACGCGGGCGCTATTCATCGGGCCTCCTAGTCGAACAGGGCGCTGATATCGTCTTGCGAGAGGGCGCGCGTGGGGTCGGCGATGAGCGCGAGCGCCTCGGCGCGGCGCTCCTGCTGATTCTGGGCGAGCGGCATCTGCCTGAACCGGCGGTCGGGCCCGTTGTAGCCGTCGGCGGTGACGAACTCGCGATTGTTCCGGGCGATCCATTCGAGCCGGCTGAACAGGACGGACGGAGCGATCGGTTTGCGCACGACCATATTGGCCCCGGCGTCGCGGGCGCTGTGGACCATGCCGGCCGGGGTGAAGCCGTGCAGGATTATGATCGGGGTCGTGTAGTTCGGGGCCCGACTTTCCGAGCGAATATGGCGCACCAGAAAAAGACCGTCCTCGTCGGGCATGTCGAGATCCGCCAGGATCACATCGAACCTTTGGGTGGTCAGGATTTCCCGGGCCTCGGCTGCGGAGCGGCAGGTCTTCATTTCGCGCATGCGGAACCCCGTCAGGACCTGGGACAACAGCTCCAGGGACTGCGGATTGTCGTCAACCAGCAGGGCCTTGGCCTTGCGGAGATCGAGGCGCGGGTGAGCGGTCGCCATGGTCAGATCAGGGTTTCGCGCCACGATCCCAGGCCCCCGGGGAGCCCATCAGGGAGTCGGCTGAGGCTTGGTCCAGCCCCTGACCGGCGAGAGCCGGACCATTCAGCAGCGGGTCTGAATCGACGGTCTCGAACGACCCTGCCGAAAGCATGTCCCGGAGTTTCGTCAGCCGTTGTCCGGTCAAGTCCTGAAATGCGCAGGCCTCAAGAACAGTGAACAGGGTCTGCTGGATACGGTCCAGTGCCGCGTTATCGCCCCCGCGGGCGACGGTGACCTGTTCCAGTCCCGCTTCGGTCGCGGACAGAATGGCGTCCGCAGCCGCCTCTATTTCTCGTCGGATTGTCGCGATGATTTCGCCCGCCGCGTCCTCGGCCATCTCAGAGTTCCCCGAGTACAGTGGTCAGCTTCTGCTTCAACACTGACAGGGTGAACGGCTTGATGATGTAGTTGTTTACGCCGGCCTGACGGGCAGCGACGACGTTCTCGGTCTTCGCCTCCGCTGTCACCATAACGAACGGGATGTTTCGGGTCCGCGGTTCCGCACGAACGGCCTTGAGCAACTCATAGCCGGTCATCGGCATCATGTTCCAGTCTGACAGGATCAGGCCGTAATCGTTGTTCTTGATCTTCTCGAGGGCTGTCGGGCCATCGAGCGCTTCATCGATATTCTTGAAGCCCAGCTGTTCCAGCAGATTTCGAACGATGCGGATCATCGTCTTGTAGTCGTCGACGACGAGCACACTCATGGATTTGTCGACGGCCATACGTAACCCTTTGCGGATAGAAACCGTAGAAATATTTCTGAGTGATGGCTGCCAATTAATAAACAAAAGGTAATAGACAGAAATTCTGTATTCAATTTTGGTTATCGTGATGAGTACCGAGGAAATCAAACGATCAAATCGTTGTCGTTTTTGAGGTAAAAAATACACTGGAAGAAACGGTAGTTGCACCTGAGGGGCCAGAATAAAACAAAGTAGTTCTTGGGGCCGTAAGGTTAGCGCTGATCGTTAACCATTGATTCACCAGAAATGCCCCCCAATGACGTTGCCGGCCTGGCTCGGTGAACCTGAAGCGAGAGCGGCTCTTGGACGACCTGGTTGCAGATTTTATCGCCGAGACGCGTGAGGGCCTTGAAGCTCTCGACAGCGAGCTGGTCCGCTTTGAGCAGTCGCCCGACGATCCGGAAACGCTCGGTGGAATCTTCCGGCTGATTCATACGATCAAGGGGACCTGCGGGTTCCTGGGGCTTTCCCGCCTGCAGAACGTCGCCCACGCCGCCGAGAATGTGCTCGGGGCCTTCCGCGACGGCGATCTGGCGGTAACCCCGGGGGCGGTTTCGGCCGTGCTCGACACCGTCGATCTTATCCGCTCGATCACGGATACCCTGGCGGCCACAGGGGGTGAGCCTGCCGGTGATGACTCGGTTCTGATCGCCCGGATGGAGGCCTTCCTCGAGGGCGAGAGTGTGTCGCCCTCGGCAGAGACAGGGGCGGTGGAAGCCGAACCGGTCCCGGCTGCGACGGTGGACGGGCGCAATCTGATTGAACGGCTGGGAGGCGACGCGACGGTGGATGCCGCCGCGGAATCTGTCCTGGCGCGCTTGCAATCAGAGGGTCAGTTCGGATTTCTGGTGGGTCATGCCGATCCCGACCGGCTTCAGGCGGCCGTGCGCGACAGTCTTTGTGGTCTGGCCCGCAAGCGTGAGGCCTCTGATGCCTTTGTCCGGGCCCTGTCCGATATCAGCGATGGTCTGGTCACGGGTGACCATGTCGTGTCCCTGTTCGAGATGATGGCGGCGGCCATGGGCGAGCTCGACGTTACCGATGGACCCATCGCCGAGCTGAGAGCCCTCGCTCTCCCCGCCGTCGGTGCCCCGATCTGCCGGGACGAGGCTCCGGCTGTCCCGGTTGCCCGGGAGGACGACGAGCAGTCCGAGGTCGATGCCGCCTCTTCCCTCATGGCCTCCCCGCCAACCCCAGTTCCGGATCCCATGCCCTCTCCCATGTCTGCACCCGTAACCGCGTCCGCATCTCCGTCAGCCTCCGTCGCGACCAAGCCGGACGGGGAGGGGGCGGGGCCGGCCCAGACGATCCGGGTCAGCGTCGATGCCCTTGAACACCTGATGACGGTGGTCAGCGAACTGGTGCTGATCCGGAACCAGTTGATCCAGACATTGCGTCTCGAGCCCGAAAGCGCGTTCGCCGCGCCGCTGAACCGGCTGAACCAGGTGACCAGCGAGTTGCAGGAAGGCGTGATGACCACGCGGATGCAGCCGATCAGCGGGGCCTGGGCCAAGTTGCCGCGCCTGGTTCGCGACCTGGCCCAGGATCTGGGCAAGACCATCGACCTGAGCATGCATGGTCAGGACACCGAGCTGGATCGTCAGGTTCTGGAGCTGATCAAGGACCCTCTGACCCACATGATTCGTAACGCCGCGGACCATGGTCTGGAGACCCCGGCCGAGCGGCTGGCGGCCGGCAAGTCCGAGGCGGGGCGCATTACCCTGCAGGCCCGTCACGAAGGCGGGGCGATCGTCATCGAAATCTCTGATGACGGCCGCGGTCTGCCGGCAGAGAAACTGCGTGCCAAGGCCCTGGCGTCCGGGATTGTAACGCCGGCCCAGGCCGAGCAGATGTCCGACATCGAGGCGCGCCAACTGATCTTCCTGCCGGGTCTGTCGACCGCCTCGGAGGTCACGTCGGTTTCCGGCCGTGGCGTCGGCATGGATGTGGTTCGCACCAATATCGAGAAGATCGGTGGCGCTATCGAACTGTCCTCGGTCGAGGGCGGCGGAACCTGTTTCACCATCCGCATCCCCCTGACCCTGACCATTGTGTCGGCCCTGATCGTCGAATGCTGCGGCGAACGGTTCGCCATGCCGCAATCCAGCCTGGTCGAACTGGTCAGCGCCAGTGACGGCTCGGGCCGGACCATCGAATATATCGACGGGGTCGCGGTCCTGCGCCTGCGTGACCGGCTTCTGCCGCTGATTTCGCTCCAGGACCTGCTGGGGCTGGAGCCGGCCGGTGAGCCCTCGGGGGAAACCTGCATCATCGTGGCCCGCGTCGGGTCCTTCAACTTCGGGGTGATCGTCGACCGGGTGTTCGATACCGAAGAGATCGTCGTCAAACCCGTCGCGACCGTCCTGAGGCATCTGAAGCTCTACTCGGGCGCGACGATCCTCGGTGACGGTGCCGTCATCCTCATCCTCGACCTGAAGGGCGTCTCGTCCGAAGCGGGCGCAGGGCAGGGCACGGCCGGTCTGGTCGACGAGGCGGTCGAGGATGCGGCCAAGGGCCAGGCGCTGTCCGCTCTCCTGGTGTTCCGGGCCGCGAACGACAGTCTCAAGGCTGCGCCGCTGGCCAGCGTGGCGCGGATCGAGGAGCTCGGTGCCGATCAGATCGAGTGGATCGACGGCCGCAGTGTCATTCAGTATCGCGGCAAGCTGATGCCGATTATCGGCTCGGACGCGGCCCCGGCCGCAGCGTGGGATGGTCCTGACAAACGGCCGCTGCTGGTGTTTGCCCACGAGGATCGCGCTGTCGGTCTTCTGGTCAACGAGATCGTCGACATCGTCGAGAGCGTGATCAAGACCGACATGGTCGCCAATGGTGCCGGGGCCCTCGGTGGCCTTATCATCGGCGGTGTGGCCACCGAGTTGATCGATGTGTCCTACTACTGGCGTCAGGCGCTTCAGGACCAGGAAGCCCCGCCGTTCAATCCGCAGGCAGAGGCCGCATCGGCGGCACCGGCGGCGGCCGTGCCGGCCGTGGCCCCGTCACCGGCGGTGACTCCGCCCGTAGCCGCCAGTCGTCGGCTGCTGCTTGTGGATCAAAGTCCGTTCTCACAACTGCTGCTGCGACCCCTTCTGGCCCAGGCCGGTTATGAGGTGACGGTGGCAGCGGATCCGGATGCCGCGCTCAATCTTTATGACGCAGGCGAGCATTTCCACCTGATCATGGCGGATACCTCCAGCCCGGAGGAGGCGCGGGACTTCGCCACGGCCTTCGGCCGGGCGGCCAACTGGCACAAGACGCCGCTGCTCAGCCTGGCCTTCCACAACACTGTGACCGCCGGCGCTCCCAGTGGCCTGGATCAGGCCACGCTGCTGGACGCCGTTTCGGGTGCTCTGGGTGAAATGAGAGGTGCCGCATGACAATCCGGGCCGAGAACTCGCTGGTCGCCACCGATTCCACGGAGGGGCTTGTCTCGATCAAGGTCGGGAAACAGGCCTTCGGTGTCCCTGTTCTTTCCGTTCAGGACGTGATCGCGGAGACGCCGATCAACCGGGTCCCGCTCAGCCCGCCGGAGGTCGCCGGGTCACTCAACCTTCGGGGGCGTATCGTCACGGCGATCGACATGCGCTGCCGGTTGGGCATGCCGCCGCGCGAGGGCGACGATCGCTCCATGAGTGTGATCGTCGAGCATGGTGGCGAGCTCTACGCCCTGGTCGTCGATGATGTCGGTGACGTCCTGTGGCTTGAGCCCAGTGAACACGAACCGGGTCCGGCAACCCTGACGCCCCAGTGGCGGGCGGTGTGCAGCGGCCTCTACCGCCTCGAGGATGATCTGCTCCTCGTCCTGAACATCGATCAGGTTCTCACCTTGACTGCGCCTACCAGCCTCGCCGCCTGACGCCACGTTTTCCCCATATCATCGCCGCCCACCGGGACGGCAGACACCCAGAAGGACACGCCATGTCGACCGCCGCCGCCCTCGCCAAAGACCCCAGCCATGAGACAGAAGACTTCTCCGACTTTGAAGCTCTCGGCCGCATCAAGAGCGCGCTCGACAACTTGACCAGCTCGGTCATGATGGTCGACCGGGATTTGATCGTCACCTATGTGAACGGAAGCACCACAAAGCTGCTGAGAAGCGTCGCCCCGGCCATCCGGACCCTGTGGGCGAATTTCGATCCCGATCATATGATCGGGGTCTGTATCGATAATTTCCATCAGGACCCGTCACATCAGCGCCGGCTGCTGGCTGACCCGTCCAGGATGCCCTACGAGACCGACATTCGTATTGCTGACCTGAAGATCCATCTCTGCGTCAACGCGACCTACGATCAATCCGGAGCTCACGTCGGCAACTCGCTCGAGTGGTCGAATGTTACGGAAGTCCGGGCCCAGGAAGCGCTGAACACCGACCTGGCCAACCAGATGGCCGCGATCAGCAAGGCCCAGGCCGTGATCGAGTTCCAGATGGATGGCACGATCGTGTCCGCCAACCCGAACTTCCTGACCACCCTCGGCTATTCGATGGAGGAGATCAAAGGTCAGCATCACAGCATGTTCGTCGATCCGGCCGAGCGCACCGGTCCTGAATACAAGGCCTTCTGGGACAAGCTGAACCGCGGTGAACACGATACCCGCCAGTACAAGCGGATCGGCAAGGGCGGGCGCGAGGTATGGATCCAGGCCAGCTACAACCCGATCTGCGACGCCGCCGGCAAGCCGATGAAGGTGATGAAATACGCGTCCGACATCACCCTGACCCGCAAGGTGGCCGAGCGGGTCAAGGAGATCTCGAACATCGTCTCCTCCGCCTCGTCGGAAATGCGGGCGACCGCCGAGTCGATGGCGCGCACGGCCGCCGAGGCGACGACCCAGGCCGCTGCTGTCGCCAATGCGGCCCAGGTCGCCTCCAGCAATGTGCAGACGGTGTCTGCCGCCGGTGAGGAACTGTCAGCCTCGATCTCCGAGATCGCACGGCAGGTCGCGGAGTCCACCAACATCACCCAGCGCGCGGTCAGCGAGACGGATACGACCAAGGCGGCGATCCAGACCCTGGCGGAAGCGGCCAAGAAGATCGGCAATGTGGTCACCCTGATCAACAACATCGCCGGCCAGACCAAGCTGCTGGCCCTGAACGCGACGATCGAGGCGGCCCGGGCCGGCGACGCCGGCAAGGGTTTTGCGGTTGTGGCCTCTGAAGTGAAGAGCCTCAGTGATCAGACGGCCAAGGCGACCCACGAGATTTCCTCGGAAGTCGCCGCGATGCAGGCGGCGACCAGCACCTCGGTCTCGGCCATCCAGGGCATCGCCGATACCATCGGCAAGGTGGCTGAAATCGCTGCGGCGATCGCCAGCGCCGTTGAGGAGCAGTCCGCGGCCACCGGCGAGATCTCGGCCAATGTGACCGAGGCTGCAGCCAGCACCCAGGAGGTGTCGTCCAACATCCAGGGGCTGAACGAAGGCGTGGCCCAGACCAGTGCCGCCTCGGCCCAGTTGTTGACCGCATCGGGCGAACTGGCCACCCAGGCGGAGGCCCTGAGCACCGAGGTCGACGGCCTGCTCTAGTCCCCGGCAAACAAGCCGCCCCCTGTTCTGACAGGGGGCGGGATCCTGTCCCGTCAAGCCCGGCCCGGTCCATCGTCAGATGGGCCGGGCCGTGTTGGTTTCCGCTGCCGCCGGACGACGGGCCGGGAGGCTGAGCGAGCTGAGCGTGTGGTGCGGTGTTGGAAGGTCGGACGACGGCGGGCTTGAAGCGGCAACGAAAACCCCGCCCCGGACTGGCCGGGGCGGGGTTTTCGATGGGACGATGCTCCTGACCGGGCCCGGTCGGGGCGGCTTTCAGGCCATCAGGCTGTTTTGGCGAGGTGAATTCCGGCCTTGCGGTAGAGACCGCGAACGCCGGGAGTCGACTCGATGTCCGTGGTGACCCCGAGCACGGTCTCGGCGCTGCCGAGGAACAGGGCCCCGTCGGAAGGCATGGCGCGGCCTACCTGTTCGAGGATCTGCCGCTTGTGGGCCACATCGAAATAGATCAGCACATTGCGGCAGAAGATGACGTCGAACATGCCCAGACCGGTCGTGCCCTGGAGCAGGTTGTGCGGCCGAAACTGGACCATCTGCTGCAGCACGCTGGAGACTTTCCAGCCGTCGGTAACCGGCTTGAACCATCGGGCCTGACGCTCGGGGGAGAGGCCGCGCTTGACCTCGAAATCATTGTAAACACCGGCCCTGGCCTTCTCGATGATCGGCTCGGACATGTCCGTGGCGAGGATCTCCAGCTTCCAGCCGGCGAGTCGGGGAGCCATTTCCTGCAGGATCATGGCGACGGAATAGGGCTCCTGGCCACTGGAACAGGCTGCGCACCAGACCCTCAGGCTGCGCTGGGCCTGCCGCGCCTCGATCAGGGGCGGCAGAACATGGATGGCCAGCTGCTCGAACGGGGTGGAGTCCCGGAAGAAATAGGATTCATGGGTCGCCATGGCATCCACGCAGCGCTGGATCAGCGGTTCGGGCGAACTGCTGCGGATGACCGCCAGCAGTGCCTCGACATTGGCCATGCCTTCGGCGCGCGCGATCGGGCTCAGCCGACTGGCGACCAGATAGGCTTTCTCCGGGGTGACGACGAGGCCGGAGCGTTGCCGAATCAGACGACAGAAATGATCGAAGTCGGGGCCGGTCATGAGGTCATTCCAGAGATACGTCGGACCCAGGGCCCGATTTGATTCAGAGGCAGGATTTGATCGGAAAGACCGGTCGCGGCGGCGGCACCCGGCATCCCCCAGACGACGCTGGACGCCTCGTCCTGAACGATGAAATGGCCGCCGGCCTGGACGAGGGATTCGCACCCCCGGGCCCCGTCGGCACCCATGCCGGTCAGGATCACGCCCAGGACACCCGAGCCGTAAACCTTGGCGACGGAGCGGAACATCGGGTCGACCGCAGGCCGGCAGAAATTCTCGGGCGGTTCCTGGTTCAGGCGCAGGATGGGATGGGCCCCGTCCCGGGCCACGACCATATGCCAGCCCCCCGGGGCGACATAGCAATGACCGGGCAGGATACGCTCACCGTCCTTGGCCTCGGCACAGGGGCGGCCGCCGATACGGCTCAGTTGCTCCGCCAGCAGGGCGGTGAAGGTCGCCGGCATATGCTGGGTCAGCAGGATCGGTTGCTCGACGGCGCCGCGCAGGGATTCAAACACCTGCATCAGGGCCGGGGGGCCGCCGGTCGAGGAGCCTATGACAATGATGTTGGGCCGATGCTTGATGGGGCGGGCACCATGGGGTGGTACCGGGGCGGCGGGGCGGACGGCCGGGGCCGCTGGTGGCGGCACCGCATGGCCGGCCGGCGGGATCGCCACGGCGGGGGCGACAACCGCGGGGCGTCGCCGCGGGGCCAGGGCCCGCACCTTGGAGGCCAGTTCCCGCTGGAATTCCGCCGCCGCGCCCAGCCCGCTTTCCGGCTTGGCCACATAGTCAGCGGCCCCGAGATTGAGGGCGGTCAGGCTGATCTCTGCATTCCGGCGGGTCAGGGTCGAGGCCATGATCACCCGCACCCGGGGGTACCGCGCCACGATCTGTTTGAGGGCCGTCAGGCCATCCATGACCGGCATCTCGATATCGAGAACCACGACATCGATTTCCGAGCGGGCCAGTTCGTTCAGGGCCAGTTCGCCATTGGCCGCCGTCGCGACGACGGTCAGGCCATTTTCCGCCGAGAGATGGCGCGAGATCAGGCCCCGGACGACGGCCGAGTCATCGACGACCAGGATGCGGATTTCGGCGGCTGTAGCGACGAGTTGCGGCATGGATTCTCGATCTCGGCTGAACAGTACATGTTCGGCCATTTTCACGGCGATGTAGGTCACTTTAGTAACCGCTGAATGAATGCTCGAGAATGATGAAAGGTGAGGTTAACGTCGCGGCTAATTTCACGGTCATCGTAGAAGGAAGACAAATTAGAATGGCGCTTGTAGTTGTATGTGCTTCCTTTGGTGCGTTAGAATTTACTCTCAGGGGGCAATTTGAGTTATTCTTGGTGTATTTTATATACGTGAGCGATTATGCGTCGTAGATATTCCGTTGACTGTGATTGCTTCTGAATCACTGACGGTTGCGCCTGTTCGCACGACAAGGCTGGGATATCTGCCCGTGGAAACGGACGGGTCGAGCACCGTCACCAATGGAATGCATCGTCACCGGTTCGAAGGTTCCCAAACGACGTTGAGCCGCAAGCACGCCGGGCCATTCGGCCCAATCCCACCCCGGCCCGCTGACCCGCGCCTCAAGGCGCGCGAACTCGGCCGCAGCTACCTCGTCGAGCGGTTTCGGCGGAATATAGAGGGGAATGCGGTGCGCGAGCGCGTGACGACCCGAACCCCGCATCCGTACTCCTATCGGACAGGCTGGCGCGCAGATCCGCATTGTCGGGCCTGAGACCGATCCGGTTGCGGTGCAGCGGCTGTCCGTTCCCGCCGCGCACGTCCGCCTCGAGTCGCCAGAGCCACGCCAGATTGGCCATAAGCCCAAAGATGTTGATGATGAAGGACTGCAGGAAGGCTGTGGCGTCGTGGATCGCCTCGCGCTAATTTTGCGGGATCGCTTGGTCGGCAAGGCACCTGTGGCCCGCGCTGACTGGCATTGCGGGCCAAGGCGCGTTCAGGCGGCAAAATCGGCAGCCCGAAAAACTCTTGAATTCCCTGTTTCGGGCAATAACAGGGAAACTCCACAAGATACGGTTCGAGCGGAGACTGGCGGGCCATGGTCGCCTGAACACGCGCTCCGAACGGGCTGGCGCCGGCTGTGTGAGGGGAGTTCGGCGGCGAATAGCCCCGACAGTACGGGTCCTTGCCGGTGCCGCGTCAGATCAGAGACGAGTTACGGTAGTGCGTGGCGGACAGAGAGGGATTTCTACTATCGTTTTCGTTCAGGGGGTTACCGAGGCAACCTCCAAATCGGCCATACTGGTTTTCCAGGGGTTCCGGTCCGATTGGCTAACTAAGCCAGCACGGACCTCAGCCCCACACTCGATAGAGCGACGCGACGAGTTGATGCTGTCAGCTTGAAGTCGATGATTTCCCGTACGACAACCATTGAGGCGCTGCCGATCGGCTAGCTCCCAACACAATCGCTCGGTGCCCTCCCTTGTCGAACGTCGAAATTAGCTTCTGCAACAAAGCGTACGCAGACAAATGGTTTGAGGACCTCTGCTCATCCAACCCGGACCAGCACTCCGTGATCAAGGCTCTAATCGATGAGATTGAGCGGAACGACGGTGGGGAAGTTAGTCAGCTCGCCCTATTCGAGCGATATCCGGACGTCGCGCAATACGTCCAAGGAAACCGCTTCCGGATCACGCCAAGCAGCGGCCAGCTATTGGTTGCCAACGGCAAGGGCATTCGTCACGCAAAATACTCCCCGTCGAAGAGCGTCGCGCTAGTCTGGCAGAATATCAAGGGCACGATCTATGTGACGTTCGACGATCACGCGCCGGTGCCATACCACCGTGCAATTCGGCATCTCAGGGAAATTTCACTCGGTCGTTCGCCGCTGCCAAAGCCGGCAAGAACACGCCGTGGGCTCATGGTTATGATCGAGGCCCTGCGAGAGCGGGGTTACAGCCGGAAGGCTCGTCGGCTCGATCTCTATCGGCGCTTCTATAGATGACACACGTTTAGCCCGATCGGGCCTGCTTTAAATGGCCGACTCGCAGAGGGCCATTACGATTAGCCCCAGCCGGAAGCGATGGACTCGGCTTGCCGGAGCACCAGATCAACCGCTGCCTTCTGAAGGTCTGGCGGGTATCCGTAGCGCGCAAGGGCCTTCCGAACCTCGATACGCATCTTGGCCCGGACACTGTCTTTTACGGTCCAATCAATCGAAGCCGACTTTCTGATCGTGAGGGTCAGTACCTGGGCTAAGGTCCGCAATTCCTCATGTGCCATTAGCTCTTTAGCGGAGCCGTTCTCCGCAAGCGCATCATAGAAAGCGAGTTCTTCTTCCGAGAGCCCAAGTTCAGCGCCTCGCGCGTTAGCGGCGCTGATGTCCTTTGCCAAAGCGATCAGTTCCTCGATCACTTGAACGCTGTCGACGGCGCGATTGTGGTAGCGGCGTAGCGTATCTTCCAGCCTATCCGACAGCCGCATCGCTTCGATGATGTTGCTCTTCTCGCGCGTCTTGATCTCGCCGGCCAATAGGCGCCGCAGAGTTTCGACCGCGAGGTTCTTCTGACTGGTCTGCGCGACCTCAGCGAGGAATTCGTCGGACAGGATGGCGAGGTCCGGGCGGTCCAGACCGGCGGCCTTGAATACGTCCAGGATTCCGTCAGCCATGACGGCGCGAGAGATCAGTTGGCGAATGTCTCTTTCAACATCGGACCGGCCGCGCCCGCTGCCGCCCGAGGTGTATTTGACAAGGTTCGCGCGGATCGCAGCGACGAGGGCGATCTGGTCCCGGCGAACTGTCACCTGCGCGTCCCCAGCGCTGATGCCGTACGCGCTTTCCAGCTCTAAGGCGACCTTGACGAAGTCGTCGCGGTGTTGGCTCGCCAAGAGGTGTTCTAGACACTGCTTCAGGACTGTTAGACGCCCTCCCGGGTCGGCGCCGAAGAAGTTACGCCACGGCGCGCCTTCCAGTAGCGCCAGCGCGCTCTCGAGCCGCATCAGGGTCTGGCGTACCGCTTCGTCGTTATCGAGTCGTACTTGGTCGCGATCGCGATCAGTGTACTGAGCCAAGGCAGCGCGCAGCTCCGCGCCAATCCCGAGATAGTCGACGACGAGACCGCCCGGCTTGTCTCCCCAAACTCGGTTCACGCGCGCGATCGCCTGCATCAGCCCGTGTCCTCGCATCGGTTTGTCGATGTAGAGCGTATGCAGTGAGGGCGCATCGAAGCCCGTCAGCCACATGTCTCGGACGATGGCCAAGTCAAAGGCCGATCCCGGCTTCTTGAACCGGTCTGCCAAATTCTCACGCGCTTTTTTCGTCCGCAAGTGAGGCTGGAGTTCGGGTGGATCGGCATTGCCTTTGCCGGTGATTACGACTTTCAGCATCCCCGACGTGTCATCGCGAGGATCAGCCGAAACCCAATCAGGGCGAAGTGCAGCGATACAGTCATAGAGTGCCACGGCGGTCTTCCGATTGACGGCGACGATCATGCCCTTGCCGCCCGCCATGGCCTCGCGGCGGGCTGTGAAATGCTCAACGATGTCGGCTGCAACTTGCGCCACGCGATCGGGGGCACCGACGGCTTCCTCGAACCGGCTAAGCTTGCCCTTCTCCCGCTCGACGGCGGCATCGTCGTCCTCCGACAGCTCCTCCGCCAAGGCGTCCAACTCGGCACGCTCCTCGTCTGTCAGGTTGAGCCGGAGCTTCGCCAGCCTGGCGGTGTAGTGGATGGGCACTGTCGCCTTGTCAGCCACGGCCTGGGTCATATCGTATGTGTCGATGACCTCGCCGAATACGGCCTCGGTGTTTCGGCCCTTCTCCTCGATGGGTGTGCCGGTGAACCCGACAAAAGTTGCGTTGGGCAGGGCTTGACGGAGGTACTCAGCGAAGCCGACTTGTTCGGAAACTCCAGCGTTTTCGACCTTGAAGGTCTTGGTGAAGCCGTACTGGGTGCGGTGGGCTTCGTCCGCGATGACCACGACGTTCCTGCGTTCAGTCAGGCGGGGGTGTTGCCCTTCCTCCCCCCGGAACTTCTGCATGCTGGTGAACACTAGGCCACCGATGTCCACTGAAAGGGAGCGGCGCATGTCCTCCGCATTGGACGTCTGCTGTGGCTGGCCACGAAGGGCGGAGATGTGCGCAGCAAAGGTGCCGAACAACTGGTCATCCAGGTCGTTTCGGTCGGTTACCACCACGATTGTGGGGTTCTTCAATTCCTTGGCCAGTTGCAACTGACGCACGAAAAACAACATGGTCAGGCTCTTGCCCGAGCCCTGAGTGTGCCAGACGACGCCGCCCTTCTTCCCGCCGCCGTCGCCTGCGGCGTCAACGGTCGAGGAGAGTGCCTTCCGTACTGCGTGGAACTGGTGGTAGCCCGCCAGCTTCTTGGACTGGACGACCCCATCTTCGATTTCAAAAGCAACGTAGTCGACGATCAGGTCCAGAAACCGTTCCGGCGCGAAGACACCGCGTATCAGCACCTCCAACTCCGGGCGGCCGTCGTCCTGTTCCTTGACGCCGTCGATGGTGCGCCAAGGCGAGAAACGGTCGAGTCCGGAGGTCAGCGAGCCGATACGAGCGTGCAGGCCGTCGCTGATCACCAACACTTGGTTCGATCGAAACAAATCGGAGGCCTTGGCTCTGTAATTTCGCAGCTGGTTGTATGCTGTCTCCAGGGTCGCCCGCTCGGAAATGGGACTTTTCAACTCCAGCACGGCTAAGGGAAGCCCGTTGACGAAGGCGACCACGTCCGGACGGATCACCTCGCGTTCGCCCTGGACGACGAACTGATTAGCGACGAGCCAGCGATTATTCGTGATGACATCTCGGTCGAGAAGGCGAAGACCCACGGTGCGCGGCTCTCCGTTCTCGACGATCTCTACCGGCACACCGGATGCGAGAAACGGATGAAAGGCGCGGTTGTTCTCGTTCAAGTCTTGGCTGGGGATTGCCAGCACCTTCTGAATACCCGCCTCGATCGTCGAAGCCGGGGCATCCGGGTTCAGAGCCACCAGCGCGCTGCGGAGCTCCGGTACCAAGATCGTCTCAGCGTAGCTTGCGCGCGCACCGATTGGTCCGTCCGGGCTCAGGTAGTCACCTGCGACTGTTCGCCAACCGATTAGATCGAACCAAGACAGGGCGGCGAGTTCTACCGCCTCTTCACGGACCGAGTGATGCGAAGCGCTGGGCGGAAGCGGATAATCCGTCACGCAGCCTCCTCGTCTTCGCCGGCACCGGCCGCGGCTTTGGCATACCAGTCGGCGCGCCCCGCTTCGTGCTTCAGAGGATCGAGCAGATACAGGACTCGGCTCGCGCGAAAGGTCGAGCCAGCGACTTCGACTGGTCCATTTACGTCATCGAGCCATTCATTGAAGTCGGCGAAATCCTCGAAGATCGTGGGCTGGGCCTCCTCATCGAGAGCGAGAGGACGGCTCCAAGCGACGTCGAAAAGGAAACTGACCAAGCTGTCGCACAACCCACCCAGCATTGTCGCGTGTTGACGTTCTAGGGTGCCCCAATCTAGGGAGCCTCCGTGGCGCATGTTGGGCACGTTGCTTAAGCGGGCGAGGGCCACCGCCATGTCGTTGATTGCGGCTACTAGTGACTGAACGTGAGTGTGAATGGTTGCGGCGTCGGGATGATCTGCAACGGAGAAATCGAGTGCGTCGATGACACCCCGCATTCTGTCGGGAAACCCGGCCCGACTTGGGAACTCGATTCCTAGCTGGGGGGCGATCGTGGCATGCGCGGCTTCAAACAAGGTTCTGACATTCTGGAGGCAGAAGGCCGGCTGACTCTGAATGCTGACTTCAAGTGCCTCGACGTGCGGAGTAAGCCGCTCTGCTCGGTCGGGGTGGGCTTCGATCAAGGCGCGGAGCATTTGGAGGGAGTACGCCATGTCAGGCTGCCGCCACCGCGTTTTCGGCGTCTCGGATACGCAGCTCGCCCGAGATCAGGCGGGGAAGCAGTGCGTCTCTGAGATCCGCCAGCGTGGCCGCTTCTTCTACGGCTGCGATCATTCGGCTGACCAAGGGCTCTGATGCCGTTTCAAAGGCCGTGAGTACCGCATCAGATGGCCGGAGCATTGTTAGGTTCCGCAGCACAGACTTACTGATTTCAGGGAAGGTGGAGCCACCTGCATTGCCCCGGATCATCTCCATATGAGCTGCGCACCAGGCCCAAGCGTACACAGTCGACACTTTTCTGCGTACTAACCCAGCGAAGCCTTGGTTGATTGCTACGGGACTGGTCGCAAATGCCATGTAGCCGATAGGAGCGCGTGAGGAGAGTAGCAAGCTTCCCTTCGGCAGGAGTCCTGATGTCGACCGCGCCAATCCTGCATCAGAAATCTGGCGCTCGGTTTGAAGCAACACAGGAGATATTAGGGACGATAAATCCTTCGGTGTCGCCCATTGGTGCGATCCGTTCCAGTTGTCAGGTTCAGTCGTCGACGGTGTATTGCCGCCACTTACCTCAAACATTTCTCCCACGGCCTGCATGCCCCATCCCGCAGGCAGGCCATCCTCGGAGAGCGAGGCAGGGAAAAGTGCTTCTACGTGTTGGGGAAGGCCAAGGCTGCGTCCATCGGCTTTGCGCCGCACTGGTTCGAAATCGACGAACCAGTTCTTGAAGAGCGCTAGTGCCATCGTCTCAACCGTCTGCGCCATTCGCTGACTAAGTTCGATTTTGTCGTCAAGAGCTCCTAGTAGGCTGGCGATCGCGTCTTGCTCAAAACGTGACGGAGCCTTCACTCGCCACTGCCTGAGCAGTCCCAGATTGATGTGCGGCACGCCAGTCTGGATCGCCGCCCCGTCTAAAAACTCATCGAACGCCGGAGATTTTAGAAGGTAAAATACGAAGAGCCGATTGGCTGACGTGACATGAACTCCCATTTGGCTTTGGGAGACGACGTAGCGGCTCGGTCCGGTTTCAGGAGCGATCGAGACCTGTCCTAGAGTCCCCCGCTGAGTGACGACAAGATCGCCGGCCGCAATCTGGTTCGTCTTTAATTCCTTCGCCTTTAAATCGGACACGTAGGCGAAATCATCACCGAGATAGCGCCCGGCACGGCTCATGTTGCTTCCGCGAACAACTGGCACGCCCGACTCAGCATAGTGGGCCGACGTCAGGTTTGAACCGAACGGCCCGCCGATGACGTTCTGTTTTCCCCCCACCAAATCGGCGAAAGATTGTTCAATCCATTCACCAGCCATGACCCACCCCCGCCAATGTTCGGCGTATGGTGTCGTCTAGCTTCGACCCTTGAGTGGCTTGCTCACGAAATGTCGTGACCAGCCGGGCCATCTTCTCTTCAAAGGGTTCGGCGTCGTCATCCGCAGCCGCCGTTCCGACATAGCGACCGGGGGTGAGTACGTAAGCTTGAGCGGCGATTTCCTCGGTCGTAACCGCTTTGCTGAAACCCGGCTCATCCGAATACCGCCCGCCCTTTTCCCGCCAAGCGTGGTACGCATCGGCGATCTTGGCCACGTCTGCGTCGCCCAGAACCTTCAGCGTTCGCGTCTCCATCGTTCCCAGCTTTCGGGCGTCGATGAAAAGCGTCTCGCGCCGCCGATCACGCAGGGTGATGTCCTTGATCAGCCCATTCGACTTGTCCTTGGCGAGGAACCACAGACAGACTGGAATTTGGGTCGTTGAGAACAACTGACCTGGCAGGCTGACAATGCAGTCAACCAGATCGCCTTCCTCAATAATCCTGCGGCGAATCTCGCCTTCACCCGACTGTTGGCTGGAGAGAGAGCCGTTGGCCAACACGAAGCCGGCGAGCCCATAGGGTGCCAAGTGATGGATGAAGTGCTGGACCCACGCGAAGTTGGCGTTGCCAGCAGGCGGTATGCCGTAGGGGAAGCGTTCGCTGGAACGGACTTTCTCTCCGCCCCAGTCGCTGTCGTTAAAGGGTGGGTTGGCCAGGACAAAGTCGGCTTTCAGCCCTGGATGTAGGTCTTCGTTGAAGGTGTCGGCCCACTTCCGACCTAGGTCGGCCTCGATGCCTCGGATGGCGAGGTTCATCTTCGCGAGGCGCCAGGTGGTCGGATTGGACTCCTGACCGAAAACGGAGACGTCATTTCGGCTGCCGTTGTGGGCCTCCACGAACCGTTCCGACTGGACGAACATCCCGCCCGACCCGCAGCACGGGTCGTAGACACGGCCCTTGAACGGCTGGAGCATCTCGACCAGCAGGCGGACGACTGAGCCGGCGGTGTAGAACTGTCCTCCCCGTTTGCCCTCTGCGATGGCGAACTGACCCAAGAAATACTCGTACACGCGGCCCAGCGTGTCCTGACCATGGTGGGCGTCACGAAACGCAAGGTCAGAGAATAGCTTCACCACCTCGCCGAGCCGCGTCTGGTCCAGTTCGGGCCGGGCGTAATTCTTGGTCAACACGCCACGTAGCGAGGCGTTCTCCGCCTCCAGCTTGATCATCGCGTCGTCGATCAGGGCACCGATTGTTGGAGACACGCTCGTCGCGTTTTCCTTAAGATAGGTCCAACGCGCGGTCGGCGGCACCCAGAACACGCTTTCTGCAGTGTAGGCGTCGCGATCCTCAGCCAACTCCATCTTTAGATCGTCGGGTGTATCCGGGTCGGCGAGAATCTCAGCCTGCCGCTCTTCGAATCGGTCCGAGATGTACTTGAGGAAAATCAGGCCCAAGGCGACGTGCTTGTATTCGGCAGCGTCCATGTTGCCGCGCAGCTTGTCGGCCGCAGCCCACAGCGTCGCCTGCATCTTCGTTGTCGCCGACGGGTCAGTCCCGTCGGTCGCTGGACGTTTCGCCAAATCCGACTCCCCTCAAAAATGAACTGTTAACCACTCGCTTACGAGGAGGAAAGAAGAGGTAAACAATTCGGGCATATATCCCCTGGGCGCGGAGGCGACCGGCACCCATCGTGGCGCGGTGAATTGGGAATCCATAGTCGGCGACAACGTGAAGTCGGCCCGCAAGGCGCGCGGCATGACGCAGGAGCAGCTTGCCGAGTTCGCCGGTCTGGACCTGCGCTATCTGGGCTCTATCGAGCGAGGGAAGGGGAACCCTTCCGTTAATGTGCTGGGTCGCATCGCGCAGGCATTGAAGGTCAAGCCCAGCGATCTCCTCGAAGAGAGGGTGGGGCCGACCTGGGACTAGAACTGGCGGCTCGCCTTCAGGAGACGGTCGTAGTCTTGGTCTGTGGCGATCGCCTGTCGGCGCAGCTGCATCAGAATACCGACGGCCTCCCGGTCCATGCGTCCTTTGATGTTCAGAGCGCCGGATGCGTGAGCGATGAGCGCGCGTTCAACGGCGAACGGCTCCGCAGTCGGCCAGAACCGAAAGCTGGTGTTCTCGACCAGCCAGTCCGTCAGCCGGTCTTCCGTCGGCCCGAAGTCGAACGAAGGCTTGCCGAGGTGCCGACGGACAACCAGGCCAAGGTTCTCTCGCAGCACGGCACCGAGAGTCATGCGAAACGAGGAAGCTCGCGAGTCGTCCGTCAGATGACGTTCGACCCGAACTTGCATGTTTCGAGTGGCGCCGATGTACAGCATGTCCGGGTGAATGATGGAGTCGCCGGGGCGGGGTTTCACGGGGAGCGAAGCGGGGAGTTCTCCGGTGACGAAGTAGACCCCTTCCGTTGGCGGCAACTGGTGCATCGACTGCAGGAGGTCAAATGTAGGAACGGGCGTGTTGATCAGGGACATATGGTGCTGCCTATCGAGAATAGGGCATATATACCCAGTTAAGTGACCGGCGCAATATAGCGTGGGGTTGCCCACGGTTATAAAGCGTGGTATTGCCCACGCATGATCGTGAACTATTCCGTGCGAGAGGTTGCGCCGAAGGAACTCGCCAGCATGACGGGCCTGAGTCCCGCCATGCAGCGGGACTGGCGTCGTGTCGGGCACATCACGAAGGAAGACGCTGGCTGGTCCTCGTTTACCCTTCAGGACGTGGCCGAGATCGCTCTCCGGAAGACTCTGGCTGACTCCGGCCTCGGTGCGGTCGTCACCAAGCCGATCTTCGAGAGCGACGATCTCCATGCCATCCTTTCAAGCATCACCTGGTGGATGATTGAGGCGGACCAATGGGCCGTCCCTGCCGAGATAATCGACGCGCTAGGCACCGCTGATGTCGACCGCTTCCGGCTGGTAGAACAGATCACCGGCGTTGCCAGCGGTGCGGTCAGCCGACTCCTCATTTTCACGCCCGCATCCGGGACAGTGGTCCTCCAGAACGAGGGTTTCACAGTCGATGACTTCAGGCCCGGCATCGTACAGGTCGTAGTCCAGTTGGACGATCTTGGCCAAAGAGCCGCGCGACTTTCGCACCGTGCTCTTGTTACCGTCGAGGGGCTTGCGGCGTGATGCTCAAGAAGTATGCCGCTCTTCCCCCCAGTCTTCCGCCGCGCGGCCTCTGCCGTGAAGCAGCGGCAGGCTACATCGGCGTGTCGCCGACCAAGTTTGACGAGATGGTCGACGACGGCCGGATGCCGCCGGCTAAGCGGATCGACGCTCGCAAAGTCTGGGACCGTAGCGCTCTTGACAGCGCCTTCGAGGCGCTGCCGGGCGGTGACGAGGGGAGCAACCCTTGGGACTCGTTGTTCGGCCTTTCTGATGGCGCAGTCATTGGGGCTGCGTCGTGACACAGCTGAAACTGAAGTACATCCATCGCTTCAAAGACCGTCACGGCAAACTTCGGCACTACTTCCGACGTCCCGGCCAGAAGCAAATCCCGCTATCTGGTCTTCCCGGATCGGCAGAGTTCATGGAAGCCTATCAAGCTGCGCTGACCAACCAGGACCTTTTGACCAGTCGGCTGAAGGCACCGCCGGGATCGATTCGTGCTGCAGTGCTCAGCTACTACCAATCAGGTGATTTCACCGCTCTGGCGGATACGACAAAGCGAACCTACCGGCGCGGGCTTGATCGCCTGGTGCGCGACCACGGTACTAAACCCCTTCGTCAACTTCAGGCTCATCACATCCGTGTCCTGATGAACGAGAAGGCAGAGACGCCCCACGCTGCCAACTTCCTTCTCCAGATGTTTCACGTTGTCATGCGGCATGCTGTCGAGATGGGGTGGCGACGAGACAATCCGTGCGCCGATGTCCGTAAGATCAGAGTCAAGTCTGACGGCTTCCACACTTGGACAGAAGCTGAGATCGAGCAGTTTGAACGTCGCTGGGCAAGGGGGAGTAGGCAGAGGCTAGCGTTCGATCTTCTCCTTCACACAGGCCAACGAAGCGCCGATGTTCGCCAAATGACGCGCGCTCAGTTTTCAGGCGACTACATCAAGGTTCGCCAGCAAAAAACGGGGGAATGGTTGGACATCCCTGTTAGCAGCGGACTTAACCAATCACTCCGGTTGGTTCCCTCTGATCAGTTCGTTCTGTTGATGACGTCGTTTGGTCGACCCTTCACCGAGAAGGGGTTCAGCAACTACGTTTCAAAGGCGGCCGATACAGCAGGGATGCCCCATTGCAGCGCGCATGGCCTTCGAAAAGCGTCTGCTCGACGACTTGCGGAAGCGGGTTGCTCCGCAAGCGAGATCATGTCGATTACGGGTCATCGTACACTGCAAGAGGTCACTCGCTACACTGCGCGGGCCAACCAGAAGATGCTCGCCACGAGCGCCGCTGCGAAGCTTGCCCGTGATTCGGTGGCAAACCCTGACTGAAAGTTTGCCGATCCGTTCCATAACCAGCTGAAAGTAGCTGGAAAAAACCTGATCATGTAAGTTGCCAGAGAAATGCCATTCTCAAACGAAATCAGATAGCTTCTCTGGCATACGGGGCATATATACCCTGCAAGATTCAATGAGTTAGTAGCGACTGGCAAACCGTTGCCGTTGGGAGGCTCGGCCTAACCCGAACAAGTCGCGAACGGTGCGGTGGCAAACCCGAGCGAGTTTGCCACTATTCTCGCCGATATTCTCGTAGAAACAACGGCCTATTGGGTCCGTGGCGGACAGAGAGGGATTCGAACCCTCGGTACGCTTTCACGTACACACGCTTTCCAAGCGTGCGCGATCGACCACTCCGCCACCTGTCCGTTCCACGCCTGGGCGAGGCCGCCGGGGGTCGTCCCGGCGGAGGCGAGGCTGATAGACCACCCTCTGCCCCTCGGCAAGCCGGTTTGCCGTCCCTATATGGACAGTGACCCGATCTGGAGCCCTGAAATGTCGATCCGCGAGACCACCCCCCTGCCTGACGCCGCCACCGCCCTGCCGGGACGGGACACGCCGCTGCCGACGGATGCGGTGCATTTCGTCAGCGGACACCCGCTGAAAGGGCCCTATCCCGACGGGTTTGAGACGGCGATCCTGGGCATGGGCTGTTTCTGGGGCGTGGAGCGGATTTTCTGGCAGCTGCCGGGCGTCTGGGTGACCTCGGTCGGCTATGCGGGAGGGATCACACCCAATCCGACCTATGAAGAGACCTGCACCGGCCGCACCGGCCATGCCGAGGTGGTGAAGGTGGTGTTTGACCCGGCCGTGATCAGCTACGCCGAGCTACTGAAGGCCTTCTGGGAGAATCACGATCCGACCCAGGGCATGCGCCAGGGCAACGACGTGGGCACGACCTACCGCTCGGCGATCTATTATCTGAACGATGGCCAGAAGGCCGAGGCGGAGGCCTCGCGCGATGCCTATCAGGCCGCGCTGACGAAGGCGGGACGGGGCACCATCACCACCGAGATCGCCCCGGCCGGGCCCTATTATTTCGCCGAGGCCTATCACCAGGGTTATCTGGCCAAGAATCCGGCCGGCTATTGCGGCATCGGCGGCACCGGCGTGGTCTGCCCGATCGGCATCGGCGTGGACGCCTGAGGATGGACCGGGCCGGGGTCGGCAAGGTCTGCCTGGCCCTGCCGGCGGCGACGCTGGACCATCCGTTCGGTGACGACCACGACACCTACAGGGTCGGGGGCAAGATGTTCGCCATGGTCGGTGGCCAGGGCGGGGTGTCGTTCAAGGTCTCGGACATCGCCTATGAGGTGCTGACCGAGACCGGACATGCGCGACCGGCCCCTTATCTGGCGAAGGCCAAATGGGTGAACCTGGCGGACCCGGGCGACTGGGACGAGACGGAGTTGGCGGACCATCTGAAGACGGCCCACGCCTTGATCGTGTCGAAGCTGACGAAGAAGGCGCGGGCCGAACTGGGCCTTACCTGACGGCCTGTTCCGCGATCCAGGCGTTCATCCGCGCATCCAGCAGGCCCAGCGGCAACGGGCCGTCGACCAGCAGGGCGTCGTGGAAGGCGCGGATATCGAAACGGTCGCCGAGGGCGGCCTCGGCCCGGGCACGGATGGCACGCAGACGGATCTCGCCGATCTTGTAGGCCGTGGCCTGGCCGGGCCAGCCGATGTAGCGCTGCAGCTCGGTCTCGATATTGAGCGGCGACAGGGCCGAGTTGTCACGGAAACAGGCGCGCGCCTGTTCGGTGCTCCAGCCCATCCAGTGCAGGCCGGTGTCGGCCACAAGGCGGCAGGCGCGCCACATCTCGTAGCTGAGGCGGCCGAACCGCTCATAGGGGGTGCGGTAGAAGCCCATCTCCTCACCGAGGAATTCCGAATACAGGCCCCAGCCCTCGATGAAGGCGGTGACGTCGGCCCCGCGCCGGAAATAGGGCTGGTCCTCAGCCTCCTGCTGCAGGGCGATCTGCAGATGGTGGCCGGGCACGGCCTCATGCAGGGTCAGGGCCGGAAGTTCGTACAGCGGGCGCTGGTCGAGGTGGGAGGTATTGACCATATAGCCGCCGGCCACGCCCGTCTTCATCGACCCGCCGTTGTAGCGGCCAGTGGTGTAGCTGTCCTCGATGGCCCTCGGCACAGGCCGAACGCCGTAGGTCAGGCGGGGCAGGGTGCCGAACAGGGCCGGCAGGTGGTCATCGGCGCGCTTGGCCATCTCCGATGCCTTCTCCAGCAGGTCCTCCCGCGAGGTGGCGTAGAACTGCGGGTCGGTGCGCAGGAAGGCGAGGAAGCCGGCAAAATCGCCGGTCCAGCCGGCCGCCTGCATCTCGGTCTCCATGCGGGCGCGGATGCGGGCGACTTCCTCGACGCCGATCTGGTGGACCTGGTCCGGGGTCAGGTCGGTGGTGGTGTAGCCACGGACGAAATAGGCATACATGTCCCGGCCACCTGGACGCAGGACCAGCCCCGGTTCGACCGGGGCAGCGGGGGCGGCCTCGTCGGTCAGGAAGGTCAGCCAGGCGCGGCGACGCGGCGCGATCTGCTCACTGATGATGGCGCGCGCGCGATCGCGCAGGGCGATCTGGTCGGCTTCCGGAATATTGGACGGCATGGCGGCGAACGGCTTGAGTAGATCGTCCCCGTCCAGCGGCTGGTCAGCGTCCGTGCGGGCCATGAGGATCGCGCTGTCGACCACAGAGGCCGGCTGCGTCATGCCGGTTGCGACGCCGCGCCGGGCATTGGCCAGGGTGTCGTCGTAGAGCCGGGGAAGGCCCGCGAGTCGGGACAGCCAGGCGTCGGCGTCGGCGCGGTTTGCGATTCGGGTCGAGGAGGCGATGTAGGCGGCCGACTGGCCGAAGCCGCCTTCCGAGTTGAAGGCCAGGCGGTTGGTGTCGAGGGCAATCCCTTCAAGTTCGCGGCGCAGCAGGAACAGGACAAAGGCGCGGTTACGGGCGTCGGCGGGGTTCAAACTGCCGGGAGCGATGGCTGCCGTACGGTCCAGCAGGGCCTGGATCGGTGCGCGACGGGCCAATTCGGCCGCCCGCGACAGGTCGGGCAGACGGGACAGGGCGGCGTGATCGCCGTCGAACCCGGCCGTGATCGGGTCGTTGGCCCGCAGGAAGGTCTCGTAGTCGGCCAGAATCCGGGCAAGGCGGACGTCGGCAGCCGGTGTCGCATCGACCACAGCCGCGACCGGAGCTGCGAGGGCCGGAACCGCCAGGCCACCGAGGCCGGCGATAAGGGCTGAAGCCCCGATCATTGTGTGTTTCATCGCGTCACTCCCCAAAATCAGGGGGCACTGCACCGGACGGCGGTCGCCGCGTCAACCAGCCGGACGGGATCGCCCGGGGGCTGGCCGTGTTCGCTAGCCGCAAAAGGCGAAGAAACGGGCGATCCGCGTCGTTGAACCGGGGTGGGCGACATAGGCATGGATGTCGTCGGCCTGGCGTTGGGCAAGCCAGCCCACGGCCTGGAACCGCTGGAACACAGGCGCGGCCGCCGGAGCCGCGGCCGACAGGACGATGCCATCCACCAGTTCCGACGCCTCGGTGGTGGCCGCATAGAGGGCGACCTCGCCGCCGGACTCAAGGGCGATTTCCGGCCTGGCACCGGTCTCGCCGAGGGCGCTGAGCGCCAGACGGCCACTGCCGCGTTGGCACTCCAGACCGAGTCTCAGATCGTCACTGTCCCGCAGGCCATAGGCCAGGCGGGCCTCGTCGCCGTCGGTGTGCAGGTACCAGTCATAGTTGGCGACCGGTGCCGTGGCCTAGCGGCTGGCCAGCAGGGTCGGGGCCGGAGCGGTTACTGGCGCGCAGGCCGCCGCGGACAGGGCGAGGGCACCGATCAACATCGGGGCAGGAAGGCGCATGGCAGGTTTCCGTTTCAGCTCGCGCAAAGCTCGGTGAAACGGCGCAATTTGGCAAGGTGTGTTCGCTGAACCTCGATGTCCCGGTGTTCCTCGCCGATCATCACACCCAGATGTCCGTCGGCGGCGAAGGCGGCAAAAACGGGATGATCGCTGCGCAGGACCAGGCGCAGACGGTCGCCGCTGGCCGGCTCAATGGTCGCCGTCGTCGCGGCCGTTCCGGCGGTGACCCGGGCGAATCCGCCTGCCGGGGTGGCCGGATACATCGACAGGCGCACGACACTTGATCCCGGCTCGCATTCAAAGGTCGAGCGCAGCCGCGCTGTGTCCGGCACCTCATTGGCCAGCACCAGGGGATCGTCGTCATAGAGGGTCCAGGTCCATGCCGTCGACGGAGGCGCGGCAAGCTGGATCAGCAGCGTCAGGGCGACGCCAAACAGGCCGGTCATGTGTCAGCTCCCCCTGTACCCAAGACCATAGAATTGGTCAGACCCGGGCCGAACCGCAATAGGCAAGAAAATCAGCAGCGATCCGGCGTTCATCAGGCGCGGCCGGGAGATCGAAGTCGCCGGCATCGCCGCGTACGCGCAACACGCCGCGGCTGGCCAGCGATTGCAGGGTGGGGTCGCGCAGGGCGATGCGGATTTCGGACGCGTCACCGCCGCTGAGCGGATCCAATTCCGTCGTGCGTCCGGCTGTCCGGATCAGCTGCGGGGCGACGGGATGGACCGCGCCATAGACCTCGACGCTGGAACGCCCCGGCTCGCAGGTCATCATCAGGGCCAGCTGATCGGAGTTCGCCACCCCATAGGCCAGCTTGGCCATCTTGCCCTCGTGGCTGAGGTGCCAGCCCATAACGGGCGCGGCGTCGATATCGTAAGCCGGGGTGCGGGTCTGAGCGGCGAAGGCGACCAGACCCATGGCGGCGACGGCAGGGATGAGAATTTTGAACATTGGATACTCGCGTCTGATGCCCAAACGCGGGTCGCCATTAACGGTTCACGGCTCAGCTTGCCAAAAAAGCAGCGGTCCGGCCGACGTGGATGCAGATTACGCCGGACATACCTCCCCCGCAGCCGATGCGGGCGGGGGAGGTGAAAGGCCTCAGAAGGGGCTGAAGCGCTCGAGCAGGGACTGGGCAGCCGGGGTGGCCTGGACGCGGCTGATGTCGCCACGACCTCCATAGCTGATGCGGGCTTCGGCGATCTGGGTGTGATCGATTGTGTTGGCCGAGGAGATATCCTCGGGGCGGACGATGCCGGCCACGGTCAGTTCGCGGACCTCGCGGTTGGTGCGCACTTCCTGCCGACCCTGGATCACCAGATTGCCATTGGCGAGGACGTCGGTGACGACGGCGGCGATGGTCAGGGAGACCTTTTCCGACCGGCTGACCGAGCCCGAGCCATTGGCGTTCGACGAGCCGGACATGCCGACCATATTGGCCGGGTCAAACCCGCCCGGGAAGGCGCGGCCGATGCTGTTCTCAAGACCGAACAGATTGGAGACGCCGCCGGCAATGTCGTTGCTGCGGGTTCGGGCCGTGGTGTTCTGGGTCTGGGCCTGGTCGTCGATGTTGATCGTGACGGTCAGGATGTCACCGATGCGGCGCGCCCGCTGGTCCCCGAAGAAGGTCCGGGCCCCGGTCCGCCACAGGCTGTTGGCACTGGCCGCCCCGCGGGGCTCGGGCGCGGGCAGATAGGCCTGCTGGGCCGGGATCAGGGCGGCGGGATAGCCGATCGGGGCCAGTTCGGGCCCACGCACGGTCTCCATGGCTGTGGAGCAGGCTCCGAGAGTCAGGGCGGCGGTGGTGATGATCAGGATCGTACGCATGGCAGACGGTCTTTCGGCTGGCCCTGACGGGCAACGAACTGTTTAGAGGGCGGCGCGGGCGGCCCGGGCGGCGGGACCGGCGATGGCCTGGCCCGGGCTGACGGCGAGGGCGTCGATGGTGCGGCCCGAATCGAGGTTGAGGATGGAGACGGGCTCGCCGGCCGCAGCATTGGCCGTCGCCCGACCGCTGATGGTGAGGCGGACACCGCCGACCACGTAGACGACCTGGACGATGTCATTGCGGGAGATGACGCGTTCGGCGCGCGTCGACGCAGCCGGGGCGGCATATCGCGCCGGGGTCGGAGCTGAAGAGGCAGCCGTCGCCGTGGCAGGCGCGTTGACGGGAGACAGGGACACATTGCGGATGACCACGCGTCGCAGGCCGCGGGGATTGGCCCATTCCAGTCCGGACTGGCGGGCCAGGCTCTGCAGCTGACCGGCCTCCATAACGACCGAGGGGCCGCTGCGGCGGGCGACGACCACCGACGCGGACGAGCCCGCGCCGTCGAAGATGTCGCCCAATGTGACCTCGCCATCGGCGTCGACGGGGTTGGCCTTGAGGGTGACCGGCCCGGCCAGGGCCGGGGTGGCGACCACCAGGGCGGCGGCGGCGATCAGGGTGTGGGTGAGAATACGCATGAGCCTAGCTCTTCACCTGGGCTGTCACAGACAGCATCTGATCAGCGGTGGAGATCACCTTGGAGTTCATTTCATAGGCGCGCTGGGCGATGATCAGGGCGCTGATCTCGGATACGGCGTCCACGTTTGAGGCTTCGGTGAAGCCCTGCAACAGCTGGCCGAAGCCGGCATCACCGGGCGCGCCGGTCGTGGCTGGGCCCGAGGCCGCGGTCTCCAGCAACAGGTTGTCGCCGACAGCCTCAAGCCCGGCCTCGTTGAAGAAAGTGGCGATCTCGAGCTGGCCGACGGTCTGGGGGTCGGGCGATCCCTGGGTCAGGACCTGGACCAGGCCGGTCTTGGAAACCACCACGTCGATCGCGTCCTGGGGAATGGAGATGGCCGGCTGGACCGCATAGCCGTCGTCGGTGACCAGCTGGCCCTCGCCGTTCAGAGAGAAGTTACCGGCCCGGGTGAAGGCGGTCTCGCCGGAGGGCAGGTTGATCTGGAAATAGCCGCGACCGTCGATCGCCAGGTCGAACCGGCCGCCAGTCTGGTTGGGGGTGCCCTGGTCGGTAATGCGGTAGACGCTGCCGGCCTTAACGCCGGCACCGATCTGGATACCGGTCGGGATGACCGTGCCCTGGGACGAGGACTGGGCCCCCATCCGTTCGACGTTATGATAGAGCAGGTCCTGGAACTCGGCGCGCTGCCGCTTGAACCCGATCGTGTTCATGTTGGCGATGTTGTTGGAGATCACCTCCACGTTCAGGGCCTGTGCGGCCATGCCGGAGGCAGCGGTTCTGAGAGCTTGCATGGTTCAGCCTTCCCTTAGTTCACCCGCCCGAGGCGCTCGACGGCGCGCTTGGACAGGTCAGTGGTCTGTTCGATCAGCCGGGTGATGGACTCGTAGGCGCGGCTGACCTCGATCAGGTTGGTGATCTCGAGGATCGAGTTGACGTTCGAACTTTCCAGCATGCCCTGCTTGATGCGGGCATCCGTGGCATCGATGGCGACGGCGTTCGACCGGTTGCGATACAGGCCGTCACCGCTCTTTTCGATCGCGCCGAGGCTGTCGAAGCGAACGACGCTCAGCCGGCCGGCCAGCCGGCCGTTCTGGGTGATGGTGCCGTCCGACCCGACGGCGATCTCGCCCATGGCCGGGTTGAGTATGATTTCGCCGCCGTCGCCCAGAACCGGCACGCCGCCCTGGGTGGTCAGGCGACCCTCCGGGTCGAGGGTGAAGGCGCCGTCGCGGGTGTAGGCCTCACCGGCCCCGTCCTGGAGCTTGAAGAAGGCCCCTTCGCCCTCGATGGCGAAGTCCAGCGGCCGGCTGGTCTGGGTCAGGGCTCCCTGACTGAAGTCGCGGCCGACGCCGTTGTCGAGCACGAAGCTGACGCTGGGGCGGACATTGTCGTTGCGCGCACGCTCCCCGATCTCGGTGCCGATGAGCAGCTGCTCGACCTTGAAGCCGGTGGTGTTGGCATTGGCGATGTTGTTCGCGACGACGTCGAGTTCGCGCCGCAGCGTCATCTGGCGGGACAGTCCGATGTAGGTGGCGTTTTCCACGTGGGGCGAGCTCCTTTGTCCCGTCCCTCGCAATGGTCGTGCCAGAGTGGTTAACCCAGTGGTGGCGGGGAAATTTGCCAAATCGGTCAGGGAGGCACCCGGCAGGATTTGCCGGTTATCAACGTCCCGTTAACCAAAAGGCCCGCTACTGGACACAGGGATTCTCCGGGACGTCGCGCATGCTAAAATTCGGCAAGAAGAAGGGCGACAAGGCCGCCGCGGCCGGCGAGGGTGAGACCCCGCCCGCCGCCGAGGGCGAAGACGCCGGAGGCGAGGGCGCTCCCGCCAAGAAGAAGATTCCGCTGCTGTTTATCATCATCCCGGCGGCCGTGCTGTTGCTGGGCGGGGGCGGCGGTGCCGCCTTCTTCCTGATGAAGCCCAAACCCGCAGACGCCGAGGCTGGTGCCGAAACCCACGGGGCGGAGGCCAAGGGCGGGCATGAGAAGAAGGCAGAGAAGAAGGCCGAGGGCGGCGGTCACGGCGCGCCGGCCGGTGGTGAAGCCGATCCGTCGCTGGGCACGATCGCCGAGGGACCGGATGGCGTCACCTTCTTCACGCTGCCGGACATGGTGGTGAATATCCAGTCCGCCGACGGACGCCCGACCTTCCTGAAGCTGAAGCTGACGCTCGAGATGGCCGACCCCGATCTGGCCTATCGTCTGCAGGCTGAGGCCCCGCGGATGCAGGACATGTTCCAGAGCTTCCTGCGTGAACTGCGGCCGGAAGATCTGGCCGGGTCGGCCGGGACCTTCCAGCTGCGGGCCGAGCTGCTGCGGCGGGTCAATCTGATCGCCGCCCCGGGCAAGGTCGACGCGGTCCTGATCGAAGAAATGCTGGTCCAGTAGATGACTGATACCGCGCTCGAAGACGACATCGCCGATCCGTTCGCTACGGATTTGGGTGACGACGCCGCCGGCTCGGGTATGGCCGAGCGCGTCCTGAATCAGGATGAGATCGACAATCTGCTGGGCTTTGACCTGGGCGACGACGATGGGTCGGAGCGCTCGGGCATCCGCGCGATCATCAACTCGGCCCTGGTCAGCTACGAGCGGCTGCCGATGCTGGAGATCGTCTTTGACCGTCTGGTGCGGTTGATGACGACCTCCCTGCGCAATTTCACCAGCGATAACGTGGAGGTCAGTCTCGACAACATCTCCTCCATTCGCTTCGGCGATTATCTGAACTCGATCCCGTTGCCCGCGATCCTGGCCGTGTTCCGGGCTGAGGAGCTGGACAACTACGGTCTGCTGACAGTCGATTCCAACCTGATCTATTCGATCGTCGACGTCCTGTTGGGCGGGCGGCGCGGCACGGCGGCGCTGCGAATCGAGGGGCGGCCTTACACCACGATCGAACGTGTCCTGGTGCAGCGGATGGTCGAGGTTGTGCTGGCCGACGCCCAGGCGGCTTTCGAGCCGCTGACGCCTGTGCATTTCAATCTGGACCGGCTGGAGACCAATCCGCGTTTCGCCGCCATCGCCCGGCCGGCCAATGCCGCCATCCTGGTCAAGCTGCGCATCGACATGGAAGACCGCGGCGGCCGTATCGAGCTGCTGCTGCCCTATGCCACGCTCGAGCCGATCCGGAAGATGCTTCTGCAGCAGTTCATGGGTGAAAAATTCGGTCGCGACAACATCTGGGAAGGTCACCTGGCCACCGAGCTCTGGACCACGGACACCGAGGTTCGCGCCGTACTGGATGAGCAGCAGGTGCCGTTGTCCAGCGTGCTGAATTTCAAGGTCGGCGACACGCTGATGCTGAACGCCACGCCCGATTCCGACATTTCGATCCGGTGCGGATCGATCCCGGTGACCACGGGCAAGATGGGGCGGCGCGGCCAGAATATCGCGGTCCGTGTCGAGAACCCGATCAATGTCGAGGCCGCCTCAAGCCTGACCAGGGGGAAGCGCTGACATGACGGGTATCATCCTCGACTCTGTGCTGATGCTGCTGCTGGTGGTGGCCATCGGCTACGGCATCCGTCTGGAGCGAAAACTGGTGGCCCTGCGCGTCGGGCAACTGGCCTTCGCCGGCGCGGTGACGGAGCTGAACACCGCCGCCGGACGCGCAGAGGCGGCCCTGGCGTCGTTGCGGGCGTCGGGGCAGGAAACCGACCTGCTGCACGACCGCATCATCAAGGCTCGCGCCGTCAAGCAGGAGCTTGAGGCCCTGATCGTTCGCGCACCCTCAAGTGGGACCCCTGTCGTTCCAGCCGCTGCTGAGACCGTGACCCCGGAAGCCAGACCGTCGTTGCGTCCGGTCCCGGCCGACGACGAGGGTGAGCACGCCCGCCGCATGGCGTCGCTGGTTGAGCGTATCGGCGGCGTTGCGGCCGCAGTGAAGCCGCGTCCCGAGGCGGTCAAACAGTTTGCGCCCGTATTCCAAGCCCTGGCCGCTAACCAGGCTGCTCAACAAAGCCTCAACCGGGCGCGTCGTAGTCTCGACGACGACCTGTTCGCCGCCTGACCCCAGTCCGAGTAGAAATTGATGAGCAAGATTCCCCGCCTCCTGCCCCTGATCGCCATCGCCATCGGCGGTGTCGTGGCGGTGCGCGCCCTCGGCGTGGCCCCGGGTGTTTTCGACGGGGCCAAGGCCTGGGCCGAGGAGGCCGTGCCCGCCGAAGCACCGGGAACGACACCCGCGACGCCGGCTCCGGCCGTCTGCGCCCTCACCCCGGACCAACTGGCCCAGCAGGCCGGTATTTCCCCGGCCGAACTGCGCATTATCCAGAGCCTGTCGGCCCGCCGCACCGAACTGGATGCGCGCGACGCCGATTTCGCTACGACCCTGCCGCTGATGGTGGCGGCTGAACAGAAACTCGATGCCAAGGTCCAGGCCCTGGCGGCGATCCGCACCGAGGTCCAGGGTTTGCTGGGTCAGGTCGACGGACGCGAGAAGGAAGAGGTCGACCGTCTGGTGGCCGTCTATTCGGCCATGCGTCCACGCGAGGCCGCAGCTGTGTTCGTCGGCCTTGATGACGGGGTCCTGCTGCCGGTGGCCGCCGCCATGCGTCCGCGCTCGCTGGCCGCGGTGATGGCCCAGATGCCGCCCGCCGCCGCGCGGTCGCTGACCGAGAAGCTGGCTCATCGGTTCCAGGCCCAGCAGCTGGCGGTCCGCGCTGCCGCTGCCGGCCTGACGTCTGCAGCCGCCGCGCCCACGGCAGCGCCGGCCGCAGAGCCCACCCGGACGGCTGCCGCGGCACCGCCCGAAGCCAGTGCGCCGGCCCCTGCCGCCGCGACGCCGCCGACGCCCCGGCCCGTGGCCAATCGCACGCCGGCGCGCTCGACGCCGCGCCGCGCGGCCGCAACGCCCGCCCCGACCCCGGCCGGACCGCGCCCCTACAGCGCCAGCGGGGCAGCCGCCGCCACGGCGCCGGCTGCCGGTACCCCCGCCGCGACGACCCCAACGCCGCCGCGCCAGACGGTCCAGTAAGCTTGCCATTGGCAGGACCGGCGGCGACCGCTATCACCGCGCCTTCCTCTGACGCAGACCCGCTGGCCGCCATGTCCGACACGCTCCCCGACCGCCTTTCGGTGGACCCTTCCAGCCCGTTCCATGACGAGGCGCTGCTGGCGCGTGGCATCGGCATCCGCTTCAAGGGCGAGGAAAAGACCAACGTCGAGGAATACTGCATCTCCGAAGGCTGGGTCCGGCTGGCGCTGGGCAATCGGGTCGATCGCAAGGGCAAGGCCCTGACGGTCAAGCTGCAGGGGCCGGTCGAGGCCTTCATCAAGGCCGAGTAGGCCAGAGCCGGGGCTGGTGCCGGCACGATTACGCTCGAGTTTGAATCCGGACGATTTTTTAGCTTCAGGTCGATTCGACCTGAAACAAAAATGGTCTAGGGTCCCCGCCTCACCCCTGAGTCTGGAGGCGTGCCTGTGTTCCTTTCCGCCCGCAAATTGGCTGTCAGCGCGCTTGCGCTCGGTCTCGTCGCCACCCCGGCCCTGGCCCAGGACGCCGGTACGATCGAACGGGCAGGGCAGGTCCGCGATCTGGCCATGGCCAGCAATATCGGCCTCGATTACGTCACTCAGCTGACGACCCGCTTCGGGCCGCGCCCGGCCGGGTCGCATTCCGAACAGGCCGCTGCCGTCTGGGCCGCTGACTATATGCGGGCCCACGGCTTCCAGAACGTCCGCATCGAGGATTTTCCGCTGGTTGGCTGGGAGCGTGGCGAAGAGAGTGCCTCGGTCGTGGGTGACCATCCGCAGCGGCTGGTGGTCGTGGCCCTGGGCCATTCGCCCGGCACCAACGGCGTGATTGAGGCCGAGGTGGTGCGTTTCACCAGCCTGGAAGCGTTGAACGCCGCCCCGGCCGGATCCCTGGCCGGCAAGATCGCCTATATCGACGCGGGCCAGATGGTGCGGATGCAGGACGGGGCCGGTTATGGCCCCTTGACGCGTATCCGCGGGGCCGGCCCTTCCGCTGCCGCAGCCAAGGGGGCGCTGGCCTTCATCATGCGATCGGCCGGATCCGACGATCACCGCATGCCGCACACCGGCACGACCCGCTATGTCGATGGCGTGGTGCCGTTGCCGGGCTTCGCCCTGAGCGCGCCGGACGCCGATCAGCTGTCCGGTCTGGTAGCCATGGGCGAGCCGGTGCGGATCCGTCTGTCCTCGACCGCCCATACCTATGAGACCCATTCCCAGAACGTGATCGGCGACATCGTCGGTCGCACGCGCCCGAACGAGGTCATTGTGCTGGGCTCGCATATGGACAGCTGGGACCTCGGCACCGGAGCCATCGACGACGCCGCAGGCGGGGCCATCACCCTGGGTGCAGCCAAGGCCATCGCTGATAGTGGACGTCGTCCCGCACGCACGATCCGTGTGGTTCTGTATGGTTCGGAGGAGGTCGACCAGCCCACCAATACTGGTAACGGCGGCGGGGCCTATCTGCGGGGCATCGGCGCGGCGGTCGACAATCACATCATCGCCGGCGAGAGCGATTTCGGGGCGGACCGGGTCTATTCGCTGGGCCTGCCGCCCGGTGCCCAGGGCAGCGATTTCGCCCGGGCCGCCAGTCAGGTCCTGTACCCGATCGGTGTGCTGGCCTCGCAGGTGCCCGAAATGCACGGCGGAGCCGACATCGGCGATCTGGCGGAGGCCGGCGTGCCGGTGTTCGGTCTGGCCCAGGATGGCACGCGCTATTTCGACCTGCACCACACGGCCGACGACACGCTGAACAAGATCGACCCCGAGCAGATGAACCAGAACGTCGCCGCATGGGCCGGTCTGGTCTGGTTGATCGCGGACTCGGACGTGGACTTCCGGGCCATGCGATCGGCGGCTGCCGCTGCGGCCAACGGAGCACACTGACCCTGGTCCTGCGAGCGTGGCGAAACTGGTAGACGCAAGGGACTTAAAATCCCTCGACCTCGGTCATGCGGGTTCGACCCCCGCCGCTCGCACCAAGCGCTGAAACGCCGCCGGTCCACCAGGACCGGCGTGCGATTCAGGCCGCGACTTCAAGCTGTTCGGGCAGGGCCTGGGTCAGATCGGTGAGGATGTCGGCCACGTCTTCCAGGCCCACAGACAGGCGGACCAGACCATCCGAGATGCCGTGCGCCAGCCGTTCCTCTGGCGTGTAGGTGGCATGGGTCATGCTGGCGGGGTGTTCGACCAGGCTTTCGGCATCACCCAGGGAGACGGCGCGGCGGATCAGGTGGAGCCGGTTCATCATCGTCACCCCGGCCGTCATGCCGCCTTTCAGTTCGAAAGCGATCATGCCGCCGAAATCCGCCATCTGCTGTTTGGCCAGTTCGTGCTGGGGGAAACTGTCCAGCCCCGGATAGTGGACGACGGACACCGCCGGGTGGGCCTCCAGCCAGCGGGCGACCTCCATGGCGCTGCGGCAATGGCGTTCGACCCGGATCTGCAAGGTCTTGAGCCCGCGCAGGATCAGAAAGGCGTTGAACGGCGACATGGCTGCGCCGGTCATGTCCTTGATGCCGACGACCCGGACCTGGGCCATGTCTTCGGCGCTGCCGGCGACGAGACCGCCGATCAGGTCGCCGTGCCCCCCCAGATATTTGGTCGCCGAGTGGACGACGATGTCCGCGCCCAGGGTGATCGGGCGGGTCAGGAACGGGGTGGCGTAGGTGTTGTCGACCACGGTCCGCGCCCCGGCGGCCCGGGCGATGCCCGAGATCGCGGTGATATCGACCAGCCGCATATTCGGATTGGCCGGGGTCTCGAAATAGACGATCCGGGTCTTGGGGCTGATGGCGTCGATTAGGGCCTGGGGGTCGGTGAGGTCGACGTGGGTGACGGTGATACCGAACCGGGACAGGCCGTCCCGCAGGAAGGAAAAGGTGCAGCCGTACAGAGTCTTGTCAGTGATGACTTCGTCGCCGGGTGACAGGAAGGTCCACATCACGGCGGTGATCGCCCCCATGCCCGAGGCGGCGGCCAGACCGGCCTCGGCCCCTTCGAGGGCGGCCAGCCGGCGCTCCAGCAGCTCATTGGTCGGGTTTGAGACCCGCGTGTAGAAATGGCCGGGACGGGTGCCGGCGAACATCTCGCCACCAGCTTCGGCCGTCTCGAAGGCAAAGGTCGAGGACAGGTGCATCGGCGGGGTCAGGGCCCCGTGCTCGTCCTGCGGATCATAGCCGAAATGGATGGCGCGGGTGGCGAAGCCGGCGGTGGTGTCAATCATGGAAAACTCCTGCAGGAGCCCATGATGTGCCGAATCCAACCGCATTATCGTGCGAAATCAGCTGCCTTCTGCTATATTTGTGGCAGAATATGCCAGTACGGAGCCGAAGGGTGGACGACAAGGACCGACAGATCATTCGCGCGCTGCAGGCCGACGGGCGGTTGAGCAATCAGGACCTGGCCGATCGGGTCAGCCTTTCGCCCTCGCCCTGCCTGCGTCGCCTGCGCAATCTGGAGGCTGCGGGGGTGATCACCGGCTATACGGCGCTGGTCGATCAAAAGGCCTGGGGCCTGCCGATTACCGCCTTCATCCGCATCCGGCTGGAGCGGCATTCCGAGGCGGTGGTCAAGACATTCGACGAGCACATCGCCCGTATCGACGAGGTGCTGGACTGCTATCTGCTGGCCGGGGGCGACGACTATCTGTTGCGGGTCGTCGTCGGCAGCCTGGAAGCCTATGAGGATTTCATCCGCCGCCGTATCCACGCCATTCCCGGCGTGGCCTCGATCGACACGAGCTTCGCCTATGGCGTGGTCAAACAGACCCGGGTGTATCCGCTGTGAGAGCCGGGGTGGGTGGCTAGCGCTTCTTGCCCAGTTCGGCGGCGATATCCTTGACCATGCGGCCGGCCTTGCGGTGGGCGGCGGTCAGCTGTTCTCGGGTGACGCCCCAGCGCTTCATCCAGTATTCGACGGACTGTCGTTCGGACAGGTCGAGCCGGTCCCGGTCGATAAAGCCGCGCTTGTCCTTGAGGCCGGCCATGGCGGCGTCTCCCTGTGATCCGGTCACGGACCTACGCCGAAACGGCTCCGGCGCGAACCCCGAAGCGCGGACCCGGTCGCATAACTTCGTGTTTCGGCAGTCTTTGCGGGGTTTAACCCGACCGGGATTCATTGGCACAACAGGACTCCAATCCACTGGCCGACAGAATCAGCATGAACCGAGCCCGCCGCGCCCGTATCGTCGCGACCCTGGGACCCGCCAGCCGGTCGCCCGCCATGGTCAAGGCCCTGGCCAAGGCGGGGGTGGATGTCTTCCGCCTGAATTTCAGCCACGGTTCGCATGACGACCACGCCGCCGCATTGAAAGCCGTGCGCGGGGCCGAGGCGGCGCTGCGGCGACCGCTGGGCGTCCTGGCCGACCTGCAGGGACCCAAGCTGCGGCTGGGCCGGTTCGCCGACGTCGAAATCTCGGTCAAGCCGGGGCACAAGATGCGCTTCGACCTTGATCCCGCGCCCGGGGATGAGACGCGGGTACAGATGCCGCATCCGGAAATCTTCAAGGCGTTGCGGCCCGGCATGCTGCTGTTGCTCGATGACGGGCGGGTGCGGCTGCGGGTCGGTGAGCGCACGGACAAATGGGCCGACGTCACTGTCGAGAGCGGCTCGAAATTGAGTGATCGCAAGGGCGTGGCTGTACCGGAGGCCATCATTCCTGTCTCGGCCCTGACCCCCAAGGATCGCGAGGACCTGGCCTTCGCCCTGCGCATCGGTGTCGACTGGATCGCGCTGAGCTTCGTGCAGAAGGCCGAGGACATGGCCGAGCTGAAGCGGCTGGTCGGCGGCAAGGCGGCCTGCCTGGCCAAGATCGAGAAGCCGGCGGCCCTGATCAATCTTGAGAGCATCCTCGACTATTGCGACGGGGTCATGGTCGCGCGCGGTGATCTGGGGGTCGAACTGGACCCCGAGGATGTGCCGGTGGCGCAGAAGCAGATCATCCGTGCGGCCCGCCAGCGCGGCGTGCCGGTGATCGTCGCGACCCAGATGCTGGAGTCGATGACCGACGCACCCGCCCCGACGCGGGCCGAGGCCTCGGACGTGGCCAATGCCGTCTATGAGGGGGCCGACGCCCTGATGTTGTCGGCCGAGACCGCGTCCGGTGACTATCCTCTGGAGGCGGTGGCCATCATGAACCGCATTATGGAGCGGGTGGAGCGCGATCCGCTGTGGCCCAGCCTGATGGACGCCGAACAGGCCGGTATGGACGATGTCGATGCCGACGCCCTGGTCGCGGCGGCGCGCAAGGCGGCCGAGGCGCAATCGACGGCCTGTATCGTCGTGTTCACCACACTGGGCGGGACTGCCCGGCGCATGGCGCGCGCGCGACCGCTTCAGCCGATCCTGGCCCTGACCCCGAATCCGGACACGGCGCGGCGGCTGGCCCTGGTCTGGGGGCTGGAGCCGAGGCTGGGCAAGGAGCCGACCTCGCTCGAGGATGTGACCGAGGATGCGGTCGACAGCGCCATGGAATACGGCCTGGCCGAGCCCGGCCAGCGCATCCTGGTTCTGGCCGGGACACCCTTTGGTGCGCCGGGGGCTGCGAATCTGCTGCGACTGGCCCATGCTCCGGCCAAGGGCAAACGCCCCCGGAAGACCTGACGGGCGGAATGATCAAATACATCGGCTCGAAGCGCGCGTTGCTGGGCCATGTCACAGGGGCTGTTCGCAATCTGCTGCCCGATGGCGGGACGGTCTGCGACCTGTTCTCCGGATCGGCGCGCGTGGGGCATGCGCTGAAGGGGCAGGGCTTTCGGGTCTGGTCCAACGATCACAACGCCTATGCCCACATTCTGGCCACCGCCTATGTCCAGGCGGATCGCGAGCGCTGGGTCGACCAGGCCGAGCGGGTGCTGGCCGAACTGCGGACCGTGCCGCCCGAGGCCGGCTGGTTCACCAGGACCTTCTGCGAGGACGCGCGCTTCTTCCATCCGGACAACGGAGCCCGGATCGACGCCATGCGCGACCGCATCGAGGCCATGGGGCTGGAGCCCGAGCTGAAGGCCATCGCCCTGGTTTCCCTGATGGAGGCGGCCGACCGGGTCGATTCCACGGCCGGGGTGCAGATGGCCTATATGAAGACCTGGGCCGGGCGGGCGTTGAACCCGCTGTCACTGAGGATGCCTGATGTCCTGCCGGGCGTGGCGGCGGGAGCCTGCAAGGCGACCCGCGGTGACGCCGTCGAGATCGCCGGCCAGATCGAGGCTGATCTGGTTTATCTGGACCCACCCTATAACCAGCATTCCTACCTCGGAAACTACCACTGCTGGGAGAGTCTGGTGCTGTGGGACAAGCTCGAGAGCTATGGCATCGCCAACAAGCGGATCGACGTGAAGACCCGCAAGAGTCCGTTCAACAGCAAGCCGGGCATCGCCCCGGCCCTGAGTTCGGTGGTCGGGTCGCTGTCTGCGCCCAATCTGATCGTGTCGTTCAACGACGAAGGCTATCTGTCGCGCGCGCAGCTGGTCGAGATGCTGTCGGCACGCGGCCATGTGCAGGTGATCGAGATCGCCCGACCGCGCTACGTCGGGGCCCGGATCGGCATCCATAACGGCAAGGGCGAGAAGGTCGGGGCCGTCGGCCGGCTGCGTAATGTCGAATATCTGTTTGTGGTCACCGAGAAGCCGGTGCTGCTGGCTGACGCCGCCTGATCCGGGCCGTCGGGAACGGACTGGTCGTTGAGGCCGTTGGGATCAGATGGAATATCCGTCCGCCAACCCCGCCCGTGCCCGTCCTGTTGACGCTTTCGACGCGGTTGCCTGGTCAGAGCGTGAGGCCGGGGAGCCGGTGGTCACCCCGGCGGACGACCAGACCCTTGCTCAAATCCTGTCCAGCCTGCCGGACTGGGCGGTGATCACGGCCGGTGGGCTGGTCGCCGCCATCCTGGGGGCCATGGTCGGCGGGGCCCTGCACATCTAGACTTCCAGCAGCGCCCGGATCGGGGCCCAGGTCCGACGATGGGCCGGGCAGGGGCCCAGCGCCTTCAGCGCCGCCACATGCGCGCTCGCGTGATAGCCCTTGTGCCCGGCGAAGCCGTAGCCGGGGTATTGACCGTCCAGTTCGACCATCAGCCGGTCCCGCGCGGTCTTGGCCAGGATCGAGGCCGCCGCGATCGATAGCGACAGACTGTCCCCCTTGACCACGGTGCGGATCGGGCAGGGCAGGTTGAAGCGGTAGTTGCCGTCCACCAGCGCTGCACTGGGTGTCGTCGCCAGCCCCGCGACGGCCCGGTGCATGGCGAGGCCGGTGGCCTGAAGGATGTTGAGACTGTCGATCTCCTCGACCGAGGCGAAGCCGACGGCCCAGCAGATCGCCCGGGCCTTGATCTCGATTTCCAGCAGTTCGCGCCGGGTGTGGCTGAGGGCCTTGGAGTCATTGATGCCGTCCGGCAGGTCGTCGGGGTTCAGGATCACGGCTGCGGCCGAGACCGGCCCGGCCCATGGACCACGCCCGGCCTCATCGACGCCGCAGATCTGTCCGCCGTGGGTTTCGATCAGCAGCACCTCCAGCGTCAGGGTCGGGCCGGTCATCGTGCTCATCGGTCGTCCATCGCGCGAACCTCGGCATGGCGCGGGCAGCCGGTCAGGTGGTCGTTGACCATGCCGGTTGCCTGCATGAAGGCATAGACGATGACCGGGCCGCAGAAGTTGAAGCCGCGCGCCTTCAGTGCCTTGGCCATGGCCACCGACTGCGGCGTCTGGGTTGGAACGTCGGTGAGGGCGGCGGGGGTATTGTGCACCACCTGTCCATCGACGAAGGACCAGAGCCAGGTCGAGAAATCCTCGCCCTGATCCCGCATGTCGAGCCAGACCCGGGCTCCGCGGATGGCGCTGTCGATCTTCGCTCCGGAGCGGATGATGCCGGGATCGGCCATCAACCGGGCGCGGTCGGCCTCGCCGTAGCGGGCAACGATCTCGGGGTCGAAATTGTCGAAGGCGGCACGCAGGCTGTCGCGTTTGCGCAGGATGGTGATCCAGGCGAGCCCAGCCTGGAACCCGTCCAGCACCAGCTTCTCCCAAAGGGCGCGGGCACCTCGCTCGGGCACACCCCATTCCGTGTCATGATAGGCGACGTAAAGCGGGTCGGTCCCGCACCAGCCGCAGCGGCCATCTTTATCCGTCATCACGTCACGTCCGGCACGAAGGCGGGGCGGTGGACGGACACCGGCCGGCCGTCGACGGTCAGCGCCCCCTCCAGACGATCCAGCCGCAGCAGCGCCATGGCCGCGCCATCCTGCCCGGTCATCACCTCGCCCGCGCGCAGTTCGCCGTTCAGCACTTCGGCTCCCATTGGGGGCGGCGGCCCGTTGAAGGTGATCGGCAGCATGCGGTTGCGGATCGCGCCGCGCCGCCACATCCGTGAGGTCGTTTCCTGGCCGACAAAACAGCCCTTCTGGAAGTCGATGCCGTGCAGCAGGTCGAAATCGGCCTCGATCGGATAGGTCTTGTCGATGATCGCATCGCCCGATGCCGGGACACCTGCGGACAGTTGATGTGCCAGCCAGTCAACTTCGGTCGCGTTCGGCGTGGCCGCGCCGTCATAGCGTCGGCCGCCGAGGCCGGGTAACCGGGGGTCGGGGATGAAGCCGTCCACGTCTCCGTTCCAGGCCGCCATTACCGGGGTGTCGACGGTATCGATCGCGACGTCGGCGCGTAGCCGGTACATCGACAGCCGCTGGATCAGAGCCTCGCGACGGTCGGCGGCTAAGTCCAGCAGGACGCCGTCGGCCTGTCCCAACAGGAACAGGTCGAACAGTAGCCGTCCCGGCGGCGAAAGCAGGGCACCGAAGCGAAGGTCCCCGGCGGCCAGACCCTCGACATCCTGAGTCAGCAGGTTGTGGAGGAAGGGACGGGCGTCAGGGCCGGAGACCCGGACGAGGGCGCGGCTGGGCAGGGGGGCTATATGGGTCGGCATGGTGTGAGGATAGAGGGCCGGAGCGCGCCGGGCGAGGGGTGTTCAGTACCCGACAGCAATCGTGAAGCGATCGTAGAATCTCTGTACGCTGGATAAATGACAGGCCCCTTTCCCATTCTCTATATCGCCGAGGCTGATGCCGAGGCGGCGGTGCTGTCGTCGGGTGTGCTGGCGCATCTGGTCGAGGCGGTGCCGCAGGCGCAGTTCACCGTCGTCGGATCGGCGGCCAGTGCGCCCCTGTTCGCCGATACGCCCCGACTGGACTCGCTGATCGTCCTGGACCGCGACGGACGCTGGGACTGGGTCGGACTGTGGAACCGGGTGCGGTCGACGCGTTGGGGGTTGGTGGTCGACATGCGTGGCTCGACCCTTTCGGGACGGCTCAAGCGCCAGAAGCGCGCGGTCCGGGCCCCGGACCTGCCGGGGTTGCACGCAGTCGAACAGGCCGCCCGGATCATGCAGTTGGACGAGGTGCCGGGTCCGAAGCTGTTCTTTGGCGACGAGACGCAGGCGGCGGCCGACGCCCTGATCGGTCCGGTCAACGGGCCGATTCTCGCCATCGGCCCCGGGGTCGACTGGATGGGAAAACGCTGGCCCGCGGAGCGCTATTCCAAGGTCGCGGGCCCGTTGCTGGCCGAGGGCGGACCGCTGGCGGGCGGGCGGCTGATGATCGTCGGTGAGGATATCGACCGGGATTCCGCCCATACGATCCGGTTTGTCGTGAGCCGAGACCGGGTCATCGAATTGCAGGGCAGGCTGACCCGGCTGCAGACGGCGGCGGCGCTGTCGCGGGCCGATCTCTACCTGGGGGCCGACTCGATCTGGACCCAGCTGGCGGTGGCCGCGGGCGTGCCGACGGTGGCGGTGTTCGGGCCTTCGGACGAGACGCACCACGGGCCATGGGGCGGGGTCGCGGTGCGCGGCCCTCGCACGGTTGAGGAGTTCCGGGCTATCGACCCCAATCTGAACCAGGCGATCCAGCATATGATGGACCTGCCGGCCGACCGGGTGCTGAAGGCGGCGCGAAAGCTGCTGGCGGACAAGACGGCGGACTGATCCCGAGGTAAGGGAAGGTCATGACCCAGACCTATGACCTGATCGTTCGCGGCGGCGATGTCGCCAACCATACCGGCCACGGCCGCGCCGATGTTGGTATTCGCGACGGGCGGATCGTGGTGGTCGGTGACCTGGCCCAGGCCTCGGCCGGCGAGGTGATCGACGCGACGGGCCTGACGGTCCTGCCCGGGGTGATCGATACCCAGGTTCATTTCCGCGAGCCGGGACTCGAGTGGAAGGAAGACCTCGAAAGCGGGTCCCGTGCGGCGGCGCTGGGCGGGGTTACGGCCGTGTTCGAAATGCCGAACACCGAGCCCAGCACGACCGATCCGGAAGCCCTGGCCGACAAGCTGACGCGGGCACGGGACCGGATGTGGACCGACCACGCCTTCTACATCGGCGGCACGCACGGCAATTCGCGGTTCCTGCGTGAGCTTGAGCGGCTGCCGGGTTGCTGCGGGGTCAAGGTCTTCATGGGGGCCTCGACCGGGACACTTCTGGTCGCCGATGACGACGGGGTGCGCGAGGTGCTGCGCAATGTCGGACGACGGGCGACCTTCCATTCCGAGGACGAATACCGGCTGGTGGAGCGGCGGCCGCTGGCCCGGGCCGGGGACTGGACCAGCCACCCCGAGGTGCGCGACGCCGAGAGCGCCATCATGAGCACCCGGCGACTGGTGGCGCTGGCGCGGGAGACCGGGGCGCGGATCCACGTGCTGCATGTGACCACGTCGGACGAGATCGCCTTTCTGGCCGACAACAAGGACGTGGCCACCGTCGAGGTGACGCCGCAACACCTGACCCTGACCGCGCCCGAGGCCTATGAGCGGCTGAAGGGGCTGGCCCAGATGAACCCGCCGATCCGCGACGCCAGCCATGTCGCCGGACTGTGGCGCGGTATCGAACAGGGTGTGGCCGATGTGCTGGGCTCGGACCATGCGCCGCATACGCTTGAAGAGAAGGCGCGCCCCTATCCGGCCTCGCCCTCGGGCATGCCGGGGGTGCAGACCCTGGTGCCGGTGATGCTGACCCATGTGGCCAACGGCCGGCTGTCGCTGGAACGGTTCGTCGACCTGACCTCGCACGGGGCCAACCGGGTGTTCGGTATCGCTGGCAAGGGGCGGATGGCCGAGGGCTATGACGCCGACCTGACCCTGGTCGACCTGAAGCACAAACGGACGATCCGTCACGAGGACATGGCCACCCGTTCGGGCTGGACGCCGTTTGATGGGTTCGAAGCGACCGGCTGGCCGATGGCGACCATCGTGCGCGGCCGGACGGTGATGCGCGACGGTGCCCTGATCGGCAAGGCGGGCGGCCGGCCGGTGCGATTCCAGGAGACGCTGTAGCGTCCGTCACCGCGCGTTCATCGATCGCCGGTCTCGCCGTTAACTGAAAACAGCGTAACCTGTGGCTCTCTGCCGGACTATTCTGGAATGAGCTACCCAATGCCCGGACGTATCCTGATCGTCGATGACGATCCCTATATCTGCGACGCCGTCGAACTGATCCTGGCCGGCGCGGGCTATACGATCAGTGCGGTCAACAGCGGCAAGAGCGCCATCGAGTCGATCCGGTCCCTGATGCCTGCGTTGATCCTGCTGGATGTGCGCATGCCCGGGATCAGTGGACTGGAGACCCTGACGTCGCTGCGACGCGCCGGGGTCTCGGTGCCGATCCTGATGATGACGGCCGACAACAGTCCGGCAACCCTGCAGGAAGTGATGTTCCTGGGGGGCAGTGGCTATGTGCTGAAGCCGTTCGACGCCGATGATCTGATTGCACGGGTCGGACAGACCCTGACCGAGGCCAATGCCCCGACCCTGCCGCCGCGGACCGTGCGCCGCATGGTCTAGGGCAATACGGACCGACGACGGCCTCGCACGCGGGGTGCGCGAGGCCGGTTTGACGTCAGTGCTGCAGGATAAAGCCGGCCACGTCATCGACGATACCCGGAGCCAAAGGCAGGTCCGGATCCATATAGGTGGCGATGTTGCCCGCACGGTCGGCCGGGGCCGTCTTCAGCACATGATTGACCCCCTCCCACAGCACCAGCCGGGCGTCAGGCCGGGCTGCGGCCATAGCCTCGGCATCAGCGACGCCCACCTGGATGTCGGTGGTGCCATGGCCGATCATCACCGGCCCGTCCCATGCGGCGATCAGCGCTGCGGGATCCAGCGTCAGCCACGAGATCAGATAGGGCTGCACCGAAGGGCGGAAGAGGGCGGCGAGAGCAGGTGGAGTGTTGGTGACGGTCCGTCCGGCTTCCAGTTCAGACAAGATATGGAAGGCTTCGGTCTTCATTGGCTCCGGCAGTTGCGGCCCCAGCTGTTCACGCAGCACGACCCCGGCGGGGCGTCCCGCTCCGGATAGCAGGACAAGGCCGCAGATGCTGTCTTCCTGCCCTTCGGCGGCGGCCAGGGCGACCATCGCTCCCTCACTGTGGCCGATCAGCCAGGCGCAGGGCTGGCCGGTGCGGGTGGCGGCCTCGGCGGCCCAGGTGCGGGCGTCTTCGGCATAGGTATCAAAGCGAAGATCGGTCTCGGCGGGACCTGCGGCGGCGCTTTCGCCAATGCCACGCTTGTCGATGCGGACGGACGCGATGTCGTGTTCGGCCAGCCCCTCAGCCAGAAGCTGGTAGGTCGCGGCGGCGATGCCGAACTGCGCGCTGTTGCCATCACGGTCCGTCGGGCCGGAACCCGGCAGGATGACGGCCACAGCGTTGACGGTCCCGTCCGGGGCCAACAGGGTGCCGTGCAGGGGTGCGGGCTGGGCGGGCAGGGTGACGGCGGTTTCGATCGGGCCGGACGTCAGCAGGGTGGCGGCGAGGGCGAGGCTCAACATGGCGATATCTCCGGTTCAGAGGGGTGAGGGAGGTCAGAAGGGTTGGCGGTCGGGATCGGTACGCCACACGCGCCAGCTCTCGACGGCTGACCAGAGGGCCGCAATGAGGACGGCAACGACCAGGGCGATCAGGGCAGCGGGCTGGATGGCCCACGGCGCGGTGGCCAGTCCGGCCAGGCCGATCAGGAAGAACAGTCGGCCGGCGAGGCGGTTGGAGCGATCCCAGGCCAGCCGGCTCTTGTAGCTCCACGGGGTGCGGACACCGACGATCGGATTGGGGCCGACACGGCCGAGAAAGGCACCGGTCAGCACGAAGATCAGGCTTAGCCCGGCCATCGGAATGGCGGTGCGGATTGTGACCGCGCCACTGAGGCTGGAGCCGCCCGCGAACAGGGTGACGCCGGTCAGGGTAAGCAGAACGACCAGCTGGCCGAAGCGCAGGGCGCGGCGGCGGGCCGGATCTTTGGAACGGGCCGCGAACAGGCCGAGGCCCCCGGCCAGCAGCAGGTTGACTAGACCCAGGGCGACGATCATCAGGCCGACCAGTTCGCGTCCGGCCCAGCCGTCGGCGTCGCCGTGGAGGTTCCAGTGCACAGGCATCAGCGCGTCGGGTCCGGCGACGAGCACGCCCAGGCCGGTGCCGATGATCAGGATGCTGATGCCGTAGGTCGCCAGATCGAGGGCGGGGGCGCGGTTGGTCGCGGTCATCAGGGGGACTCCGTGTCGTTCGGGGCGGATGTTGCCCCGCGCATTGCCATCAGGAAGGCGATGGCCTCCTCGACCACCGAGATTTCGAGCCGGTAGCGGATCGAGGATCCGTCGCGTTCGGGCGAGACCAGACCGGCGTCTTTCAGTGCATTCAGGTGACCGGTGATCGACGGCCAGCTCATGTCAAAGGCGGCGGCAATGTCGCCGGACGCCAACGGACCCTTGCGCAGCATCTCGATGATGCGTCGCCGGACCGGGTGGGACAGGGCCTTGAACAGGGTGTTCATAGGACAAGCGCTAATTAGGAAGGGGCCTAATGGCAAGTGATTTCGACGGAGCGAGGATGTGACTTGATCCGGCCACACCGGGGGACCAGCGTCGAACCCATCCAGACTCAACAGAGGCCTGCCCATGACCGAGACCCAGCGCGACGTGTTGAGCAAGGTACCGGCGATCACCCTGGGATTCTGGCTCATCAAGATCCTGGCCACCACCCTGGGCGAGACCGGGGGCGACACGGTCTCGATGTCGATGAACCTGGGCTATCTGGTCGGGACGGGGATATTCTTGTCGGTTCTGGCCGGGCTGGTTTGGTGGCAGATCGCCGCCGACCGCTTCCGGCCCTGGCTGTACTGGGCGACGATCGTGGCCTCGACCACGGCGGGCACGACCCTGGCCGACTATGCCACCCGGTCGATGGGTATCGGCTATACGGGGGGCTCGGCCCTGCTGCTGGCCGCCGTGGCGGGATCGCTGCTGGCCTGGCGGCTGACGCTGGGGTCGGTGTCGGCCGATACGGTGAGCACGCCGAAGGCCGAGGTCTTCTACTGGCTGACCATCACCCTGTCGCAGACCCTCGGTACCGCCCTGGGCGACTGGACAGCCGACACTGGTGGTCTGGGCTATGTCGGGGCGGCGGCGGTGTTCGGTGCGGCCCTGGCGGTGGTGGCAGGTTTGTATTTCGCGACCCGGGTCAACCGGGTGATCCTGTTCTGGGCCGCCTTCATCCTGACGCGGCCGCTGGGGGCCGTGGTCGGGGACTTTCTCGACAAGCCGCTGGACCATGGGGGTCTGGCCTTCAGCCGGCCGATCGCCTCACTGGTGCTGACGGCGGCAATCATCGCCCTGATCCTGATCCTGCCACAGCGGGCAGGGGCCCATCCCAAGCACGAAAAGGTCGAAGCCTGACGGTATCCTAGATCGAGAAGCTGACGCCGCAGCCGCAGCTGGAGGCGGCATTCGGGTTACGGACCACGAACTGGGCACCGGCCAGCTCATCCACGAAGGCGATCTCGGAGCCTTTGAGGAAGGGGATGGACACGGGATCGACAAGGGCGGCCTGACCGTCGAATTCGATCCGCAGATCATCGGCCTCGGCCGCGTCGACCAGTTCAAACCGGTACTGGAAGCCGGAACAGCCGCCGCCGTCGACGGCGACGCGCAGCATCTGCGGGCGACCCGCGGCCGCGGCCAGTTCAGCCAGACGACCGGCGGCGCTGGCGGACAGCACGATGCCCTGGGGTGCGCGGGGCGCGATTTCCAGCTTCGGGGCCGGGGACAGCGGGGATTGGACGGTACTCACAGGGGCCTATATGAGGCTGGAGCGGGCATTCCGAAAGCCCCGCGACCAACATGAAGCCGCCGCCTTGAGCCAGTCGACCGATCGCGCCCCCTTCGCCGAGACCCCGATAGCGTCGCGCGGGCGGCTGTTTCCGGAAAATATCAGCCGCACGCGAACGGCCTTTGCCCGCGATCGCGACCGGATCATCCACGCCACCGCCTTCCGGCGACTGAAGGAAAAGACCCAGGTGTTTGTGGCCCATGAGGGCGACCACTACCGCACCCGCCTGACCCACAGCCTGGAGGTGGCGCAGATCGCGCGCTCGATCGCCCATGCGCTGCGCCTGGACACCGACCTGGCCGAGACCGTCGCGCTTGCCCACGATCTGGGTCATCCGCCGTTCGGCCATGCCGGCGAGGACGAACTGCAGGCGCAGATGCAGACGTGGGGCGGCTTCGACCACAACGTCCAGACCTTCCGCGTGGTGACCAAGCTGGAGGAGCGTTATCCGGCCTTCGACGGGCTGAACCTGAGCTGGGAGACGGTCGAGGGGGTCATCAAGCACAACGGCCCGGTCAGTCACCGGCTGGACGAACCGGCGTGGCGGGCCATCGCCGACTATGCGCCGGGCTGGGACCTGCGGCTGGATACCTTTGCCTCGCTGGAGGCCCAGGCGGCGGCGATCGCCGACGACATCGCCTACAACAACCACGACGTTGACGACGGGGTCCAGGCCGGCCTGTTCAGCCTGGATGATCTGGCAGAGGTGCCGCTCATTGGGCCGATCCTGAAGGGGACCCGGCGCGACTGGCCGGATCAGGACGAACGGATGATCCGCATCGAGGCGGTGCGGCGCATGATCGGGGCCATGGTCGAGGATGTGCTGGCCGAGACGGGTCGGCGGATCGCTGCCGACGGCATCGGCTCCAGCGAGGATGTGCGCGCGGCGCGGCGGACGCTGGTGGCGTTTTCCGACGGCATGCTGGCGGATCTGGGCGTGCTGCGAAAATTCCTGTTCGAGCGGATGTACCGCCACTACCGGGTCAATCGCACCCGCAGCCAGGCGCGGCGATTGCTGGGCGAAATGTTCCAGCTGTTCATGGCCGATCCGGGGGTGCTGCCGCCGGAATGGTCAGTCCGGGCGGCGGTCGAGGACCCGCACCGACGGGCCCGGGCCGTGTGCGACTATATCGCCGGGATGACTGACCGGTTCGCCATCGAGGAACACCGCAAACTGTTCAGTCTCGACCTTGCCCTCGATCTGTGATTCGAAAGCAGGCCGGGGCAGGGTAGACTGAGCCCCCGACGCGTCGATTCGCGCCGGGCCGATTCACAAGGCGCGACCATGTCACACGAAGATCCCTATCGTTCGAACGGCGGCGGCGACCGCGATCGCGGGGCCTATACGCCGCCGACCGACGACGACCTGCCGTTCCAGCGCAACAGCTATGATGCGCGACGGGTCGGCGGCGGACAGGGTGGGGGCGGCGGCAAGGCCCCGCCGGTGACCCTGATCATCAGTGGCGCGGTGCTGCTGCTGCTGATCATCGCCGTGGTGATCTTCTATCGTTCCGGTCTTCGCTCCTCGACCGACGCCCCGCCTGCCGTGGGAATGCCGATCGGTGATCTGAAGGTCGAGGCTCCGCAGGACGCCCAGCCGATCGATCCCGAAGCCGGGGTCACCGTCTATGGCCCGCCGAGCGAAATCCCGGCCGACCCGACCTTCATCGCCCCGCCCGAGGCCGTGCAGCCGCGTCCGGTGGCCCCGGCCACGCCGGCCCCGGCGGTTGTGACGCCCGCTCCGGTGGCCAAGGTCGAGACCCGTCCGGCTCCGGTCGGGGGCAGTTCCATCGTGCAGATCGGGGCCTTCTCGACCCCGGGTATCGCCGACCGCGAATATTCAACGGTCGCCGCCCGCTTCCCGCAGTTTGCTGCCGGCGCGACCAAGCGGGTTCAGGAAGTCACGGCCTCGAACGGCTCGACCGTCTATCGCACCACCTTTACCGGGCTGAGCCGCGACGACGCCCGGGCCTTCTGTGCCGCGATCAAGGCCGGTGGCGGCGACTGCCTGGTCCGCTAGGCCATGACCTCGGCCGCCATCTACGGCTGTTCGGGACCTGAGTTGACCCCCGCTGAGCGCGATTTCTTCGCCGAGGTCCGGCCATGGGGTTTCATCCTGTTCCGGCGCAATGTCGAAAGTCCCGAACAGGTTCGCGCGCTTGTGACCGCCCTGCGTGACAGTATCGACGCGCCCGACGCGCCGGTGCTGATCGATCAGGAGGGGGGGCGGGTGCAGCGACTGGGACCGCCGCACTGGCCCAAATATCCGCCCGGTGACGCCTATCTGAAGGTCGCCGGCGACGTGGAGACCGCCCGCGATCTGGTGCGGCAGGGCGCGCGACTGATGGCGCACGACCTGCAATCACTGGGAATCAACGTTGATTGCGTGCCGGTTCTCGACGTGCCGGTTCCCGGGGCCCACGACATCATCGGCGACCGCGCCTATGCCCGCGATCCGGAGATGGTTGCGCGACTGGGACGGGCGGCGGCTGAGGGTATGATGGCCGGAGGCGTGCTGCCGGTGATCAAACACATGCCGGGTCACGGCCGGGCCTTCGCCGACAGTCATCACGACCTGCCGGTGGTGCACGCCGATCTGGCGACGCTGGACGCCTGGGACTTTGTGCCGTTCAAGGCGCTGTCGGACATGCCGATGGCCATGACCGCCCATGTGGTGTTCGATGCCATCGACCCGAAACGTCCGGCGACGACCTCCAGGAAGGCCATCCGCCTGATGCGCAATGAGCTCGGCTTCGCCGGACTGATCATGACCGATGACCTGTCGATGAAGGCGCTGTCGGGGACGCTGACCGAGCGGGCCGAGGCGGCGCTGAAGGCCGGGTGTGACGTCGTGCTTCACTGCAACGGCGACCTCGCAGAGATGAAACAGGTGGCAGCGGGCACGGGCAAGCTGAAGGGCAAGGCAGCCAAACGGGCTGCGGCAGCGCTGGCGCGGATCGTTCGGCTGCCGGAACCGCTGGATGCGGTGGCGGCACATGCCAGCTTCATGACCGCGATCGATGGGCGGTTGGAGGCGGCACAAGGCCCTGACGTGGGCGAGGCGCGGAGCCCCGGGGCATGACCGAGGCCTTCCAGCCCAACTTGAATTTCGCCGCCGTGGCCGAGGCCGTCGATGAGGGCGAGGCGTTTGTCGTGGATCTGGACGGCTATGAGGGTCCGCTGCATGTGCTCCTGGCTCTGGCCCGGAACCAGAAGGTCGACCTGCTGAAGCTGTCGATCACCAAACTTGCCGAACAGTATCTGGCCTTTGTGCATGAGGCGCGCCGGCGGAATTTTTCGCTGGCGGCCGACTATCTGGTGATGGCCTCGTGGCTGGCCTATCTGAAGTCGCGCCTGCTGCTGCCGCGAACCGAGAAGGACCGCGGTGAGGAGATGCCGGCCGAGCAGATGGCCGCGGCCCTGGCCTTCCGTCTTCAGAAGCTGGAGGCGATGCGGCGCTCGGTCGAGGCCCTGACCAGCCGGCCGCTGCTGAAGCGGGACGTGTTCACGCGTGGCGATCCCGAAGCGACGGTGATCATCCCGTCGGACCGGATTGACGCCAGCCTGTACGAACTGATGAGCGCCTATGTGACCCAGCGGCGACGCGAGGAACGGCGCAGCTATGCCCCGGGTCAGAGGGTCGAGGCCTTTCCGCTGGAGGCGGCGCGCGACTGGCTGCGGGTCATCCTGCCGCGACTGTCGGACTGGACCCCGCTGGAGCGGGTGGCCCCGGACGTCGTCACCGATGACGACGAGCCCGGCCCGAGCCGCAACAGCTATCTGGCCTCGACCCTGTCGGCCAGTCTGGAACTGGTAAAAGAGGGGGTGATGGATGTACGCCAGTCCGAGGCCTATGCCGCGCTTTATCTGAAGCGCCGCGGGCAGGGTCTGCCGCTGGAGCTGACGCCGTGACCGACCTGCGCTTCGAACCTGACGGTCAGGAGATCGAACGCCGGGTCGAGGCCCTGCTGTTCGCCGCAGCCGGCCCGCTGTCGGCGGCTGAAATCGCGCGCCGCCTGCCTGAGGGAGCCGACGTCGGTGGGGCGATCGCCGGGCTGAGGGCCCGCTATCAGGGGCGGGGGGTCGAACTGGAATGCGTCGCCGACCGCTGGCGTTTCCGCACCGCGTCAGACCTGAGTTTCCTGATGACCGAGGAACGTGAGGAGCCGCGCCGGCTGTCGAAGGCCGCGCTCGAGACCCTGGCCATCATCGCCTACCATCAGCCCTGCACCCGGGCCGAGGTCGAGAGTGTGCGCGGGGTGTCGCTGTCGCGCGGCACACTGGACCTGTTGCTGGAGATGGGTTTCGTGCGGCTGCGCGGGCGGCGGCGGACACCGGGGCGGCCGGTTACCTACGGCACCACCGATCGCTTCCTTGAGCATTTCAGCCTGGCCAGCCTGTACGACCTGCCCGGCGTGCAGGAAATGAAGGCCGCCGGCCTGCTGGACCTGTCGATCCCGGTCGGATTCGAGGTGCCGGACCCGGGGCGGGGGGGCGAGGACGACGCCGATCTGCTGACACATGGCGAGGAAGACGGCCCCGAGTTCGCTCAGGATTTCGTCGGCGAGGACGGCTGACGCGGCGCGGTTCGGTCAGTCGGTCAGGGCGCGCGGCAGTTTGAAGGTGACGGTTTCGCGCTCGCCGGCATCCTCGACCACGGTGGCGTCGAAACGGTCGGCGATGGCATCGACCAGGGCCGCGATCAGCGGTTCGGGGGCCGAGGCTCCGGCCGTGACGCCGACGGTGGACACGCCGTCGAACCAGCTCCAGTCGACATGGCCGGCATCGTCAACCAGACGCGCATCACGGGCTCCGGCGCGGATCGCCACCTCGACCAGTCGGGCCGAGTTGGACGAGTTCTTTGAACCGACGACCAGGACCAGGTCACAGCCCTCGCCGAGCCGTTTGACCGCCTCCTGACGATTGGTGGTGGCGTAACAGATGTCCTCCTTGTGCGGGTCGGGCAGTTCCGGGAACCGGCGCTTCAGCACGGCGAGGATCTCGGCTGTGTCGTCAACCGACAGGGTGGTCTGGGTGGCATAGGCCAGGGCCGCCTCTCCGGGACGCTGGAAGGCCTCGGCGTCGGCAACGGTCTCGACCAGGCTGATGGCTCCGGCCGGCAACTGACCCATGGTGCCGACGACCTCGGGATGGCCGGTGTGGCCGATCAGGATGATGTGGCGACCGGCCGCATGATGGCGTTCGGCCTCGACATGAACCTTGGAGACCAGCGGGCAGGTGGCGTCGAGGAAGAACAGATCACGGGCCCTGGCCCCGGCCGGTACCGACTTGGGTACACCATGAGCCGAAAAGACGACGGGGCGGTCGTCGGGGCATTCGTCGAGTTCGCGTACGAAAACGGCCCCCATGGCCTTGAGCCGCTCGACGACGTGGCGATTGTGGACGATCTCGTGCCGGACATAGACGGGGGCACCGTATTTCTCGAGAGCGCGTTCGACGATCTGGATGGCCCGGTCGACACCGGCACAGAACCCTCGCGGCGTCGCCAGACGGATGGTCAGGGGACGGCGGTCAGGCCGGGGGATGGGGGCGTGGATCGTCATGGCGGCAATCTAGGGCTTCGCCGCGTCCGCCGCCACCGTCACGAACCGTCGACATGGGGCGGCGGCGGGTTTGCCGCGCCTCGCTTTAGCCGCTATCAGACACCAGCGTATCGGACCGCGTCGGTCCTCGTCGCATTCTCCTCGGTTGCCGGATTTGAACCTGATGCGTCGCGTCCTCCCCGTCCTTGCCGTTTCTGCCCTGTTGGCGAGCCTGTTTCCCACAATGGCGATGGCCCAGATTCCGGGCCAGTCCGGAGGCCTTCCCGGGAGCGGGCGAGATGGGCAGGAGCAGTCGGGGGAGGCTCCCCCGAGTGCTCCGCGCATCGCGCCGTTGAGCCGTCGCGCCAACGCTGGCCCGTGCCCCTATGTGAAGATTCTCTATGACGCCGCCCGCTATGTCGAACTGACCAACAATCAACCCACCGCTGGCGATGTTGGCTATACCGGCGAGATCGAGGGCCTGGCGGCGGATTGCGCCTATCGGAGCGACGAGCCGATCACCGTACAGGTCGATCTGCTGTTCAATCTGGGCCGCGGGCCGATGGCCGGCAGCGCTCGCCATACCTATCGATACTGGATCGCCGTGACCGAGCGGAACAAGGCGATTCTGGCCAAACAGTATTTCGACCTGCCGGTCGATTTTGGCGCGTCCCGGACAGCTTCCAGTACCGAACAACAGACGATTGTCATTCCTCGCGCGGACGCGACCACCAGTGGTGACAATTTCGAAATCCTGATCGGTTTCGACGTGACGCCGGAAATGGCCGAGTTCAACCGCACCGGCAGCCGGTTCCGCATCAATGCCGGACTCGCTGAGGCCGAGGCCACAGACCCGCAATGACCGATCTGAAATCGTCCCTGGGCGAAGCGGTCGCGGCCGCCTTCGCCGCCGAAGGCGTGGATGCGGCCCTGGCGCGGGTCACCGTGTCCGATCGTCCCGATCTGGCCGATTTCCAGTCCAACGGAGCCCTGGCTGCCGCCAAGGCATTAAAGGCCAATCCGCGTGAGCTGGCCGGCCGGGTGGCTGAGCGGCTGAAGGTCGATCCGCGACTGTCGCTGGTCGAGGTCGCAGGACCGGGCTTTATCAATTTCAAACTGACTGACGCGGCCCTGGCCGAGCGCGCCGCCGCCGTGGCCGCCGATGCCGAGCGCGCCGGAGCCGATGCTGTGGCGACCCCGCGCCGGGTGGTCATCGACTATGCCGGGCCCAATGTGGCCAAGCCGATGCACGTCGGCCACCTGCGCAGCTCGATCATCGGCGAGAGCCTGAAGCGGCTGTTCCGCTTCCGCGGCGACACCGTCTGGGGCGACGCCCATTTTGGCGACTGGGGTTTCCAGATGGGGCTGCTGATCGTGGCCGTCGGCGATGAGGGCGGCGCGGCAGGCTTCATGGCCGAGGGGGACGGGCCGTTCCCGACCCAGGCTCCGGTGACGCTGGAGGATCTGGAGCGGCTGTATCCGGCCGCCGCGACCCGGGCCAAGGACGACATTGAATTCCGCGACCGCGCCCGCAAGGCGACGGCCGAACTGCAGGCGGGTCGTCCCGGCTATCGCGCCCTGTGGGCCCATTTCGTCGACGTCAGCCGCACCGCGCTGGAGCGCGAATTCGCGGCCCTGGGCGTGACCTTCGACCTGTGGAACGGCGAGAGCGACGCCGATCCGGTCATGGCCGGCATGATCGCCGATCTGGAGACCAAGGGGCTGCTGGTCGAGGACGACGGGGCCCGGGTGGTCCACGTGGCCCGGCCCGGCGAGACCCGCAAACGCAAGCTGGCCGACGGCAGTGTGATGGAGGCTCCCAGCCCGCCGCCGCTTCTGGTCATCTCGCGCGACGGCTCGGCCATGTACGGGACCACCGACCTGGCGACCATCGTCGATCGCCGCGAGGCCATCGACCCCGACCTGATCCTCTATGTCGTCGACGAACGGCAGGCCGAGCATTTCGACCAGGTGTTCCGTGCCGCCATTCTGGCCGGCTACGCCGCGCCCGGGTCGCTGGAGCATCTGGGTTTCGGCACGATGAACGGACCCGACGGCAAGCCGTTCAAGACCCGCGCCGGCGGGGTGCTGAAGCTGCACGACCTGATCACCATGGCCACCGAAAAGGCCCGGGCCCGGCTGCAGGAGTCCGGCCTCGGGGCCGACCTGCCGCCGGAGGAGTTCGAGGCCATCGCCCACAAGGTGGCGATCGCGGCCCTGAAATTCGCCGACCTGTCGAACGCCCGCACCACCAGCTACGTCTTCGACCTCGACCGTTTCATGAGCTTTGAGGGCAAGACCGGCCCCTATCTGCTGTACCAGGCGGTGCGGATCAAATCCCTGTTGCGCAAGGCGACTGAACAGGGGGCCGCCCCGGCGGCGATCGTCGTGGCCGAGCCGGCCGAACGCGACCTGGCCCTGACGCTTGATGCCTTCGACCAGGCGGTCAGCGACGCCTATGACAAGCGTGCGCCGCATCTTCTGGCCGAGCACGCCTATCGTCTGGCCCAGGCCTTTTCGAAATTCTATGCAGCCTGTCCGGTGCTGGTGGCGCCCGACGCGGCCAGCCGGGGCTCGCGCATCGCCCTGTCGCAGGCGGCGCTGGACCAGCTGGAATTGACGCTGGGCCTGCTGGGCATCGACACGCCCGAGCGGATGTAGGTTAGACTGGCGGCTCGCTTTCGGAGTCTTCCATGTCCCTCGACGCCTATATCGCCGGCCTGCCCAAGGCTGAACTGCACCTGCATATTGAGGGCAGCCTCGAGCCCGAGCTGATGTTCGAACTGGCGCGGCGCAACGGGGTGGCGATTCCGTACGACAGCGTCGAGGCGGTGCGGGCGGCGTATGATTTCTCGAACCTGCAGGACTTCCTCGACATCTATTATGCGGGGGCGGCGGTGTTGCTGCACCGCAAGGATTTCGAGGATCTCGCCTTCGCCTATTTCCAGCGCGCGGCCGCAGACAATGTGCGCCACGCTGAAATCTTCTTTGATCCCCAGACCCACACCGACCGGGGCGTGCCCATTGAGGCGGTGATCGAGGGACTGCTGGACGGGATGAAGCGGGCCGAGAGCGAGCTGGGCGTCACCTCGAAACTGATCCTGTGCTTCCTGCGTCATCTGGATGAGGACGCCGCCTTCGCGACCCTGAAGGCAGCCGAGCCGTGGCTGGACCGGATTGCCGGGGTCGGGCTGGACTCATCCGAGGTCGGCCATCCGCCGTCAAAATTCCAGCGGGTGTTCGACGCTGCCGGAGCCTTGGGCCTGAAGCGGGTTGCCCATGCCGGTGAAGAAGGGCCCCCGGCCTATGTGACCGAGGCGCTGGACCTGCTGCACATCGACCGGCTGGACCACGGCAACCGGTCGCTGGAAGATGAGGGTCTGGTGGCAAGGCTGGAGGCCAGCCGGATGACGCTGACGGTCTGCCCGCTGTCGAACCTGAAACTGTGCGTGGTCAAGGACCTGAAGGATCACCCACTGCCCGAGATGCTGCGCCAAGGCCTGCACGTGACGCTGAACTCGGACGATCCGGCCTATTTCGGCGGCTATGTGAACGACAACTATCGCCGTCTGGCGGAGGCTGTTGGCCTGACGCGGGAGCAACTGACGGCGATCGCGCGCAACAGTTTCGAAGGCTCGTTCCTGAGCGAGGCCGAAAAGGCTGTGTGCCTCGCGGAGGTCGAGGCCTACAGCACCCGTTCTGCTTGACTTGCGCGCGGAGTCGGGCACAGGGTCCGGCGCTCTCGCGGGAGAGATCGGCGACCCTTCCGGGGCGTCGGAGCCGAAGGCGCAACCGCCCCGGAAACGCTCAGGCAAACGGACCGCGAGGACATTCGGACGCTGGAAAGTCGCCCAGGAATTCGTTCCGGGGGCGCGCCGACGGAGCAAGGTACGAAAGGGGCGGGTGCCCCTGACGACGCCGGAATCTCTCAGGCTTCAGGACAGCGGGGGCGCGAGGACGGCGGAGCTTTCCGCTTCAAACACGCGACTCTGAAAGACCGACATGACCGACCAGACTCTCAAAACCACGGCCCTGAATGCCGCCCACCGGGCCCTGGGTGCGCGCATGGTCGGCTTCAGCGGCTATGACATGCCGGTCCAGTATGAAGGCGTGCTGGCCGAGCACCGCTGGACCCGCGAACACGCCGGCCTGTTCGACGTGTCACACATGGGTCAGTGCAAGCTGACCGGGGCTGACGCGACCGCCCAGTTCGAGCGGTTCGTGCCTGGCGACTATGCGATCCTGAAGGACGGGCGGCAGAAATATTCCCTGTTGCTGAACGCCGAGGGTGGCATCCTCGACGACCTGATGGCGGGGCGGCCCGACCACGATGGCCTGTTCATCGTCTTCAACGCCGGCAACAAGGACGCCGACATCGCCTTCCTGAAGCCGCAGCTGACCGGGGATGCGACCCTGACGGTGATGGACGACCGGGCCCTGATCGCGATCCAGGGGCCCGAGGCGGCCGAGGTCATGGCGAATCACGAACCCGTCCTGGCCGAGTTCGGCTTCATGGACTGCGCCCGGTTGATGCTGTTCGGAGTCGATTGTTTCATCTCGCGCTCGGGTTACACCGGCGAGGACGGCTACGAGATTTCGGTGCCCAACGCCGACGCCGAACGTATCTGGAATCTTCTGCTGGAAGACGCCCGGGTCAAGCCGATCGGCCTGGGGGCGCGGGACTCGCTGCGTCTGGAAGCCGGCCTGCCGCTGCACGGCCATGATATCGACGCCTCCACCAGCCCGGTCGAGGCTGCTCTGACCTTCGCCCTGTCCAAGTCGCGTAAGGAGCGCGCCGATTTCAACGGGGCCGACCGGATCCTGAAGGAACTGGCCGAGGGCCCGGCGCGGGTGCGTGTGGGTCTGAGCGTCAAGGAAGGGGCCCCCGCCCGCGAGGGAGCCCAGATCGCCGACATGGACGGCAATGTGATCGGTGCCATCACCTCGGGCGGGCCGTCGCCGACCCTGGGCCGTAACATCGCCATGGGCTATGTGCCGCCGGCCTTTGCCGAATTGGGCACTGACCTGAAGGTCATCGTGCGCGGCAAGCCCGCCGCCGCCGAGGTCGTGGCCATGCCCTTCGTCGCCCAACGCTATTATCGCAAACCCAAGGTCTAGGATCATCACCATGCGCTTCACCAAGGATCACGAGTGGGTTCGCCTCGAGGGCGATGTCGCCACGGTCGGCATCACCAAACACGCGGCCGAGGCTCTGGGCGACGTCGTGTTCGTCGAGACCCCGGAAGCCGGCAAGATCGTCGGCCAGGGCGACGGCTTCGCCGTCGTCGAGAGCGTCAAGGCGGCTTCGGACGTCTACGCCCCGGTCGCGGGCGAGGTAATTGAGGGCAATGCCGTGCTGGCCGCGACCCCGGAAACCGTCAACGCCGACCCCGAGGGTGAAGGCTGGTTCGGCAAGATCAAGGTGTCGGACGCCGCCCAGGTCGAGGCCCTGATGGACCGTGCTGCCTACGACGCGTTCGTCGCGACGCTGTAAATTCTTCCGCCGCTCATCCTCGCGAAGGCGGGGACCCAGTCCATTCACGGGGCAGGGTGCATCGGATGAGCGGCGGGCCTGTCCGGCGAGACTGATCGCCCAAAACACTGGGTCCCGGCTTTCGCCGGGATGAGCGGAATTCAATATGCGCTACCTGCCCCTGACCCCCGATGACCGGTCCGCCATGCTGGCGGCGATCGGCGTGAAATCGATCGACGACCTGTTCGTGGATGTGCCGAAGCCGGCGCAGCGCGACGGCTTGGTCGACCTGCCGCGCGTGGCCGGCGAGATGGAGGTCGAGCGGGCCCTGTCGGCGCTGGCGGCGAAGAATGTCGCGGCGGGTTCGGTGCCCTTCTTCTGCGGGGCCGGGGCCTATCGTCACCATGTGCCGGCCACAGTCGACCATGTGATCCAGCGCTCGGAATTCCTGACCAGCTACACGCCCTACCAGCCCGAGATTGCCCAGGGCACGCTGCAGTATCTGTATGAGTTCCAGACCCAGGTCGCGAACCTGACGGGAATGGAGGTGGCCAATGCCAGCCTCTATGACGGCTCCACTGCCATGGCCGAGGGCGTGCTGATGGCCACCCGGGTGACCCGCCGCAACAAGGCGGTGATCTCGGGCGGGGTGCATCCCCACTATGTCCAGGCGACCGAGACTGTGGTTCACGCTGTCGGTGTCGAGACCCAGGTCCTGGCCGCTGCGGTCGACGCCGAGGCCGCCGTGATCGACCAGATCGGGCCGGACACCGCCTGTGTCGTCGTCCAGACCCCGAACGTGTTCGGCACCGCGACCGACGTGACGAAGATCGCCGAGGCCGCCCACGCCGCCGGGGCCCTGCTGATCGTCGTGGTAACCGAGGCCGTGTCGATGGGCCTGCTCAAGTCGCCGGGCGAGATGGGGGCTGACATCGTCGCCGCCGAGGGCCAGTCGATCGGCAATGCCCTGAACTATGGCGGGCCCTATATCGGCCTGTTCGCCTGCCGCGAAAAGCTGATCCGGCAGATGCCGGGCCGCCTGACCGGCGAGACCGTCGACGCCGACGGTGAGCGCGGCTTCGTCCTGACCCTGTCGACGCGGGAACAGCATATCCGCCGCGACAAGGCGACGTCGAACATCTGTACCAACTCCGGCCTGTGCTGCCTGGCCTTCAGCATCCACATGACGCTGCTGGGCGAGACCGGCCTGCGCCGTCTGGCCCTGCTGAACCATGAGGCGGCGGTCGCTACCCGCGACGCCCTGAAGGCCATTCCGGGGGTCAAGGTCCTGACCGGGCGTTTCTTCAACGAGTTCGCGGTCAAGCTGCCGAAGAATGCCGCCATTGTCGTCGAGACCCTGGCCGGGCAGGGGGTGCTGGCCGGCGTGCCCTACAGCCGTCTGGCCCCGGAGGCGGGGCTGGACGATGTGCTGCTGGTCGCCGCCACCGAGACCACCACCACCGCCGACATCAAGAGCCTGGCTGACGCGCTGACGCGCGTTCTGGCCGCCTGAGGGATCCGATCATGAGCACCATGAACACCGTCGGACGCCCGACCACGCCGAATGTCGTCGAGACCAAGCCCGCCACCCTGACCGGCGGTCGCGGCCTGCTGCAGAACGAGATGCTGATCTTCGAACGCGACGGCTGGGGCAAGACCGGCGTCGATCTGGCCGTCCCCAAGTCCGAGGGCGGTGATCTGGGCGATCTGGTGCGCAAGGACCCGATCGGCCTGCCCGGGCTGAGCGAGCCTGAGACCATGCGCCACTATGTGCGGCTGTCGCAGAAGAACCACGCCATCGACCTGGCCATTTATCCGCTGGGCTCGTGCACGATGAAGCACAACCCGCGCCTCAATGAGAAGATGGCGCGACTGCCCGGCTTCGCCGACATCCACCCGCTGCAGCCGGTTTCAACCGTGCAGGGCGCGCTGGATCTGATGGACCAGCTGGCCCACTGGCTGAAGACCCTGACCGGCATGCCGGCGGTGGCCATGTCGCCGAAGGCGGGCGCCCATGGCGAGTTGTGCGGCCTGATGGCCATTCGCGCCGCCCACCGGGCGGCAGGGAACGGCCTGCGCTCCGACACGCCGCGCAACAAGGTGCTGGTCCCGACCAGCGCCCACGGCACCAACCCGGCCACGGCCGCCTTTGTCGGCTACACCGTCGTCGAGGTGGCCCAGACCGAGGATGGCCGCGTCGATGTCGCCGATCTGGCCGCCAAGCTGGGTCCGGACGTTGCCGCCATCATGGTGACCAACCCCAATACCTGCGGCCTGTTCGAGCGCGACATCATCGAGATCGCACGACTGACGCACGAGGCGGGGGCGTACTTCTATTGTGACGGTGCCAATTTCAACGCCATCGTCGGCCGAGTGCGCCCGGGCGACCTGGGCGTCGATGCCATGCACATCAACCTGCACAAGACCTTCTCGACGCCGCACGGCGGCGGCGGGCCCGGTGCCGGTCCGGTGGTGCTGTCGGCGGCCCTGGCCCCGTTCGCGCCGGCCCCGTGGGTGGTCAGCGGTGACGACGGCTTCAAACTGGTCGAGCGGGCCGAGGATGAGGCAGTCCAGGCCTTTGGCCGGCTTTGCGCCTTTAACGGCCAGATGGGCATGTTCGTGCGCGCCCTGTCCTACATGATGAGCCACGGCTCGGACGGCCTGCGCCAGGTGGCCGAGGATGCGGTGCTGAATGCCAACTACATCAAGGCGCGCCTGTCGGACGTAATGAGCGCCGCCTTCCCGGATGGGCCTTGCATGCACGAGGCCCTGTTCGACGACAGCTGGCTGAAGGGCACAGACGTCACCACCCTGGACTTCGCCAAGGCCATGATCGACGAGGGCTTCCACCCGATGACCATGTATTTCCCGCTGGTTGTCCACGGGGCCATGCTGATCGAGCCGACCGAGACCGAGTCTAAGCAGGAGCTGGATCGCTTTATCCACGCCATGCGGGCGCTCGCCGAAGCGGCCAGGGCCGGGGACGTCGACCGCTTCAAGGGAGCGCCGTTCCACGCGCCGCTGAAACGTCTGGACGAGACCCGCGCCGCGCGGTCGCCGCGTCTGCGCTGGAGCGCGCCTGAAGGCTCTAATAGCGCCGCCGTCTAGGGGGCGGGCCGCCCCCTCCTGTGGCTGATCGGCCACGGAAGAGAGACGGTCGGGGGTGTCTTACAGAAGGTTCATCCACTCGCCACGGTTCGGCCTTGGAACAGTCTGTAAACGTCGTTGTGGCAAGGTCATCACGGTCGGCGAGTCGTCGTCGGTCAGGATGAACCCGGAGCGATCCGGGGCGTTGCCAGTAACCCCGCCTGAGACCGACCCATCGTGACCCTCGCCATGTCCTTTTCCGAGCCGTATGTCCGCTTCCGGCGGTCGGCGCCGGTATTTGACCGGGCCCTGCGCTGGGGCCAGATCGCGGCGGGTGTCGGCCTGTTCCTGGCCGGGATCGCCATCGCACCCCTGCCGGGCCCTTTGGGTGTGCCGGTCTCGATGCTGGGCCTGGCGATGGTGCTGAAGAACTCCTACTGGGCCAAGCGCCAGTTCATCCGGGCCCAGCGCAAGCGGCCGAAATTCGTCTATCCGTTCCGCCGTCTGCTGCGCAAGAATCCGGAGTTCGCTCCCGTGTTCTGGCAACAGGCGTTGCGGGCCGAGAGGCTGGTGCTGAGGCGCACCAATCGCGTGCTGTCGCGGACGCGTAAATTCGCGCGCCGCCAGTTCCGCAGACTGTCCCGCTAGCCTCCTTCCAAACCTGCGCACGCGAATGTGAACGGCGTTACGCCTGACAGGCGTATGCTTCTCCACGCGGAAATCAGCGAAGCACAGCGTTGGGAGGCGCTAGATGTCATGATGTCACGCGTACAAAAAGGGATGATCGCCGGTCTGTTGGCCACCGTTGCGGTCTCGGTTCTTGAACTGGTCAATGTCCTGTTTCTCAAATGGTTTGATCCGTTTCCGGCGGTGCTGGCCCATCTGGTCGGTATGGACGGCAACCTGTCGGTAGGCTGGGCCCTTCATTTGCTGACGGGGACGGTGATCCTGGGGCCGCTGTTTGCGATCCTGTACAGCCGGTTGCCGACCTCCACCCCTGAAACCAAGGGCATCGCCTTCGCGGTCGGCTCCTGGGTCCTGTTGATGCTGGTCATCATCATGATCGGGGATCCACGCACCTTTACCGGCCCGACGGGCTTTGGCGTGGTTGGTTGGATGCTGCTGACCCATGCAGTGTTCGGTGTCGTCCTGGGCAATCTCTACGCCCGGATGCTCGCTCGCGAGCGGCACGCCCACACCGCGATCGACGGGGCTACAGCCCACTGAAACGACAAGGGCCCCGCCGGTTTCCCGGCGGGACCCTTGATCGGGAACCGTATGACGCGGCCTAGTTCAGCCGGGTGCCGATCTGGGCAATCGCGGCGTCGACCAGCGGATCCTTGGTCTGACCGGCCAGACGGGCGGCGAGGATATGTTCGGCAGCCTTGGCGGCCAGGTCGGCGGCGGCGGCCTTGACCTCGGCTGTGGCCTGGGCTTCGGCCTGGGCGATACGTTGCTCGGCAAGGGCCTGACGACGGGTCAGGGTCTCTTCCAGCTTGGCCTTGGCCTCGGTCTCCATGATACGAGCGTCGGCTTCGGCGGCCGCCAGCATCTGGGCCGCCTGGGCCTCGGCCTCGGCCTTCTCGGCACGGATCTGTTTCAGCAGGGCTTCGGCCTCGGTGCGCAGGCGGGTGGCCTCGTCGAGCTCGCCCTGGATTTTGGCCGCAGTAGCGTCCAGCTGGCCGGCGATCAGTTTCGGCACCCCCGCGAAGACCAGGATGGCCAGGAACAGGACCAGACCGACGCCGACCCACAGCTCGGGGTTCTGGATGTTCCAGAACTCAGCCCAGTCGAAGAACATATTCATGTCAGGCGGCTCCCTTGACGGCCGCGGCGACCTCGCCGGCACCGGCCTTGGTGCCGGTCAGGCGTTCGACGATGGCGGCGGCCGTGTCGGCCGCGATGGTGGTGACGTTGGTCATCGCGGCGTCGCGCGTCTTGCCGATGGCGGTCTCGGCCTCGGCGATGCGGGCGTTGACGACGGCTTCCTCGGCAGCGCCCCGACGGGCGGCCTCGTCAGCGACGCGGGTCTTGGCAGCAGTGGCCATCGAACGTGAGGTGGCGCGAGCCTCGGCGACTTCAGCCTTGGCGATTTCGGCCTGGCCGGCAGCCTCGGTCTGGACCTGACGGGCCGTTTCCACCGCTGTGGCAATGGTCGCAGCGCGCTGGTCGATCACGCCGCGCAGACGCGGGGCGAAGACGCGGGAGATAAGCAGGTAGAGGGCAATGAACAGGACGACCAGCCAGACGATCTGGCCGAACCAGTGCTGGAACTCGAACTGGGGCAGGCCGCCGCCTTCGGCCTCGTGCGAGACTTCGGTCGAGGCGTGGGTATCCGTCACGTCGAGCGGGGACGGAACCTCTGAATGAAGGACGGTGTCAGGTGCAGGGGCCATAGGTCGTCTGTCTTGAAATCAGGCGCGACGACGCAGCCCGTGGGGCCACGCCGTCGCCGGAACGGGATCAGCCGTAGAAGATCAGGATGCCGAGCACGAAGGCGAGAATGCCCAGGGCTTCGGCGAGGGCGGCACCCACGAACAGGTTGCCGATTTGCGAGCCGGCAGCCGACGGGTTGCGCAGGGCACCCGAAAGGAAGTTGCCGAAGATGTTGCCGACGCCGATGCCGGCACCGATCATGCCGAGGGTGGCGAGGCCGGCACCGATGGCCTTGGCAGCGTCGACAGTAGCGGCGGCGGCCTCGACGGCCTGGGCGGGATCCACTTGCATTGTTTTAGTCCTGTTGGTCGTTGGTTGGTTAGAAAGACAGGTCGGGCCCTAGTGGCCGTGACCCAGATTGACCACGTCATTGAGATAGACGCAGGTCAGAACAGCGAAAACGAAGGCCTGAAGGAAGGCCACGAGGAATTCCAGCGCGGTCAGGCCGACGACCATGCCCAGCGACAGGGCTGCGCCCGGAATGCCGAAATAGCCGAGACCGCCCGAGGCCGCCAGTCCGCCCAGGGCGATGATGAAGCCGGCGAAGACCTTCAGCGCCACGTGACCACCCAGCATGTTGCCGAACAGACGAAGAGCGAGGGTGATGGGGCGCAGCAGGAAGGAGACGAACTCGATCGGCACCACCAGGAACAACACCGGCCACGGCACGCCCGACGGCACGAACAGCTTGAAGAAGCCGAGGCCGTGTTTGGCAAAGCCGATGATCAGCACCAGGCCGATGGTCAGCAGGGCGAAGGTGCCCGTCACCGCCAGCTGCGAGGTGGCGGTGAAGCTGAGGAACAGGCCCAGCAGGTTCATGGCCAGGATGAAGCTGAAGACGGTGAAGATAAAGGGGAAGAGGGCCTTGCCCTCGTGGCCGATGATCGAGTCGGCGAGATCGTCGATCATGCCGAACAGGGCCTCGCCGGAGGCCTGAAGTCGGCCCGGAACGACCTGGGGCTTCATGGTCACCAGCGCCAGGAACAGCACGACCAGACCGAAGGCCACGGTCATCGCGATGTGCGAATTGGTGATGGCAAGGTCGACCCTGCCGAGGACCGGAAGGGTCACGTCGGGCAGGTCCACGATCTTGACGATCTGGAACTGATGAATCGGATCGGCCATCTGGTCCTTAGTCTTCTTCGTCTTCGTCGAAAGGAACCGACTTTGGTTCGCCCTCGCGTTTTGCCTGCGCCATCAGACGATTCGCCGTCAGGCGCGCCATCCAGATCGAAACGGCGAAGCCCAGAAGGACACCGCCGATAATACCCGCGGGGGCAGTTCCGAAGAACCGGTCCACGAGAAAGCCCGCCGCCAGACCGACAAACACACCGCCGAACAGGTCGGCGAGGATACGCCACGCCTGACTGGCCGCTGCATGACCCGCCGCCTGGTGGTCCTTCGGCGCTGTTCGCGCTTCCAGAGCCGAGGCGCTGTCGTTGAGGCGTTTGATCGCCTCTTCGCGCGATTCCTTGGGCAGGGACATGGGTTGTTTTGCTCAGCGTTCCAACGGGGTTGGAACGGGTCTGAATTCGGCGCGGAACCTATAGGCGAGGGGGGCGCAGGTCAAGGCGGGAAGGGCGTGCATCAAGGCGCTGAAATACCGCATGATTGTTGCGTGTTCCAGCGGGTGCGGCGAAGCGTCCTGTGGGCTAGCCGGCCCTCGCCGCATCCCACCGCCGCACGGCGTCCGCGTCGCGGGCGCTGAGCTCGGGGTAGGCGGGGTCGGACCCCACGTCGGGCACCCGGCGCCAGGAGCGGGCGCATTTCGGGTGATCGGCTAGCTTGACCTGAACGGCTATGGCGTCGCCGCCGGTGACCAGTTCGGCCCCCGAGGTGCGGAATACCTCGGCCGGGTCGAGACCTTCGAAGGCCGCGAAGGCTTCGGCCGGGCCGGTGACGACCGGCCAGGCGTCCAGCGCCCCGCCGATGGTCTTGGCGCGGCGCGAGTCCTCCAGCGCCTCATTGACGACCTCCAGCACGGTCTCGACCCTGTCCCAGCGCCGGGCCTCGTCGGCATTCTTCCACCCGGCCGGGGTCTCGGGGATGACGCGCAGGCAGTTGGTGCCAGCCTCGGGATAGCGGGTGGTCCAGGCCTCTTCCATGGTGAAGGGGGTCAGGGGGGCCAGCCAGGCGGTCAGGCGCATGAATACCTCATGCATGACGGTGCGGGCCGCGCGACGACGGATCGCGTCGGGACGGTCGCAGTAGAGGGCGTCCTTGCGGATGTCGAAATACAGGGACGACAGGTCGTTGGAGCAGAACTCCAGCACCGGGCGGACCACGTCCTGGAAACGGTAGTCGGCATAGGCGTCGCGCACCTGGCCATCCAGTTCCCACAGTCGGTGCAGGATGAATTTCTCGAGCGGCGGCATCTGGTCCAGCGGCAGGCGTTCGGCCTCGTCGAACCCGTCGAGGGCCCCCAGCAGGTAGCGGACGGTGTTGCGCAGCTTGCGATAAGCATCGACCGTGGTCTGCAGGATCTGCTTCCCGATCCGCTGGTCCTCGGCATAGTCCACGAGTGAGACCCAGAGACGCAGGATGTCGGCTCCGGACTCCTTGATGATAACCGCCGGGTCGGTGGTGTTGCCCTTGGACTTGGACATCTTCTCCCCGTTCTCGTCCTGGGTGAAGCCGTGGGTCAGCACGGCCTCATAGGGCGCGCGGCCACGGGTGCCGCAGCCTTCGAGCAGGTTGGACTGGAACCAGCCGCGATGTTGGTCCGAGCCTTCGAGATACAGGTCGGCGGGCCAGTCCGAGGGGCGGTCGCCGACATAGCCCAGGGCGGGTACGCGCGGCTCGAGGGTGAAGGCGTGGGTACAGCCGGAATCGAACCAGACGTCGAGGATGTCGCCGATCTTTTCGTAGCGTTTCGGATCGTGGCTGCCGAGGAAGTCCGAATCGAGACGGTCGAACCAGGCGTCGGCTCCGCCTTCGGTGATGGCGGCCAGGATGCGGGCATCGACCGCGTCGTCATGCAGGGGCTGGCCGGTCTCCTTGTCGACGAACATGGCGAGGGGCGTGCCCCAGGCGCGCTGGCGGCTAATCAGCCAGTCGGGGCGGCCCTCGACCATCGAGCGGATGCGGTTCTTGCCCGCAACCGGATGGAAGGCGGTAGCGTCGATGGCCGTCAGGGCCTTGTCGCGCAGGGTGTCGCCGTCCTTCAGGGGTTCGTCCATGCGGATGAACCACTGGGGCGTATTGCGGAAGATGATCGGGGCCTTTGAGCGCCAACTATGCGGATAGGAATGCTCCATCCGGCCGCGGGCCAGCAGGGTCCCGGCCTCGATCAGCTTCTCCATCACCGCCGGGTTGGCGGGCCCGAATTTGCCGGTCTTCTTGCCTTCGGTCTCCAGCACCTTGAGGCCGGCGAACAGGGGGACGGAGGGATAGTAGGCCCCCTCGGCGTCGACCGTGTCCGGCACCTCGTGATGGCCGTGGGCCTTCCAGACCTCGAAGTCGTCGGCCCCGTGGCCCGGGGCGGTATGGACGAAGCCGGTGCCGGCGTCGTCGGTGACATGGTCACCGGCCAGCAGGGGCACGGAGAAGCCGTAGCCGGGCGACAGCGCCGCCAGCGGGTGGGCGCATTCCAGACCGGATGGATTGATGCTGTCCAGCCGGGTCCAGGTCGCGATCTTCGCAGCCTTGAAGACGTCCTCGGCCAGTTTGTCGCCGAGGATCAGCCGGTCGCCGGGTTTGGCCCAGGGCTCGAACTCCAGCCCGGTCTCCATCGCCGTGACCTCGTACAGGCCGTAGCTGATCTCGGGGCCATAGCTGATGGCGCGGTTGGCCGGGATGGTCCACGGGGTCGTGGTCCAGATGACGATCGACGGATTGGCGTGGCGGAAGGCCAGCAAATCATCGGGATGATCGTCGGTCGCGCCGGTGACGGGGAATTTCACCCAGATCGTGGGGCTGACGTGGTCGTGGTATTCGATCTCGGCGTCAGCCAGGGCGGTGCGTTCGACCGGCGACCACATGACTGGCTTGGAGCCGCGGTACAGCTGGCCGGAGTTCTTGAATTTGTGGAACTCGCGGACGATCGCGGCCTCGGTGCCGAAATCCATCGTGGCGTAGCGGTTGGCCCAGTCGGCGGTGATGCCCAGGCGTTTGAACTGGGCCATCTGCACCTCGATCCAGCCGGCGGCGTATTCGCGGCAGGCAGCGCGGAAATCGGCCTTGGAGACCTCATCCTTGCGTTTGCCCTGGCTGCGGAAGCGTTCCTCGATCTTCCATTCGATCGGCAGGCCGTGGCAGTCCCAGCCGGGGACGTAGTCGACGTCGTAGCCCAGCAGGAAACGGCTGCGGACGACGAAATCCTTCAGCGTCTTGTTCAGGGCGTGGCCGATGTGGATGTCGCCGTTGGCGTAGGGGGGGCCGTCGTGCAGCACGTACAGCGGGGCCTTCTGCGCCTGACGGGCGGCGCGCAGGGTGGCGTACAGGTCGCCCCACTGTTCAATGATCAGCGGTTCCTTCTGCGGCAGGCCACCGCGCATCGGGAACGATGTCTCGGGCAGGAAGACCGTTTCGCGGTAGTCGCGGCCGGTGGGGGACTCGGGAGTTTTGGCGTCGGCCATGAGGTATCTCGGCGTGTTCAGGGTGATCGTTCGCGGGTCATTCGGGCGCGTCGACGGCCGGGTGGCTGTCTGGCGCATCAGGTTCGATCCCGGCGTATGCGAGGCCGAGGCCTCAACCCCCGTCTTCGGGGGTCTTACGCCGGGCGGCTAATCGAAATCGGGCGAAGGACGCGGACGGTCATGGTGAGGGCGGTCTAGCAGAGGGGCGGGGGGCTGCGCCATACCCGTGTGCGCCTTGCCAGCGGGGGAGGGGGGCGGGATAGTGGGACGACAGGGGAGATTTCGCATGCGTGTTCCGTTTTCGGCCGTTCCGTTTGCTCTCGCCGCCCTGGCGGGGCTGGCTGCCTGTTCCGATCATCAGCCGGAGCAGATCCGGCCCGCCGCCGAGCTGGTCGCGGCCCTGCCACCGGGGCGACCGGCCATCTATGCCGCGGCCCTGGATGGACCCGAGCCTTTCGTGCGGGCCCTGTACGCGGTTCATGCCGCCGGTGGCGGGGGGCTGGAACCGTTGCCGGCGGGGCGGGATCCGATCTACGGGCGGACGCTGAACGCCATGATCGGGGCGGATTTCCGCAAGGCCAACGGTGAGGTTCCCTTTCTCAACTACGATCCGATCTGCGCCTGTCAGGACAGTGACGGGCTGGTGCTCGATTCGCTGGTGGTGACCGAGACCGGGGCGGCGACGGCAGAGGCGGCGGTGGTGTTCACCAATCTGGGCGAGACCCACCGGCAGACGCTGAAACTGCTGAAGGAGGGCCAGTCGTGGCGGGTGGTCGACGTTCTGGTGCCGGGTGAGTCGCCCCTGACCGAGCAGTTGCTGAAGGTCATCGAGTAGCCGCCAGCACCGCCCGGGCGGCTGCAGCGTCGGCGGTGATCCGGGTCTTGAGGGCGTCGAGGCTGTCGAATTTCATCTCGCCGCGCAGGCGGGCGACGAGGTCGGTCTCCAGCGTCTGGCCGTAGAGGTCGCCGTCGAAATCGAACAGCCAGACCTCCAGCATCGGCTGTTCGGTCTCGAACATCGGCCGGATGCCCAGGTTGGCGACCCCATCGATGATGCGGCCGTCCGCCAGGCGGCTGCGGGTGGCGTAGATGCCATAGGCGGGGCGCATATAGTCGCCGAGCGGGACGTTGGCGGTCGGTACGCCGATGGTGCGGCCGCGTTTGTCGCCGTGCACGACTTCGCCGGCGATGGCGAAGGGGCGGCCGAGGATGGCGGCGGCACGGTTCATGTCCCCGGCCTGCAGGGCCTCGCGCACGGCACTGGACGACAGTTTCAGCCCGTTGAGGTCGTCCAGCCGGTCGGCGACCGAGACGCTGAAGCCGAGGTCGAGCCCGGAACGGCGCAGGGATTCGGGCGAGCCGGTCCGGCCCTTGCCGAAGGTGAAGTCGAAGCCGACGGCCGCGTGTTGAACGCCCAATCCCCCGGCGAGCACTTCCCGCGCGAAGTCTTCATCTGACATCGCCGCCATGTCGGCGTCGAAGGGCAGCAGATAGAGGCGCTGGACCCCCAGCGGCTCAAGCGCGCGGGCCATCTGGTCGGGGGTCATCAGGCGGAAGGGGGCGGCGTCGGGCTGGAACCAGCGGCGCGGGTGGGGGTCGAAACTGACCACGGCCAGGGGCGCGTCGAGACGGTCGGCGGCGGCGCGGGCTGTAGCGATCACCGCCTGGTGGCCGCGGTGGACGCCGTCAAAGGCACCGATGGCGACCGCGGCCCCCGTCTGTTCGGGGGTCAGGTCGCGCCAGTCGCGGATGACCGTCAGCGCCATCTCAGGTTTTGGCGGGCCGGCGCCGGCGCGGGACGCGGACGGTGGCCTCGCCGTTCATGACCAGATCGTCGCCGACATAGCCCTCGGCGGTCAGAACGACGCGGGCGGTTTCGGTATCGACGGCGGCGACGGTGACGCGGGCGATCAGGATGTCGCCGATACGCACCGGCTTGTGGAAGGCCAGGGTCTGGCTGAGGTAGATGGCCCCGGCCCCGGGCAGGATGGTGCCGACCACGGCCGAGCCGATCGAGGCCGATAGCAGGCCGTGGGCGATACGGCCGCGATAGGCGGTCTTCGACGCGAATTCCTCATCCATATGGACGGGATTGAAGTCGTCGGAGGCCTCGGCGAAATGCTGGATCCGGGCTTCGGTAATCTCGACGCGTTTCTCGGCGGTCATGCCGACGGACAGTTCTTCGAGAATATAGCCGCCGGAGGGATGTTGTTCGGTCATCGGCCCCTGTTAGCGCCCGGCGGTTGAATTGGCGAGCGTCACCACGCGAGATCGAGGGCGGCGTAGCGGGCGAAGGTGGTCTCGGCCTTCAGCAGGTCAGCGGCGCGGGCCGGGTCCAGTGTCCCGTCAGCGCCGCGCGCGGCATCGCCGTGGATGCCCTGGGCGATGAACAGACAGTCCAGCGCCTGCTGGTTGGCCCCGCGAACATCGGTGATGACGCCGTCGCCGATACACAGGACCCGGGCCCGGTTGACCGGCGCGCCCAGCAGCCGCTCGGCCTCGGTCATGGCCAGGGCATAGATGGGGCCGAACGGCTTGCCGGCCATGGTGACCCGGCCGCCCATGGTTTCGTACAGATCGGCCAGGGCCCCGCCGCAATAGATCAACTGGTCGCCGCGCTGGACCACCCGGTCGGGGTTGGCGCAGATCAGCTCCAGATCGCGGGCCACGGCCGGGGTCAGCCGCTCGCGATAGTCCTCGGGCGTCTCGACGGTGTCGTCGTCGGGGCCGGTGACCGAGATGAAGGCGGCGTCGGCGGCCCCGTGGGCGGTCTGCAAGCCGAGGCCCTCATACAGGGGCCAGTCGCGGCCCGGGCCGATGATCCAGGCCGGGCCGGGCGCGCGGCGGGCCAGCTCCATCCGGGTGGCGTCGCCCGAGGTGACGAAGGCGTGCCACGATTCACGCGGCACACCCAGCGCATCCAGCTGGGCCACCACGTCGGTGGCGGGGCGCGGCGAGTTGGAAATCAGCACCACATGGCGCGGGCCGTTGGGACCGGGCTCGCGGTTGAACCGGGCCAGGGCCTCGCAAGCGTCGGGCCAGCTTTCGCGGCCGTTGTGGATCACGCCCCAGACGTCACAGAGCAGGATGTCATAGTCGTCGGCGACGGCGGCGAGGTGCGGGAGCGGATGCGGCAGGGTCATGAACGGGGGATAGCCGGTTCGGCCGGGTCGGTGAAGGTTTCGTTGTCGGCTTCGGGGTCCGGTTCCGGGGTCATGGTCTCGAGCAGCAGCAGGGCGGGGGACAGGATGAAGTCCTCGATCGCGACGCGGACGCCCCGGCGGCACAGGTCCAGATACATGGCCTCGCGGTCGCAGCGCGGGGTGTAGGCCCCGGTCAGCAGGCCCTCGAGGCGGATACGCTGGATCGCGTAAACTGTGGCCCGGTGACGGTCGCTTCGGCTGGGGCGGCGGGATCGCATGGCAGGCTCCGGCGGTTGGCGGCGATCAGGCACGGGTCGGTGCCGTCGGGCGGGAGGCCGGACGGTCGGGGCGGGCGCGGGGCGACCGGGGCTCGCCCGGTGTTTGGATGTTTTACCGTTTCGACGAGACACAGCGCCCCGCGCGGCCGTTTTCCACGCGCCCGTCGCCTGCCGGCCCTGTTCGGGCCTTGGCGACTCGCCGCCCCGTCCGTTGCCGGGCGGGACAGGGGGCGGACGTGCCGGTCGATGCCGACAGCGGTCGCGACCCGCAGGCGCGCGGCGAGCAAGCGGGCGGGATCCATCCCCGCCCGGCGAGGACCCCGGAGATATGCGTCTCCCCGGCTTCATCGCTCGGCCACAGCCCGCCGTCGTCGAGCAGCGTGGATCCGACGCCCTCCCCATCGACGGGATGAGGGAGAGTCTGGCACGGCGGGGAACCAGGGCGGGTTTTTAGGGTCGGGTTTTAGGGAAGGGGTTTAGAAACAGGGGGTTGGGGAGGGGCGACGTGCGGGTTTTGGGTATTTGTGTCGCGGAATTTGAGGCCCTCTCCCGGCGGGAGAGGGCGGCCGCGCACGACGGCGTCAGCCGTCGTCCTGGCGCGGGCGGGTGAGGGGTGACCGGTGAGGGGGAGCCCCTCACCCTTTCGCGCAGCCGCTCGCTCCGCTCACGGGCGCTCAAGCCCTCTCCCGCCGGGAGAGGGACGCGGGCCCGGGGCGGCTACCGGAAATGGCGCTTGATGAACCTAGGATTGTGCGGCAATCATCGCTGATGATGACTCATGCAAGGCTTTCCGCCTGTGTGTCGAAACGGAGCCCCTCACCCTTGAGCGCGAAGACCACTCGCTGACGCTCGCGGGCGCTCAAGGCCTCCACCGCCGGGTGTCGTGGAAGAGGTAGTGTTGGGCAATCGTGAAGCATATTCCATTTCAAGTTGATGTGGTGCAGATTGGTTTTACCGTCGTAGGGATCGTGTTTTGATGCGCCATTTAATAGCGTTTCTATTAATCGCAGCATTCTTGGGTGCTCTTCTATATTTACACTACATAATTAATCCAACGATGTTCTATTCGGCATGGAAGTATATGGTTGTTGCTGCAGTGGTGTCGTATATTTTGCCGTATGTCGTCGCGCCATTTAAGCTTGGGATCGAGAGATATTTTGATCGCAGGATGCGGCGGCGAAAATGATCTCCCGGCGGTGGCACCCGCGACGTGGGTGTGATCGTCGGCCCCCCGGTCCCGCCTGCGCCGGGCCGGAGGATGACGACGGGGGGGCTCACACCTGGGTCCCCGCATTGGCAGCTTCGCGCCGCCCTTCGGGTCGCGGGGACGAGCGGGGTATGGGGGGCGGCTCAAGCCTGGGTCCCCCGGTCCCGGCCAGGCCTCGCCGGAGGCTGACGAAGGCAGGGGGAACGAACCCGTGGGCCTGCCGTTCTGAAGAGGGAGGGTCGGATTTCACGGCCGAAATTTTGGAGGGGCATATGCTCTGGACTATCGCCGCTATTCTCGTCGTCCTTTGGCTTTTGGGATTTTTCGCCTTTCACGTCGCCGGCGGCCTGATCCACCTGCTGCTGGTCGTGGCCGTGGTCGTGGTGCTCTACAACCTGTTCATGGGCCGAAAGAAAATCTAGATCCGAACCGTGGAGCAGGGCCGCGGGCTCCGCTCCACGGTCGCCCGTCCTAGACCGGAAAAACCAGTTCGACGGACAGGCCGGCCTGGTCCCAATCTGCGGTGATACGCCCGTCCAACTGGCGCGCCAGCTTGGCTGTGAGGGTAGAGCCGAACCCTGCGGCCCCGGGCGGCGTGACCGGCGGCCCACCCTGTTCGCGCCAGTTGAGATGCACATGGCCGTCGCGCACGGCCCAGTCGACCAACACCATGCCGCCTTCCTGACTGCAGGCCCCGTATTTGTTGGCGTTGGTTGCGAGTTCATGAATGAGCATGCTCACCGCCTGGACACGCTGCGCCGACAGGACGAGGTCCGGCCCGTCGACGCGGACATTTTCCTTCGGGCAAAGCGCCTCAAGCCCCTCCGCGACGACATCAAGCAGATTGCCGTTCTCCCAGCGACGACTGGCCAGTGACGTCTGCGCGCGGGCCAGCGCGCCAAGGCGTCCGGACAGGGCCGACTTGTAGCTTTCCAGATCGGGTCCCCGGGTGAGCTGGGTCAGGGACTGGACGATGGCGAGGATGTTGCGGGCCCGGTGATCGACCTCGTGCATGAGAAGATCGCGCGCCGCTTCGATGCGCTTGTCCGCAGAAATATCGCGCGCCTCGATAATGGTGCCGACAACCCTGGACCCGTCATCGTGAACCGGACTGGCTGTATAGGCGACCGGATAGAAATGCCCGTCCTTGTGGACGAAAACCTCTTCGCCCTGTTCCCGGGCGTTTTCGGGGAAGGCCTTGTCGATGGCACATTCCGAGAGCGGAAAAGGGGAGCCGTCAGGTCGGGAGTGATGGATGACATCGTGAAGGACCCGGCCGGAAATTTCCGCAAAAGCGTAGCCCGTCAGTTGCTCGGCCGCCCTGTTCATGAAGACACAATGGTGTCGCTCATCGATCAGAAAGACAGACATGGTCGTATTGTCCAGGATGGCATCAAGGCGTTGGGACGCATTTCGCCACGCCGCTTCGGTTTGCCGATGAACGGTTATGTCCTGGATGGCCGCGTAGAATACGCGATCGCCGTCCTCATCGAAGAGCTGAAGCTTTACAGAGACGTTGTAATCTGTGCCGTCTTTGCGACGATGAACAGTTTCAAAGTCAATACGCTCGGTCTGTTTGGACTGAAGAGGTTTAACGATTGATAGAAATTCTTCCTGGCTTACCTGAGGTTTTATGTCCCACGGGGTCAGGTGTCTGAGTTCTTCGAGCGTATAGCCGAGGTTTTCCCGCGCGCCTTTGTTAACGAGGCGAAAAAAGAAGTCATGATCAGAAAATATGTAAACTTCGCTGGCGGCATCCTCAACGATGCGCCCCAGACGATCGCTCGTCACTCCGGAACGGGTAGGCATACTCGGGTAGTCCGGCTCGATTGGGCGGGGTTGCTGAAAAACCGTAGAGACGCGTCGAGCGGCTGGCAATCAGATTGACGTCACTGCCGGACGGTCAGGCCCCGGGGTCGGCGGAGTGTCGGGAACATCCCGGCGTGCCCGGGTGTTTGACATGCGGGGCTTGAGGGAGAGTGGCGATGCGATTTCTGACGGGACTGACGGCGGCCGCCGCCTGCACCCTGGTGCTGGCGGGCTGTGCCACGACGGACAATTACGCCTCGGCCTGCGAGCGCGACTATGCCCGCAACCGTGAGCAGGCGACGGCCGCGGGGGCGGTGCTGGGCGCGGCCATCGGGGCTGCGGTGGCCGGTCGAGACGACCGTGAGGCGGGGGCCGCGATCGGTGCCGCCGCCGGGGCCCTGCTGGGGCGGGAGCTGTCGGCGGAAGAGGATCCGTGCGGCTATGGCTTCGGGGGCTACAACCGGGACGGTCGCTATGGCCGCGAACGGATCTACTGGCGCGACGACGGCCGGCGCTGGTGATCGTCGAGCTGTAGCGTGCGCAGGCGCAGCAGCTCGCCCCAGTGGTCGGCCATGACCAGCAGGGCCTGACGCCGGTCGGGGTCTGCCTCGGGTATGGCCTGCCGGATCAGGTCGGACACTCTTTGTCGGCAGACGTGGACTGAACTGGGATAGGTCATGCCAAGGTAAGTCCCGACATCCTGAAAAGTCTCAGCTTTACCGCAGATAAGGATGGGGCGGGCAACCCGCTTCCTTCTCCCCTTGAGGGAGAAGGTGGCCCGGAGGGCCGGATGAGGGGTGAAACGTCCGGACTCAGGATTGGCGCGCCGCATGCTCGCGAACCGCGTCGAACAACAGGGCCGGATTGTTCAGCACGGCCTCATTGCCAAAGCGCAGGACGGTAAAACCGGCCATGTCCGTCAGCCAGCGGTCTCGTCTCGCGTCGCTGTCGGTCCTCAGGACATGGACCCCGCCGTCCAGCTCGATGATCAGCTTCAGCGACGGACAGCAGAAGTCGGCCACATAGGGCCCGATGGCCATCTGGCGGCGGAATTTGAACGCCTCCAGCCGCCGGTGCCGCAGCATGGTCCATACTGCAGCCTCGGCCATCGTCGGCTCCCGGCGGGAGCGGCGGGCGGCGAGTCGGGTACGCTCTGGTGGCTTGAGCATGGGCGGAGTTTCACCCCTCATCCGCCCCCTGCGGGGGCACCTCCTCCCTCAAGGGAAGAAGGAAGGTCAGGCGCGATCAGCCGAAGCGGCGGCGTTGTTCGGCGCTGCGCAGGGTGGAGCGCAGGAAGTCGGCGGGGGGGTCGGTCTCGGCCAGCACGGCTTCCTTGATGGCGCGGGGTTCGCCGAACAGATGGCCCTGGCCCATGGCGACATCCAGTTCGAGGATGTCGACGATCTGGCGTTCGCTCTCGACCTTTTCGGCGATCAGTTCGACGCCGTAGCGCCGGGTCAGGGCGGCGAAATCGGCGGCGCGGATGTCGCGCATCGAGGCCGAGGGGGCGGCCCCGTCGAGGTCCAGCAGCTGTTCGATCAGCAGGTCGGCGGAGACCTTGATGAATTTCACGTCCGAACGCTGCAGGTCGGCGAAGTCGAGATCGAGGGTCTGGACCTTGTCGAGCGAGAAGCGGAAGCCGAGGTCGGCCAGCCGGGCCATGTTGCGGGCCTCGACCGCGCCGCGGGCGTCGAAATTGGCCTGGCCCAGTTCGAAGATCAGCGCCTGGTTCAGGTCGCGGTTCTCGCTGAGGAAGTCGAGGAACTGGGGGAAGAAGGTCTCGTCGCCCAGCGAGGTCAGGGCGACGTTGCAGAAGACGCCGACCTTGCGGTCCTGTTTGGCCAGTCGGCGCACGATCTGGGCGCAGCGGAACAGCAGCAGGTTGTCGATGGCGGGGACCAGACCCTCGCCCTCGGCGGCGGACAGGTATTCGGCGGGCATCATCACCCGGTCGGTCGAATCGCGCAGCCGGGTGAAGCTCTCGTAGAAGATGGTGCGACGCTGGGGCAGGGAGACGACCGGCTGCAGATACAGGTCGACGCGGTTTTCGCTGAGGGCGTCGTGGATGGTGGCCAGCAGGGCGTTGGACTGCTGATGGCGACGGCCCTCGTGGGTGTCGACCGGGGCCGGGGCCGGGGCGGACAGGCGGGCGTCGATGCTGTGGCTCATCTGCTGGATCAGGGTCTCCAGCATGCGGACCTCGTCGGACAGGGCCTCATTGCTGCTGAGGGCGCCGGTCTCGATGGCCCTGGCCAGTTCGGTCAGGGCCCCCTGCGTCGACTCCAGGGCGTCGGCCAGCAGGCGGTGGGCCTCGCGCACCTGTTCGACCTCACGGGTCAGGGCCCCGCGGCCCCGATAGCCGGAGACCAGGCCGTGGCCGGCCGCCAGCAGGCCCAGGGTGCCGAAGGTCGCGGCGACGCCCGCGCCGGCCCCGAGACCGGCGCGCCACAGGAAGGCACCGGCCGTCATCGCCGCGACGACGTAGGAGCAGAACAGGATGGTGGTCGTCAGTGTGCGCATCGGTTACCCGCACCGGGGAACGGCGAATCCCGTCTTCCCGGATGGAATCGGCCGAGTATCGGGGTATCAGGACGGAACGCCTAGTAGCTACTGACAAGAAACACGGGGATTCGCATGGAACTGTTCGATCTGACCGGCAAGGTCGCCATCATAACGGGCTCGTCGAAGGGGATTGGCAAGGCCATCGCCGAACGGATGGCTGAACATGGCGCGAAGGTCGTCATCTCGTCGCGCAAGGCGGGCCCCTGTGACGAGGTCGCCCAGGCGATCAATGCGAAGCACGGCGCGGGCCGGGCCATCGCCATCCCCGCCAACATCGCCTCGAAGGACGATCTGCAGCGGCTGGTCGACGAGACCAATGCCGCCTTCGGCAAGATCGACATCCTGGTCTGCAACGCCGCCAGCAACCCCTATGCCGGACCGATGTCGGGCATCAACGACGAGCAGTTCGAGAAGATCTTCCACAACAATGTGCTGGCCAACCACTGGCTGACGCAGATGGTCGCGCCGCAGATGCTGGAGCGCAAGGAAGGGTCGGTGATCCTGGTGTCGTCGATCGGCGGCCTGCGCGGCAATGCCCTGATCGGGGCCTATAATGTTTCCAAGGCCGCCGACATGCAGCTGGCCCGCAATCTGGCGGTCGAGTGGGGGCCGTCGAACGTGCGCTGCAACTGTATCGCCCCCGGCCTGGTCCAGACCGATTTCGCCCGCTATCTGTGGGAGAACCCCGAGATCCTGAAACTGGCCACCGACCCGGCCCCGCTGAAGCGGATCGGCCAGCCGGACGAGATCGCCGGGGCCGCGGTCTATCTGGCCTCGCCGGCCTCGACCTATATGACCGGCCAGACCCTGGTGGTGGATGGCGGGATCACCATTGCCTGGTAAGGACGACAGACCCGGCCCGGGTCAGGACGTGGCGTGGCGACTGCAGGCGGTCGCCTTCGCCGCCCTGATCGCAGGCCTGCGGGTTCTGGGGCTGGAGCGGGCCTCGACCCTGGGCGGCCGGCTGCTGCGGACCTTCGGGCCGATGACCAACGTCCACCGCACAGTGCTGCGCAACCTGACCCTGGCCTTTCCGGACATGGCACCGGCCGAGCGTGAGCGGCTGGCCATGGCCCAGTGGGACCAGACCGGGCGGACCTTTGCCGAGCTGACGATGATGGACCGGCTGACCCCGGCCTCGGGGCGGATCGAGATCGTCGGGGCCGAGCGGCTGGAGGCGATCCGCACCGGCGGCAGGCCGGTGGTGTTCGTCTCGGGCCATTTCGCCAATTTCGAACTGATGCCGGCGGTAATTCTGGCGGCGGGCATTCCGTGCCAGATCACCTATCGCGCCACCAACAACCCCTATGTCGACCGCCAGATCCGCGCCAACCGGGCCCGCTACGGGGTCAAATTGTTCGCGCCCAAGGGCGGGGACGGGGCGCGTGAACTGCTGCTGGGCCTGCAGCGCGGCGAGTCGGTGGCCCTGATGAATGACCAGAAATTCTCGGAGGGTCCGGAGGTCAGCTTCTTTGGCCATCCGGTCAATGCCGCGCCCGGGCCGAGCCGGCTGGCGCTGCGCTTCGGCACCGTGCTGCAGCCGATGTCGGTGACGCGGCTGCCGGGCGTGCGCTTCCGGTTGACGGTGCATGAGCCGATCGCACTGGAAGCCACCGGCGACCGCAGCGCCGATATCGCGCGCGGCGTCCAGGCGGTGACAACCTTTGTCGAGGACCGGGTGCGGGAGCATCCGGTCGACTGGTTCTGGGTCCACAAACGGTGGCCCAAGGCCGTCTATTCGGAGATGTAGAGGACGTTGTCCTGATCGGCCTTGCGCCGCAGGGGGCCGACGTATCCGGGAAGCTGTTTGCGACGCCGGTCGGGGCCGAAATAGTTCTCGGTGCGGATGAAGGGGCGGGGATTGTGGATCACCGCATGGATGCGATCGAGCAGGGCCTTGGCGGTGAAGGGCTTGGTCACGAACTCCGTCACGCCGGCATCGCGGGCCGCCATCACCTTTTGCCGGGCCGAATGGCCGGTCATCATGATGATGGGCAGGAAGGTGTCGAGGTCGCCGGTGTTGTTGCGGACCAGGCGGGTGAATTCGACCCCGTCGATCGGCGACATCTTGTAGTCGACGATGGCCATGTCGCACGGTCTTTCCTGCAGGGACTGCAGGGCCGAGGCACCGTCCGCGCTTTCGCGGATGTTGCGACATCCCGCGGCCTGGAGAATCGCCGCGGTCATGGACCGGAACTGCTTGTTGTCGTCGACGAGCAGGATCTCGAGAGGTTTCAGGTCTGCCATCGGGTTTGCGTCGGCCTTGGAGATAAAATGTTGGCGGCCGCTCATTAAGCAAATTTACGGTCCGGGTCCATCGGTGTCCTGTTGTTCTGCCTTGAGGGGAAAGCCTTTCCTCCTAGCCGCGAATAAACAGGGAGGGGTCGAGATTGCGATCCCGCCATTTGGCGCGCCAGCACAGGTGCGGGCCGGTGGCGCGGCCGGACATGCCGACGCGGCCGATGACGTCGCCGCGCTGCAGGTCCTGTCCGGCCTCAACCATGATGCGGGACTGGTGCAGATAGGCGGTGATCAGGCCCTGGCCGTGGTCGATCAGGACGAGACCGCCCTCGAAATGCAGGTCAGGCTGGCTGAGGGTTACGCGCCCGGCGGCCGGGGCCAGGATCGGCGTTCCGGTCGGGGCCGCCAGATCGATGCCGTAGTGGGGACGGGCCGGGGTGCCGTTGAGGATACGCTGGCTGCCCCAGCGGCTGCTGATGCGAAAATGTGCGAGGGGCCAGGTAAAGCCGTCACTGAAATTGTCGGCGTCGAGGCGGCTGGCGAATCCCTCGGTCTTCAGCGCGACCTCGCGGCGGATGCGATCCATCAGGGCCGGGTCCGGGGTGACGGTGGCGGCCGGCAGGCCGCTGACGCTTGTGCTGGGGAAGTCGACGCGGGCGATGTCGATGGCCCGCCGGATCGAGCGGTCCCCCGAGCGGGCCTCGATGGCGACGCTGCCGGTCTGGTCGCGGTCGAAACCGACGATGAAGGTCCCGTCGCTGGAGGCGGTGGTCAGGGCCTCGCCGTCGACGAAGATGAGGGCCCGTGGCCAGGTGGTGCCGATGGCGTGGCCGCCCTGAACGAAATTGCCGGTCAGGCGTAGCGTGTCCTGTATCCGGGCCAACGCCGGGCCGGCGGCCAGGGCGGCCGCGGCGCCGGTCAGCAGGCCGCGACGGCTGGTGTTCACTGGCCAGAGACCATGCGGGTGCGGGCTTCGTCGGGGCTGAAATAGGCCTCCTGATGTTCAGCCGACCAGTAGCGCAGGGCTTCCAGCGGGATGGCGCGGGCGCTGACGGCGCAGCGCACGAAACGGCCGGGGCGCAGGACGGCGAATTCGCCGTCGCCATAGTGGAGGGTGGCTTCGTCGGTGGGCTTGGGTGGGGTCATGGGGCGATGATACCGCCGTGGCCGGCTTTGTGCCACCGGGTTTGGCGGTCGGCGGTATTGGGCTTCTCACCAGTAGGTGGTCGTATGGCGGCGCGACCCTGATAGAGCCGCCGCGCCGGTGCCGGGATTTCAGTGACAGGGTTGGGGTGGTGCCGCTCGACGTCCGCTGTTGGGGGAAAGCTGGAGGTCCGCTCCCGACCCATTGCGGACATCCAAGTGGCGCTCCGTACGGTGAATTTCCAAAACCCAAGACAGGTTGGAACGAACACTGAGCGTGGCCGTTTCGCTGTTGTCTTCGTCGTTTTAGCGGGGCGAAGGAATTGGTGGCCGGCACCTCTCATGGGAGGTGTCGATTGGTTGTTCCTGATGCTCCTTGAGGCGCTGTGGCAGTCCGGCGGCAAGCGCCTCGGCCACCGCTAACCGCAGCCTTGGCGACATGGCTCAGCGTCGCACAATCGGGGAGATCCGTCATGATAAGCACCGCTCACAGGATCGTGGACATAGGGCCTAAGCCGCAGGCGTTCGATATTGAACGCGCGACAAAGCAAAACACAAACTACCGTTCGGTCGCCTGGAGCGGTCGCTATCTGCAAGTGACGTTGATGTCGATTCCGGTTGGCGGCGACATTGGACTTGAAGCGCATCCCGAGACCGATCAATTCCTGCGCCTCGACGCTGGCAGCGGTCGAGTACAGATGGGATCCACGAAGGATAAGCTGACCTTTGAAGAGGAAGTGTCAAACGGCTGGTGTGTCCTAGTTCCGGCGGGGACTTGGCACAACATCACTAATATCGGCGCGACGCCAATGCAGGTTTATGCGATCTACGCGCCCGCCCATCATACACCCGGTAAGGTGCAGACGACGGCGGCGGTGGCTGAAGCCGACAAAGATGACGAGCCTGCGGCCTGGTCAGTGCAGCCAAAGCAAGCTCCCGACAAACATGGGTGAACTAGAAGCGCGAGTGGCGACTATCCACCCTCAGGCCACGGTCGGCTCTCGACCCATTGCGGACCTTTGGCAGGTCCGCTCTCAAGGAGTGTCGAATACGGCAACAGTGTCCCGAATGATCGTCTCGACCCGCTCGCCGCCGAAGAATACGTGTGCCGCAATCCCGCTCGAATGAATCGACAGCAATCGGCGAGCCTCTTCCAAGGCGTTGGGAGTGTCCACTGCTTCGAGTGGCTCCATATGGGGAACGTCGGAATCCGTGGATTCGACAAAACAGAAGTAAGTCACAGGACACCCCAAGCCAAAAGGCGGGAGTGTGCGGCGTGCGGTGCCGATCTCTCTCAATCACCGACAGCCAGATCGTCGCCGGTAATGCCGGACATTAACACCTATCAAGGTGCGCGGCGAATCGGAGGTTTGTCAGATTGCTGCCGAAAGCGACAAGACGGACAGGAGAAATCATAGGTTGCGGTCCAGCACTGGAATGTCCGCTACCCACCCGTCGCAGCCATTCGGCGCGTCCGCTTCGGGCAGTACCGGGACCGTGGCTCAAAATGAAAAGCGGAGCTGGCCCTGCACGCGGGGGCTCAGAACAGGTCACCCTGACCGGGCGGCGGTGCCTTCAGGCGCGCGGGAGGCCGGGGCGCGGCGCGCGTCGGGACGGGCAGGGCAGTTCCGTCGTCCTCACCGTCGACATGGGCCGCGGCGGCACCGTCGGCGAACACCAAACGCACAGCCTGACCGGGCGACAGGGCGGCGGCGGAGGTCAGCCAGTTTTGCGCGTCATCCTCGACGCGGGCGAAGCCGGGCTTGGGGCGTCCGGGGTCGAGGCTGGCCAGGGCGCGTGACAGGGCCGAGAGGGCCACACCGACCTCGTCGAAGCGACGGGGCAGGACGGGGGTGAACCGGGCGATCACGGCCTCGAGCCGGGCGCTGCGCTGGTCCAGACGACGCCGCAGGGGCTCGGGCGACAGGCGGGCGGTGACGCGGATCAGCGCGGTTTCGCGGGTCTGGATCGAGCGTGTCAGGGCCGGGGCCAGTTGGGCCCCGAGGGTCGACAGTCGGTCGGTGCGGCGCTCGATGACCCGGTCCAGCAGGGCGCGGCCGAAGCGGCCCGAGACACCGGCGAAACGGGTGGTCTGGCGGTCGACGCCGCGCTGCAGGCCGGAGCCGAGGCGGCTGGCGGCATGGTCGAGACGCTGGCGCGGCAGGGCCAGCAGGTCCTCGGGCCGGGCGGGCAGGCCACGGGCCACGGCGCGCAGCCGGATGCGTCGTTCCTCGATCAGCCGCCCGCCCGCGCCGGTCAGGCGGCGGTCCAGATCGGCCAGGGTGTAGCGCAGGTCGGCCAGCACCGGGGTGGCGATCTCGGCCGCGCCGGTCGGGGTGGGCGCGCGGCGGTCGGAGACGAAATCGATCAATGTGGTGTCGGTCTCATGCCCGACGGCCGAGATGATCGGGATGCGGGCCGAGGCCACGGCGCGGGCCAGGGCCTCGTCATTGAAGGCCCACAGATCCTCGACCGAGCCGCCACCGCGGGCGACAATGACCACATCGGGGCGGGGGACGGGACCGCCGGGGGTCATCGCGTCGAAGCCACGGATGGCGTTGGCGACCTGACCGGCGGCGGCGTCGCCCTGGACCACACAGGGCCAGACAATGACATGGCAGGGCCAGCGTTCGGCGATCCGGTGCAGGATGTCGCGGATCACCGCCCCGGTCGGGCTGGTGATGACGCCGATGACGGCGGGGAAGGTCGGGATCGGCTGTTTGCGGTCGGGAGCGAACAGACCTTCGTCGCGGAGCTTGCCCTTCAGCCGTTCCAGCTGGGCCAGCAGGGCCCCGGCCCCGGCGGCCTCCATCGTCTCGATGACGATCTGGTAGGATGAGCGGGCCGGGTAGGAGGTGATCTTGCCGGTGACGATGACCTCCAGCCCCGGTTCGGGCTGGATGCCGAGTCCGCGGGCCGAGCCCTTCCAGACCACCCCGTCGATGGCCGACTTGTCGTCCTTTAGCGTCAGATAGATGTGACCCGAGGCGTGGCGGTTGACCTTGGAAATCTCGCCGCGCAGCCGGACGTGACCGAACCGCTCCTCCAGCGTGCGCTTGAGGGCGAAGCTGAGCTCGGAGATCGACAGGGGCGGATTGTTGTCGCGCGGGGCCGCCGGTGCATCCGCCGGACCTTCGAACACATAGGAGTCGTCACTCATGTGCGGAGACTAGCGGGGCAGGGGCGCGACGGGAACGGGGGAAGCGACGAACGACGGGATACGGGCGAGGCGGCACCCGGGTCGCCGGATCAATTTGCGTCCATGAGTCGTTAGCCGACCCCCGCATGTCGTGATATGGCCCCCACCCCAAGGCGGCCGACAGGCCGCACAGACGATCAAGTTCAGGAGATCTGCAAATGAGCAGGGTGTTGGTTATCGGTGCCGGCGGCGTCGGATCGGTCGCGATTCACAAGATGGCGATGAATGCGGACGTATTCTCGCACATCACCCTGGCCAGCCGGACCCTGTCCAAATGCGACGCCATCGCGGAGTCGGTCAAGGCGCGCACCGGCGTGACCATCGAGACGGCGCAGATCGACGCCGATGACGTCGCGGCGACCACGGCCCTGATCAAGGCGGTCAAGCCGGCGCTGGTGGTCAATCTGGCCCTGCCGTATCAGGACCTGAACGTGATGGACGCCTGTCTGGCGGCCGGGGTCCACTATATGGACACCGCCAACTATGAGCCGCGCGACGAGGCGAAGTTCGAATACAAGTGGCAGTGGGCCTATCAGGACCGCTTCAAACAGGCCGGTCTGATGGCCCTGCTGGGCAGTGGGTTTGATCCCGGCGTGACCTCGGTGTTCGCGACCTGGACCAAGAAACACCTGCTGGACCGGATCGACACGCTGGACATCCTGGACTGCAACGGGGGTGACACCGGCCTGCCGTTCGCGACCAATTTCAATCCCGAAATCAATATCCGCGAAGTGACCGCCCCGTCGCGTCACTGGGAAAACGGCCAGTGGATCGAGGGGCCGGCCCTGTCGCATAAACAGACGTTCGACTTCGATCAGGTCGGGCCCAAGAACATGTACCTCATGTACCATGAGGAGCTGGAATCGCTGGCGAAATTCTATCCGGAGATCAAGCGCATCCGTTTCTGGATGACCTTTGGCGACTCGTATCTGAAACACCTCGAGGTGCTGGAAAATGTCGGTATGACGGGGATCGAGCCGATCCCGTTCCAGGGGCGGGAGATCATTCCGATCGAGTTCCTGAAGGCCCTGCTGCCCGAGCCGGCCTCTCTGGGCCCGATCACCAAGGGCAAGACCAATATCGGCACCATCGCCACGGGTATGAAGGACGGTCAGCCGAAGACGGTCTACGTCAACAACATCTGTGACCACGAGGCCGCCTATGCCGAGACCGGCAACCAGGCGGTCAGCTACACCACCGGCGTTCCGGCGATGATCGGGGCGGCGATGATCCTGACCGGCCAGTGGAAGGGTGAGGGGGTGTTCAACATGGAGCAGATGGACCCGGACCCGTTCATGGACATGCTGAACAAACATGGGCTGCCGTGGCAGGTGCATGAGCTGGACCAGCCGCTGGCCTTCTGATCGGACCCGACGATGGAAACCCAGGCCGCCGGTCCCGGCGCTTTCGCCCGTTTTGATCTGAACCGCGTGCCGTCGCCCTGTTTCGTGGTCGATGCGGCGGCGGTGCGGGGCAATCTCGCCATCCTGAAGGATGTGGGCGCGCGGTCGGGGGCGAAGGTGCTGCTGGCGCTGAAGGCGTTTTCGATGTGGTCGCTGGGCGATCTGGTCGGCGACTATCTGGACGGGACCTGTGCCTCGGGCCTGTGGGAGGCGCGGCTGGCGCGGGAGCATTATCACGGTCACCTGACGACCTATTCGCCGGCCTACAAGCGGGCGGACCTGCCGGAGATCCTGCGGCTGTCGGATTCGGTGATCTTCAACTCGCCGGACCAGATGGCGCGGTTCGCGGACCTGATCGCCGAGGCGCGGGCGGCGGGGGCGGTGTTCGATATCGGCCTGCGGCTGAACCCGGAGCACAGCGAGGCCGAGGTCGCCAAATACGATCCCTGCCAGATCGGCTCGCGGCTGGGCTTTCCGGTATCGCAGCTCAAGCCGGAGCATCTGGTCGGGGTCGACGGCCTGCATTTTCATGCCCTGTGCGAACAGGGGTTCGAGCCGCTGGAACGGATCTGGGCGTCGCTGGAGCCGAAGCTGGCGGGGATGCTGGGTGGCCTGAAATGGCTGAACCTGGGGGGCGGGCATCACATCACCCGGGCCGACTATGACCGCGAGGCGCTGATCGCCTTCCTGCGCGGGATCCGCGAGCGCCACGGAGTGCCGCTGTATCTGGAACCGGGCGAGGCCATCGCCCTGGATGCGGGCATTCTGGTCGGCGAGATTCTGGACACCGTCGACAACGGCATGGCCGTGGCCATCAGCGACCTGTCGGCGACCTGCCATATGCCCGATGTGATCGAGGCCCCGTACCGGCCGGCGATGCTGGGTGAGGTCGAGGGCGGGGTCACGGTGCGGATCGGCGGGCCGTCCTGTCTGGCCGGGGACATCATTGGTGACTACGGCTTTGCCGGCTTGCCGCTGCCGGGTGACCGCATCGCCTTCCTTGACCAGGCCCACTATTCGATGGTCAAGACCAATACGTTCAACGGGGTGCCCCTGCCGGCCATCGCCCTGTGGGACAGCGCAACGGATGAGCTGCGGCTGGTGCGGACGTTTGACTACACCGACTTCCGCGATCGGTTGTCCTGAGGGCATCGCCGGCGGGGATTCGCGCGTCATGGCCGCTGTGAAGCCCACTGTGTCTTGACCCGTCCGCCCGGGGCGGTCATGCCGCCTGAATGATTATCCTGCTTGTTGGATCGGGAGGGCGCGAACACGCCCTGGCCTGGAAGATCGCCCAGTCGCCGCTGGTGACCCGGCTGGTCATCGCGCCCGGCAATCCGGGCATGGTCAGGCTGGGCGAGCTGCGCCCGGGCGTGAAGGCGGACGATGCCGAGGGGCTGGCGGCCCTGGCGCGGGAGATCAAGGCCGACCTGGTTGTGGTCGGGCCTGAAACCGCGCTGGAGAAGGGGCTGGCCGACCGGCTGGCGGCGGCGGGTATCCCCTGTTTCGGCCCGACGCAGAAGGCAGCCCGGCTGGAGACCTCCAAGGCCTTCTCCAAGAGCTTCATGGAGCGGCACGAGATTCCGACGGCGGGATACGGCGTCTATGAGCGGCTGCACGAGGCGCGGCAGGCGCTGGAGGTGTTCAAACCCCCCTATGTGATCAAGGCCGACGGTCTGGCCGCGGGCAAGGGGGTGGCGATCAGCCCCGACAAGCGCGATGCCGAGGCCGAGATCGAGCGGATGCTGGGCGGCCGGTTCGGCAGCGCCGGGTCGCGGGTGGTGATCGAGGAATTCATGGACGGCGAGGAGGGCTCGCTGTTCGCCCTGTGCGACGGGGAGCGGGCGGTGCTGCTGGGCGGGGCCCAGGACCACAAACGGGCGTTTGACGGCGACATGGGGCCGAATACGGGGGGGATGGGGGCCTATTCGCCGGCGCCGGTGTTCACGCCCGAACTGGTCGAGGCGGCCGACCGGCTGGTGGTGCAGCCGACGCTGAAGGGGATGGTGGCCGAGGGGGCACCCTATCGCGGGGTTCTGTACGTCGGGCTGATGGCCACGGCCGACGGGCCCAGGGTGGTCGAATACAACGCCCGCTTCGGTGATCCGGAATGCCAGGTGCTGATGATGCGGCTGGACGGGGATGTGGTGCCCTATCTGCTGGCCTGCGCCAAGGGCGACGTCTCGGGCCTGCCAGGGCTGGGCTTCAAGGACCAGACGGTGATCTGTGTGGTGATGGCGGCCAAGGGCTATCCCGACAGTCCGCTGGAAGGCTCGATCATCCGCGGCGCCGATCAGGATTTCGGCCCGCATGTGCAGGTCTTTCACGCCGGAACGCGACGGCGCGACGACGGCCAGCTGGTCGCGGCCGGGGGGCGGGTGCTGAACATCTGTGCCGCCGGTGACGACATCGTCGAGGCGCGCGAACGGGCCTATGCCGCCATCCGCAAGATCGACTGGCCCGGCGGCTTCTGGCGCACCGACATCGGCTGGCGCGCGGTCGAGCGGGGGTAGGGGGCTTACCCCTGGGGTGAAGCGAGGATTTTCGACTTGGTCGAAGGTTGAGCATGCGTGAGCCCGGTCGCCAGCCGTGGTAAGCTCACCTCATGACCGAACCGCCCCATGAAATGGACGAGGAGCCCGGCGTCTTTGACGTTGAGGACGCGGCGGCGCTCGAAGCGTCAACGCGACGCGGTGAGGCTGATGTCGCCGCCGGGCGTGTGGTCAGCCATGAGGCGGTGAAGCGCTGGCTGTTGTCATGGGGCACGGACAATCCGCTGCCGCGCCCGAAATGCGGCGAATAGTCTGGTCGGAAGAGGCGATCGAAAACCTTGAGGCCATCGGCGACTACATCGGCCGCTTCAGTCCCCGGGCGGCCGGGGGTTTGGTTCAAAAGCTGATCGAGTCGGCCGAGAGCTTGACGCTTTTTCCAGAACGCGGCCGCCCCTTGAGCTTGACGCGGCGCGAGTTGCCGGTCGTGAGGCCCTATCTCATCCGCTATGCAGTCACGCCTGATGCGGTCTACATTCTGAAGATCCGGCACATGGCGCAACGTCCGGAGCGGTAGCTTCGTACGCGTCGCGTCCCCCGCGCCAACCGTCCCTGAGAGACCTCCCCGTGCCTGACACCCTGACGCCCGAACCGCCCAGCCACTATCGCGACGGCAAGGAGCGGCTGGCCGATCTGATCGTGCATCTGACCGGGCTGGCGCTGGCGCTGGTCGGGGGCGGGATGTTGCTGGGGCTGGCGATCGGATTCGGCAATGCGGGAAGCCTGACGGCGGCGGCCATCTATGCGGTCGGGCTGCTGACCATGCTGGGGCTGTCGACGGCGTATAATTTTGCCGCGCCCCGGTTCCAGCCCCTGCTGCGGCGGTTCGACCACGCCGGCATCTTCATCATGATCGCGGGCTCCTATACGCCGTTCACGACCCAGCATCTGACCGGGGCCTGGGCCTGGGGGATGACGGCGGCGGTCTGGACCACGGCGCTCATCGGCGCGGCCGCCAAGCTGCTGCTGCCGGGCCTGGGCAAGGGGTTCTGGATCGTCATCTATCTGGCGCTGGGCTGGCTGATGGTCATCGCCATCCAGCCCTTCATGCAGAGCCTGGGCCTGGCCCCGCTGGTCCTGCTGGCGGTCGGCGGGCTGCTGTATTCGGTGGGCGTGATCTTTTACGCCAACAAACAGATGCGCTACCGGCGCGCGATCTGGCACAGCCATGTGGTGGTGGCGGCGGCGGTGCACTGGGTGGCCGTCCTGCTGGCCGTGCTGAGGTAGGGCCCTCTAGGCCCCGGCGAACAGCAGCCGGCCCTCGCCCATGCGCTGGCGCAGGGCCGGCAGGTCGAGGTGGGAGACCGAGAAACAGCCGTAGCTGCGACCCAGCTTGCCTTCGCGGGCCAGGAAGGCCGGGTCGGCATAGTCGGCCCCGTGGACGATGATGGCCCGTTCGCGCGCCTTGTCGTTGGAATATTCCAGGCCGTCGAGCAGGACGTTGGGGCCCTGCTGCGCGCCGTAGTTGGCCCCGGCGGTGGCATAGGCCCCGACCGAGGACATGAAGCTCTCGGGCGTGTTGGAGAAATTGCGGGCAAAGCCGGAGTGGGCCGGATCCGACCCCTTGCCGTGGCAGGTGCGGAAGGCGGTGACGTCGCCGTTGATCAGATCGACCTCGAACAGTCGTTCCTCGCCCGAGAAACGCTTGAAATCGACCAGATACATGCGGTCGCGCAGCGGCACCCGGCGGTGGTGGATGTCGAGGGCGGCCATGGCGCGGGCCATCAGGGCGGGGGGCACGAGACCGTTGGGATCAAGCGGCGGGGCGATGACCTGGGCCGTGGCGATCGGAGCGGCGGGCAGGACCGGATCGACCGGTGGTGCCGACACCGAGGCGAACGGGGTGCCTGCCGACGCGGTGGCGCAACCCGAAAGCAGGGCCGAACCGCCAAGAATGATGCCTCGTCTCGATAGCCGCATGCGACGTCCTCGCGCGGGTTCAACAATAGTGAAAGGTTGTTTCACGAACCCACCGTAACTTTCAACCAGAGCCTTGGCGGAAACGGTGACGCGAGTATGGTGCCAATCTGTTTAGGGAGGGTTCATTGAAATCATTACTGCTGGCCATCGCGGCCGTCGTGTTTGCTGCAGCGCCCGCGAGCGCCCGGCAAACGTCCGAAACCGCTACGGCTTCTCCTGATGGGGGAACGGTGTTCGTGCAGGCGGGGCGGCTGCTGGCCGATCCGTCGACCGGTGTTGTGCAACGCGATAAAACTCTCGTGATCAGAGGGAACCGGGTCGTCGAAATCCGCGACGGCTTCGTTTCCGGTGCCGAAAGCGGCGACCGGACCGTGGATCTGCGCGACGGTTTCGTTCTGCCCGGCCTGATCGACAGCCACGTGCACCTGACCGGCCAGCAGAACCCGAACCAGCGGCTGGAGGAGGTGACCCAGTCGAGCGCCGACCAGGCCGTTCGTGGGGCGCTGTACGCCCGACGCACCCTGATGGCGGGCTTCACCACCGTGGCTGACCTCGGCGCGGACAATGACGCCATCTTCGCCCTGCGTGATGGTATCGCGGCGGGCGAAATCCCCGGACCGCGGGTGATCGCGGCCGGTTCGGCGGTGTCGATCCATGGCGGTCACGGCGACATCAACGGCTTCCGCGCGGACATCATGCATCTGCTGTCGTCCGAGAGCGTCTGTTCCGGGCCCGACGACTGCATGCGCGCGGTGCGGACCCAGGTGCGGGCCGGGGCGGACATCATCAAGATCACGGCCACGGGCGGGGTGCTGTCGAACACCGCCGCCGGTCTGGGCCAGCAGTTCACCGATTCCGAACTGGCGGCGATCGTCGAGGTCGCGCACCGTATGGGCCGTCAGGTCACCGCCCACGCCCACGGCGTCGACGGAATCAACTCCTTCCTGCGGGCCGGGGGCGATTCCATCGAGCACGGCACCTATCTGGATGCCGAGTCGATCCGTCTGTTCCGCGAACACCACGCCTATCTGGTCCCGACCCTGATGGCCGGGGACTATGTGGCGCGACTGGCAGCGGGCCCGGACAATTTCCTGACCCCGGCCCAGACGGCCAAGGCGCTGGAGGCCGGTCCCAAGATGCTGGACATGGCCCGTCGGGCCCATGACGGCGGGGTGATGATCGCCTTTGGTACCGACAGCGGCGTTTCGGCCCACGGCGACAACGCCCGGGAGTTCGCCCTGCTGGTCCAGGCGGGTCTGAGCCCGCTGGAAGCGGTGCAGACGGCGACGGTTAATGCCGCCGCCCATCTGCGGCTGGATAGCGAAGCCGGCCGTATCACCGTCGGCATGCCGGCCGACCTGATCGCTGTGTCCGGTGACCCGCTCAGCGACGTGACGACGCTGGAGCATGTGCGCTTCGTGATGAAGGGCGGGGTGGTTTACCGGGCGGAGTGAGGTCTTGCGCTCCCTTCCCTCATTTCGGGGGAAGGTGGGCCGCGCAGCGGCTCGGATGGGGGCTCTTTTTCACGAACCGGCGAAAGCTGTGTGTGCCCGGCAGCCCCCATCCGTCAGGCTTCGCCTGACACCTTCCCCCGAAATGGGGGAAGGGCGTGCATGAGCAGCCCCGCAAACCCCGCCTCATCGTCGAACCTCGCCGTCACCGGCCATGAGATGACGCGGGCGCGCCAGTCGGGCGGCAGGCGGGACCAGTCCTTTTCGGTGGTGATCAGCCGGGCGTCGAACACGGCGGCGCGGTCGGCCAGGGCGCGCAGGTCAGCCTCGGGGAAGGCGGCGTGGTCGGGGAAGGCGGCGAATTCGACCAGATCGGCCCCGGCGGCCTTCAGGGCGCGCTCGACCTTCCATGGCTTGGCGATGCCGGCGAAGCCCATCAGCGGGCCGGACGGCGGCGCGGCGGCGGGCTTCAGCCGGGCGATGAAGACCGGCAGGTCGCCGAAGGTCGCGACCAGCTCCGTATCGGCGTCGGCCATGTCGGCGGGCAGCAGGATGACCACGGCATCGGCGCGGGCCAGGCCGGCCGACAGCGGCTCGCGCATCGGGCCGGACGGAAACACCGAGCCGTCGCCGAACGGCCATTCGTGGTCGCGGGTCTCGCCGTCGACGATGATCAGGCTGAGGGTCTTGTGCAGGGCCGGGTTCTGGTGGCCGTCGTCCAGCACCACGGCCCCGGCCCCGGCAGCCGCGGCGGCGCGGGCCCCGGCGACGCGGTCGCGGGCGATCCAGGCGGGACTGTCCAGCGCCAGCATCAGCGGCTCATCGCCAACGTCTGCGGCGGTGTGGACGGCGGGATCGACGCGGACCGGCCCTTCGAGCCGGCCGCCATAGCCGCGCGACAGGGCCTGGGCCTCGACCCCGGCGGCGCGCAGCAGGCGCAGGACCTCACGGGCGACCGGGGTCTTGCCCGAACCACCGACGGTCAGGTTGCCGATGGAGATGACCGGGATGCCCGCGTTGACGGGCGTAGTGCGGGCGATGCGGCGGGCGGTGACGGCGGCCCAGAGCCAGCCGGCCGGGCGCAGCAGCATCCGTGTCACCGGCGCATGGCGGCGTTCGCGGTCATACCACCAGCGGGGCGTCGACAGGCTCATCGGCGCTTCCGGGACGGGGCGGGCGGCAACAGGGGCTGCAGCGCGGCCCACAGCCGGTCGAGCCCGGCCCCGGCCTCGGCGGCGGCGCGACGGGCGCGGTTGCCCATGGCCCTGGCGGCAGACGGGTCGGCCAGCAGGGGGGCGATGATACCGGGCAGGTCGGCGGGTGAGCGGGCCACGGCCAGTCCCCCGGCCGTCACCAGGGTGCGGGTGATGGTCGACCAGTTGGAGACGTCGGGACCGGTGACGGCGGGCTTGCCCAGACGGGCCGGTTCCAGCGGATTGTGGCCGCCGACCGGGGGCTTCTCCAGCGCGGCGGAGAAGGAGCCGCCCATAACCACGACATCGGCGAGACGCAGGAACAGTCCCATCTCGCCAAGGGTATCGGCCAGATAGATGTCGGTGCGGGAATCCAGCGGCTGGCCCGAGGCGCGGCTGGTGAATTTGTAGCCGTCGCGGGTCAGGGCGGCGGCGATGGCCGGGCTGCGCTCGGGATGGCGGGGGACCAGGATCAGGCACAGCCGGTCAGCCAGGGAAGCGAGGGCCCGGACCAGGGCCAGTTCCTCGCCGTCGTGGGTGCTGGCGGCGACGACGACCGGCCGTTCGCCGATAGCGGCGCTGAGGGCGGTGAAGGCCGGGGCGTCATGGGGCAGGGGGCCTCCGGAGAGCTTCAGGTTGACCTGACCGTCGATCCGGGCCCCGAGGCCCTCCAGCCGGGCGGCGGACGGGTCGTCCTGCGGCAGGATGAGGTCGAAGGCCCCCAGCAGGCGGCGGGCGGCCCCGGGCACCCGGGCCCAGCCGGCGGCGGTCTTTTCGGTGATACGGGCGCTGACCAGGGCCAGGTTCACACCCCGGGCGTGGGCGGCGAGGATCAGATTGGGCCACAGTTCGCTCTCGACGAAGACGCCCAGCGTCGGCTGCCAGTGGTCGAGGAAGGCGGCCACGGCCCCGGGGGTGTCGATCGGTGCAAACTGGTGAATCACCTTCGGCGGCAGGCGCTGCGCCAGCAGGGTGGCCGAGGTCAGGGTGCCGGAGGTGACCAGTACGGTCAGATCCGGCCGTTCGCGCACGAACCGCTCGGCCACCGGCAGCAGGGACAGGGTCTCGCCGACGCTGACGCCGTGCAGCCAGACCAGATCGCCGGCAGGACGCGGCCGACCGGCGAGGCCGAGCCGTTCATCGACCCGGACGGGATCCTCCTTGCCCCGTTTGACGCGGGCATCCAGCAGGCGCGGAGTCAGGGGCTCCAGCAGCCGGGTGGCCAGACGGTAGAGGAACAGGGCCGGGCTCACGTCAGACCCGGTCCAGACCGACGAGGGCGTCGGCCTCGGCCTCGACCGCGGTGAGGCGATCGGTCCAGGCGCGGGCGACGTCGGTCGGGTCCGCGCCATCGGGATAGTCGGCCATGTCCCAGACGATGGCCCCGCGCCCGAACGGCAGGGGCAGCAGGGCCCGATCCCAGCTGTTCAGGCGAATGGCGGGCTTGCAGGCCATGCCGATGAACAGGACCGGGGCTTTCGACAATTTGGCCATCAGGGGCAGGCCCTCGGCCATCTGGCGGGCGGGGCCGCGCGGACCGTCGGGAGTGATGGCCAGCGCCCCGACCTTGAGCTGGCGCAGGCCGTCGCGCAGGGCCTGGGTGCCGCCCTTGGCCCGGTCAGCCTTGTCCTTGTTGGCCGAGGAGCCCCGCACGGCCGGAAAGCCCTGCAGGGCCACGGCGCGGGCGATGAACTGGCCGTCGGGGCTGAGCGAGATCAGCGCCTTGGCCGCCTGGGCACGGTCCAGCGGCCAGCAGGCGGGGCTGAGGCCGATGCGGGAATGCCAGAAGGCGCACAGCACGCCGCCGCCCTGCGCCCAGACGCCTTCGGCCACGGTCCGGTTGACGTGGGTCCAGCGAATGGTGGCGAAGCAGAACTGCATCCACCGGGCCAGAAGCCAGGCCAGGACCGCCTGGACCACCGGATTGCGCAGCGGCCTCACGAGACCGCCGCGACGGTCACGGGGTCGCCGTCCAGGGACTGTTGTCTGGCCAGGCGCGAATACAGGCCGCCCTCGGCGACCAGCTGGTCGTGGTTGCCGGTCTCGACCACCCGGCCGCCGGCGATGACATAGATGCGGTCGGCGTTGCGAACGGTCGACAGGCGGTGGGCGATCATCAGGGTGGCGCGGCCGTGCATCAGCCGCTCCAGCGCCGCCTGAACGAGGGCCTCGCTCTCGGTGTCCAGGGCCGAGGTGGCCTCGTCCAGCAGCAGGATCGGGGCGTCCTTGAGGAAGGCGCGGGCGATGGCGATACGCTGGCGCTGGCCACCCGACAGACGCAGGCCGGCCTCGCCGGCGCGCGTGGCGTAGCCTTCGGGCAGGGCGGTGATGAAGTCGTGGGCGGCGGCGGCCCGGGCGGCCTCGACGATGGCCTCGGCCGTTGCGCCCGGGCGGCCATAGGCGATGTTGGCGGCGATGGTGTCGTCGAACAGGAAGGGCTCCTGGGTGACGAGGGCGATGCGCGCGCGCAGCTCATGGATCTTCAGGTGGCGGATGTCCTGGCCATTGATCGTCACGGCCCCGGCGGTCACGTCATAGAAGCGCGGCAGCAGCGACAGCAGGGTGCTCTTGCCGCCGCCCGAAGGGCCGACCAGGGCCACGGTCTCGCCGGGGGCGACGCTGAGCGACACGTCCGACAGGGTCGGAGCCCCACCATCGGCGGCCGGGGCATAGGCGAAGGAGACGTGGTCGAAGGCGACGGCGGTCGGGCTCTCGGCCAGGGCATGGGCGTCGGCGGCCTCGCGGATTTCCGGCTGGATGTCGAGGGCGGTGAACAGCCGCCGCGCCGCGGTCAGCCCCTCGGCCATCACGGTCTGGAGATTGGTCACCTGCCGCAGCGACTGACCCGCCGCCATCAGCAGGCCGATGAAGGCGGCGAAGGCCCCGACGGTGATGCCGCCGTCGCGTGCGCGCCAGCCGGCATAGGTCATGACGGCGGCGACGACGATCATCGCCACCAGATTGCTGATCGGGCCGGCGAAGGCGCGGGAGTCGGCGCTCTTGATCACGTGACGCTGGCGGCGTCCGACGACCTCGGCCACGCGGGCCTCCTCGGCGGTCTCGCGGTTCTCGATCTTGATCAGCCGCACCCCGTCCAGATTCTCCATCAGGGCGGTCGACAGGTTTTCGGTCTCGGTCATGGCCCCGCGCGTGGCCTTGCGCGTGCGCTTCGAGAAGCGACGGATGATCAGGCTGACCAGCGGCACGGCCAGAAGGACGATCAGGGTCAGCTTCCAGTCGATGAAGGCCATGGCCGTCATCACCGCCAACAGGGTCAGGGCATTCTGGGTGTAGGCGACGACCCCGTTGGTGAAGGCCTCGCGCACCAGGTTGGCGTCGAACAGGACCGAGGAGACGAAGCTGCCGGTGTGCTGGCTGCGCAGCCGGGCCAGGTCGGCGCGGATCATGGCTGCGAACAGGCGGATCTGGATGTCGCCGACGATGCCGTGGCCCAGCCGGTTGACCAGGGCGGCCTGGCAGAGACCGGCGACGGTCCAGACCAGGGCGACGCTGATGATGGTCAGCGGAATCACCACAAGGGCCTGACCGGGGGCGAGGGTGAAGCCCCACATCTGCAGCGGCGCGTTCTGCTGGACGAACAGGCCGTTGATGGCCGGCTCCAGCAGTTTCAGCGTGACCGCCGACATCCCGCCGGCGATGGCGGCGCACAGCATGGAGGTGAACAGGGCCGCCTTGTGATGGGCGAGGTAGTCACGCCAGATACGCGTCAGCAGCGGGCGCAGCGACTCGTCCTCATGCACGTCGGGGGCAGGGGTGTTCATGGCTCTCGGTCGGACGGGACGGGCGGCAAGTCAAGCCGGGTGGATGACGGACGCGACCGGAGCCGCTATTGGCCGTGACATGGCGCGATACGACCTGAGCACCCGGATAGGCCGTTTCAAGGCGGGATGGGACTATATCTGGCAGGACCATGGGTTTCTGCGGGTCCGGTTCATGAATGCCCACTGGCTCGGCCCCGATCTGGTGCGCACCAACCAGCCGTCGCCGCGACAGCTGGCCCACTGGCAGCGGCAGGGAATCAGGACGGTCATCAACCTGCGGGGCAGTGACCGGGACGAGGCCTGGTTCGCGCTGGAGAAGGACGCCTGCGAACGGTTGGGCCTGACCCTGATCAGCGCGCCGCTGGATTCGCGCGATCCGCCGCAGCGCGAGCGGATCCATCGGGCCCGCGATCTGTTCCGGACCATCGAATATCCGGCCCTGATCCACTGCAAGTCAGGCGCGGACCGGGCGGGGATGATGGCGGTCTTCTATCGCCATTTCCATCTGGGCGAGCCGATGTCCGAGGCGATCGGCCAGCTGTCGAAACAGTATCTGCACCACCGTGAGGGGCTGACCGGGGTGCTGGACTATACGCTGGAGAAATACCTGAACGATGTCGAACCGACGGGGGTCAGTTTCATCGACTGGGTCGACAGCGATGCCTATGACCCCAAGGCGATCCGGGCCGAGTTCAAGGCCGGCTGGTGGGGCACGCTGCTGACCGAGAAACTGTTGCGCCGGGAATAGGGCTCAGCCCCAGGGGCCGCGGGGCTTGCCGTCGGTGCGGGGCGATTCGCCGTCCTGGCCGAGGCGCTGGGCGCGACGGCCGGCCTCCCACTGTTTGAACCAGCGGGCGTAGTTGCGCTCGCGCGGCAGGACAAACAGCCAGAAGCCCAGCAGCGTCAGCAGCGAGGCGAGGGCGAACAGTTCCTGTCCGTCCAGGGTTCGGCCGAATACGGTCATCGGGGCAGCTCCAGGCATCGGTCGATCAAGAAACGGTAGCGCTTCAATCGCCTGACCGTTCCCGCGCCACCGGATCAGCTGTGGGGGGCGTCGCCGCGCGGGTCGATCATCCGGTGCGCGTGCAGGATGAAATAGCGCATGTGGGCATTGTCGACCGTGGCCTGGGCCTTGGCCTTCCACGCCTTCTTTGCCTCGTCATAGCTGGGATAGGCACCGACGAATTCGACCTTGGACAGGTCGCGGAACACCGGGGCGTCGAGGTGGCGCAGCTCACCGCCGATGACGAGGTGCAGCAGTTGCGGGGTTTCGGTGGCGGCGGGAGCGGTCATGCGAGGGGTCCGGTGCGGGGGATCAGTCTGCGAGCGGGATAGGCGCACAACGGCGCACGATCAACGGGTGAAGCGCCGGGGCGGCGCAGATCAGGCTGCTCTGGCGCGGATCGGGGCGGTTGAACAGCCACGGCCGGCCATGGTGGTCGCTGACCTTGCCACCGGCCTCCTCGGCGATTAGGGCCCCGGCGGCGACGTCCCAGTCCCATTTCGGTCGCAGGGCGATGGCGGCGTCGAAGGCCCCGGCCGCGACCAGGGCCATGCGATAGGCGATGGCGTTGCGCTTTTCGAATCGCATTGCCGGCCAGGGCTCGGGCCAGATCGGGCCTTCCAGCAGCCGGGCGTCGGCCAGCACCGAGGCGTCGTCCAGGGTGGTGACGTCGGAGGCTGTGATCGGTCGGTCGTTGAGAAAGGCACCGCCGCCGCGGGTGGCGACAAACGTCTCGTCCAGGGCCGGGGCGTGGATGACGGCGGCGATCGGGACGCCATTTTCGACCACGGCGATGGGCACGCACCACCACGGGGTGTTCTTCATATAGGCGACGGTGCCGTCGATCGGATCAACGATGAAGATACGCTCGCGCGACAGCCGTTCCGGACTGTCGGCGGTCTCTTCGGACAGCCAGCCATAGTCGGGCCGGGCCCCCAGCAGCATGTCCTTGAGCAGGGCGTCGACGGCCATGTCGGCATGGGTCACCGGCGAGCGGTCGGACTTGGACCAGATCTTCAGTCCGCGCTCGCGTTCGGCCAGGGCCAGGTCGCCGGCGGCGCGGGCGGCGTCGCGGATAAGATTAAGGTCCTGAGTGAAGTTTTGGCTGTAAGTCGTCATTTTCCGGCGATTGCGAGGGCGTCGAACATCAGCGACGGCACATTGAAGGAGCCGCGGAACTCGAGGTCCGAGCCGTGCACCAGACGCGGATAGATGTCGGGCAAACTGCCGGCCACGGTGACCTCGCTGACCGGATAGGCCAGTTCCCCGTCCTCGAACCAGAAGCCCGAAACCCCCGCCGACCAGTCGCCGGTGTTGGCATTCAGCGACGGGCCGAACATCGAGGTGACCAGCAGGCCGGTCCCGGCGTCGGCCATGAGCCCGGCGAGGTTGCGCTGACCCGGTTCCATGTGCAGATTGTGGGTCGAGACGCCCGGCGGTCCGGCCAGGCCGCGGGCGGCGTGACCGGTCGAGGCCAGACCCAGCTGGGTCGCGGCGGAATGGTTCATCAGCCAGGTGGTCAATACACCGGCGTCAATGATTGACTGTCGCGTCACCGCCACCCCTTCGTCATCGAACGGGGTCGAACCGAGGCCGCGCGGGCGGAACGGATCGTCGATCAGGTTCACATTGGCCGGCAGCACGGCCTGACCCAACCGGTCCTTGAGGAAGGACGAGCCGCGCGCGATAGACGGCCCGGAAATGGCCCCGAGCAGGGGCGAGATGACCTGGCCGGCGACGCGGTTTTCGAAGATGACCGGGGCGGTCATCGAGGCGATCTTGCGCGGGCCGGTGCGGGCCACGGCGCGGCGTCCGGCCTCGGCCCCGATGGTCTCGGCCCCGGGCAGGTCGGTCAGGTGGCGGGTGTGGCGATTCTCGCCGCCACGCTCCATGGCCCCGTCTTTTTCGGCAATGACCCCGACCCCGAGGCCGAAGCCCGAGCCGTGATAGCTGCCGTCGAATCCGTCGGAGGTGACCAGACGCCAGCGGCTGGTCGAGCTGGAGGCGTGCCCCCCCTCGGAGCGGGCGACCCCGTCAACGGCCATGGCGGCAGCCTCGGTGGCGACGGCGGCGGCTTCCAGCTGTTCGGCCGTGCGATGGGTGCTGTCATACAGGTCCAGATCGGGGAAGGGGCCGTGGGCCAGCCGGTCTTGCGGGGCCAGGCCGCAATACGGATCCTCGGGGGCCAGTCGGGCCATGGCCACCGCGCGTTCGACCAGTCGGCTGCAGGTGGCGTCGGACAGGTCCGAGGCCGAGACCGTGGCCTGACGTTTGCCGATGAAGACCCGCAGGCCCAGGTCGCGCGATTCCTCGCGTTCGACCTCTTCCAGCTTGCCGTTGCGGACCCCGACCGACAGGGCCGCGCTCTCGGCCGAGACGGCCTCGGCGGCGTCGGCCCCGGCCCTGAGGGCGGCGGCGACCAGATCGGGCAGCAGGTCAGCGGGGATGGTGGCAGTCGACGGGGAGGCATTGGACATACCCCGATATGGCCGACGCCCTGCTGCACCGCAACCATGGGGAACGGCAGCGGGGTCAGATCACCGCGAAGGCAATGAGCGAGACAGCTCCGACCAGCAGGGCGATCCAGGTCATCAGCATGCCCAGAACCCGGCCCAGCGACGGCCCCTTCTGGAACATCAGTCCCAGCGCATGGATGAGACGGCCGACAACCAGGGTCGCGCCAATGGCGTGGATCAAGGATGCAGGGGCCCCGATGAGGGCCAGCAGGATCAGGGCGATCAGACCGGCGGGGATGTATTCCGTGGCGTTGCCGAAGGCGCGGGCCGCGCTGGTCATCTCGGGGTTGCCGGCGTCACCGAAGGAAATCTGGTGCCGCCGCCGCCGCCGTACCACCAGTCCGGACAGGCCGAGCAGGATCAGGATCAGGATCCCGGACCACAGGGCGGCGGCCTGGAGGGCGGTCAGCATCTCAACAGGATGGGCGCTGCTCATGATCAGGTCTCCCGACCGATCGGATAGAGGCGGTAGTGGTCGTCATGGAAGGGGGTTCGCTCGTAGAACCATTCCAGCCGGGCATTGCCGTCGGCGGCGAAGGCCGGGTCGGCGGCCAGTTTTGCTTCGAACTCGGCCTTCAGGGCCGGGTCGGCGGCCATCATGGCCTCGGCCAGGGGGGCGATGGCATAGGGTTCGATATATTCGACCCGGCTCAGCACCTCGGTGATCATGCCCCAGGCGAAGAAGCTCTCGCTGGACTGGGGCTCCAGCAGCAGGACGACGATGTCGCCCAGCGGCTGGTCGGTCGGTACCCGCACCGAACCGGCGGGGAAGGTCTGGTCGCGGCGCTCGGCGGTGACGTCGGTGACGCTGGCCTGGACGTGGCCCTCATTGGCGCGGGTCGCCAATTTGGGATCGTTGAGGCGCAGCATGTCCAGGGACACGGTGCGCGGCGCGGTCAGGGTCTCCATCTCGACCCCCTGCATCTTCAGCCGCTCAATCAGGTCGGCGCGCCAGGCCGGGATCCAGTAGGCGGTCGGCCGCTTCAGGATCAGCGACGGCTTCGAGCCGTAGAAGGGCAGGGACCACAGCTCCGGGTCCGGCTGGCCCAGCCAGCGCACGACGGGCTGGCCCAGGGCCGGGCTGTCGTACATCTCATAGGTGATGCCCTTGAAGGCACGGGTCGCCGACGGCTGGTCCTCGGCCACGAAATTGGCGGGGATTTCGGCCGGTCGCAGCGCGCGGTCGCTGGCGATGGCGCTGCGCAGGGCGGGGCCATTGGCGGCCAGCAGCTTCATCGCCTCTTCAAGAAAGACATAGGTGCCCAACACCCGCTGCTCATAGGGCTTCAGGCTGTGGTTCTCGATCAGGATCGCCGGGACGTGGGCGGCCGAACCCCAGCCGTTGGAGAATCGCTCACCCAGGCCGCCGTCGGACAGGCCGGCGCGGGGATTGGCCTCATCGATGCCGAACACCAGCTCGCCCGGGATATGGCCCTCGGCTTCGAGGGCGGCATTGATGCCGGGCTTGAAGGTGGCGTTCAGCCAGCCGGCGATGGCCGGGCTGCGCGACCAGACCCCGTCCTCACCATTGAAGCCGTAGGTGATGTCGTACTGGTAATCCATGCCGTCGGTGACGTGGATGTCGACATAGAGGTCGGGCCGGTATTTCAGCACCAGACCGCGCACCGCCTGCATCTCGACCTGGTCCAGTTTGACATAGTCGCGGTTCAGATTCTGGTTGGTGGCGGTGTTGCGCCAGCCCTGGATGCGAGGGCCGCGCTGGTTGGGGCGGCTGTAGGCGCTGGCCCGTTCATGGCCGTCGACCGACAGGATCGGGATCAGGATCAGATTGACCTTGTCCAGCAGGCCGCGCTTGTCGCCGAATGCCATGTCACGCAGCAGCATCATGCCCGCGTCCTTGCCGTCGATCTCGCCCGGATGGATGCCGGCCTGGGCCAGCAGCACCGGCTTGGCCGGGTCGAAGGTCGCGCCGTCCTTTGAGGCGATCACCGCATAGATGGGCCGCCCCTCGGGCGAGACGCCGAACTGTTCGATGCGAATCAGGTCCGAGGCGGCGTCCAGACGGTCGAACCAGGCGCGGGTGTCGGCATAGTCGGGGCTGAAATCATGCTCGGGATCCAGCTCGAAATCGGTGACCCAGGGGTTGCTCGCATCGACCAGCAGTGCCCGGCTGGCCCCGTCCCACGCCGGAGCCGGGGGCAGGAAGGCCTGATCCCAGGGCGCGGTGTTGGACACGGACGGCGAGGCGGGACTCTGGGACATGGATGGACTCGCAATCAGTACTGAAAAGGTGGCCAGCAGGGCGAGACGATGCATGGTGAAACCCGGGGCCGGACAAAACGATCCCGGACCATAGGGGTGTTCGCCGTTATTTCCAGATCGGTTTCCCGTCGCCCGGCAATCCGAGCTGGCCCCACATCTCTGACACCCGGGTCACCACCGCCTCGTCCATGCGGATTTCCTCGCCCCATTCGCGCTTGGTCTCGGGCGGCCATTTGTCGGTGGCGTCGAGGCCGATCTTGGAGCCGAGGCCGCTCTCGGGGCTGGCGAAGTCCAGATAGTCGATCGGGGTGTTCTCGATCAGGGTGATGTCGCGGGCCGGGTCCATCTTGGTGGCCATGGCCCACATGACCTGTTTCCAGTCGCGAGCGTCGATGTCGTCGTCCACGACGATGACCCATTTTGTGTACATGAACTGGCGCAGATAGCTCCAGACGCCCAGCATCACCCGCTTGGCATGGCCGGGGTAGGCCTTCTTCATCGACACCACGGCGATCCGGTAGGAGCAGCCCTCGGGCGGCAGCCAGAAGTCGGTGATCTCCGGGAACTGGGCCCGCAGCAGGGGGATGAAGACCTCGTTCAGGGCTTCGCCCAGCACGCTGGGTTCGTCCGGCGGGCGGCCGGTGAAGGTGGTCAGATAGATCGGATCCTTGCGCATGGTGATGGCGCTGATCTGGAAGACCGGGAATTTCTCGACCGAATTGTAATAGCCGGTGTGGTCACCGTAGGGGCCCTCATCCTCATGCTCGTCCAGCAGGACGTGGCCCTCCAGCACGATCTCGGCCTGGGCCGGCACCATCAGGGGCACGGTCTTGCAGGCGACCAGCTCGGCCTTGGCCCCGCGCAGCAGGCCGGCGAACTGGTATTCGCTCAGGGTGTCCGGCACCGGGGTCACGGCGGCCAGGATGGTGCCGGGGTCGGCCCCCAGCACGACCGCGCAGGGCAGGGGATCGCGTCGCCCGGCCTTCTTGTGGCGGCCATAGTGCTGGGCCCCGCCGCGGTGGGCCAGCCAGCGCATGATGGCCTTGTCCTTGCCCAGCACCTGCATGCGGTAGATGCCGAGGTTGAAATCGTCCTCACGCGCGTCGGACGGCCCCTTGGTCACCACCAGCCCCCAGGTGATCAGGGGGGCGGGCTCGCCGGGCCAGCAGGTCTGGACCGGCAGGGTGGAGAGGTCGATCTGGTCGCCCTTCAGAACGACCTGCTGCACCGGGGCGGATTTCACCACCTTGGGGCGCATGGCCATGACCTTCTGGGCCAGCGGCAGCATCTCGACCGCGTCGGACAGGCCGCGCGGCGGGGTCGGGTTCTTGAGGAAGGCCAGCAGTTCGCCGACCTCGCGCAGTTCGGCGGCGGTGGTGCGGTCCTTGTTGTCGAGCGTCACGCCCATGGCCACGCGCTTGACCGTGCCGAACAGATTGGCCAGGGCCGGGATCGGGCTGATCGAGCCGTCGGCCATGACCGGCTTCTCGAACAGGACCGCCGGGCCGCCGTTGCGCAACAGCCGGGTCTGGATCTCGGTCATCTCCAGCACGGTCGAGACCGGCTCGGTGACGCGGATCAGCTCACCCTCAGCCTCGAGGATGGCGATGAAGTCGCGCAGGGATTTGTAGGCCATGGAGCTGGATTAGGTGGCGAACTGCCTCGTGTCACTAGGCCATCCGCCCACAACGGTTAATGGCGGTTAACCCAAATTGCAGCGACTCAGGCATCATCCGTGGTGTCTGTTATCGGGATCGAATCGAGCACGCCCATGAGTGTTCTGGGCCAGGACATATCGGCCTTCGAACGTATGCGGCCTGATCTTGAGGCCCATCATCGTTTGGAGTGGGTCGTTTTCCACGACGGTCATCTCATCGACGTCTACCCCGATTTCGATGCTGCAGCGTCTGACGCCATCGACCGCTTCGACTCCGGGCCTTTTCTCATCCGCCAGGTAGGCGCTCCGCCGCAGGTTCAACTGACCGGGGGAATGGTTTTTACTCGCGCTGATGCCTGAGGAGTCGGTTGGATTTAGATCCGGTTTCGGTGGCTTGTCCGCCGCTGATTTGCTCGTTCAGGTCGGCCCGACTGTTCACCGGGCGATCCGCCGGATTTGGCCGGCAAGCGGATCAAGGCCTTGATCGACACCGGCGCGGGTGGAGACTGCATTGATGAGCTGTTGGCCTTGGAGTTGCGGCTGCCCGTGACAGAAAAGGGCGTCATCAGTGGTGTCGGAGGTCGTCACGCGGCGCTGATCTATACGGCAAGGCTGTATGTCCCGGCCTTGAATCAGCTTCTGTTTCAGCAATTCACGGGTGTCAAACTGGCGGAAGGTGCCCAGCCGCATCGCGTACTGCTTGGCCGGACGTTCCTACGGCACTACCGGATGATGTACGACGGTCTCACCGGGCAGGTCGATCTGTCGACCGACTAATACGCTCGCACATCCGACATCAGGGCCCAGACCGGCAGGCTGAGGCAGGCGGTGGCGGCGGCGATCTGCAGGCTGTTCAGATGGGCCCGTCCGGCCTCGGCCAGCCGGACCTGTTCCGGCGACAGATGCAGGGCCAGGGCCAGGGCGTCGGTGCCGATCCCGCGCACCTGCCGCCACTGTTTGAGCCGGGTGCCGACGGCGACGTCAGCCGGATCGAGTCCGGGGAACCTGTGGATCGAGCCCATGGGGCTGCCTCCCTTGTCTTCCTCCGGCGGTCTGGTGCCGCCCCGGGGTTAATCCTGATCCCAGACGAAGGCCTTGTCGAGCCAGTCACCGATTCGGCCGTCGGGGCGGGCCAGGGCGTGGATGCGCAGCATCTCCTCGTCCGACAGGGCGAAGTCGAAGATGTCGAAATTCTCGCGCGCCCGGCTTTCCTTCGAGGTGCGGGGAATCGCGATGACGTCCTGCTGGGTCAGCCAGCGCAGGGTGACCTGGCCCGGGGTCTTGCCGTGGGCGCGGGCGATGTCGGCGATCACCGGGTCGTCGGCGATCTTGCCCTGGGCCAGGGGCGACCAGGCGGTGAGGGAGGACCCGAGGTCGGCGGCGGTGGCCAGCAGCGTCTTCTGCGAGAGATAGGGATGGTATTCGACCTGGTTGGTCACCAGCCAGGCGTCCGACACCGACTGGGCCTCGCGGAACTGGGCCGAGGGGAAGTTGGACAGGCCGATCGACCGGGTCAGACCGCGCGCCTTCGCGTCGTTCAGCGCCCCCAGGGTCTCGATGAAGTCCGGCGTCGGTTTGGGCCAGTGCAGCAGCAGCAGGTCCGGCGTCAGACCCAGCCGTTCGACCGAGGCGGCGGCGGCGCGCTGCAGGTCGCCGGCGGCGAAATCCTCAACCCAGATCTTGGTGGTGACGAAGATGTCGTCGCGGTCGATGCCCGAATCGCGGATGCCCTGACCGACTCCTTCCTCATTGTTGTAGATGCGCGCGGTATCGATGTGGCGATAGCCGATGCGCAGGGCCTCGGCGACCATGCGCCTTGCGTCTGCGGGCTCCAGCTGCCAGGTGCCGAAGCCGAGCAGGGGGATGGAGACGTCATCGACGGCGACGGCGGGCTGGGTCTGCGACATGGAGGACTCCGGACGACGGGGGAGCCCTCATCTGGGGGCGCGGCTGGCCCGATCAACCGTCGCCACGCGGATCACCCACGAAAAAGGCCGCCTCCCGGAGGAGACGGCCCTGATATCAGTCGCCCGGGCGGATGGCCTCAGGTGATGTCTTCGTTCAGCAGGCCGACCTTGAGGAAGCCCTTTTCCTGAAGCTTGTTCATGACTTCCATGAACTCGTTGTATTTCACTTCCGGCTGGGCGCGGACGAAGACGCGCTCCTGACGGCAGTCGCCCGTCTCACCGCCACCGAGGGCAGCGCAGACGTCGGCATCGAGCGTTTCGATCGTCGTCTGCTGCTCGGCGATGAAGATCGAGCCGGATTCCTGGATGGTGATGTAGACCGGGTCTTTCTGCGGCGCGTTGGGATCCGGCGGGGTCGCCGGCGGCAGGTCGAGCTTGATCGACACGGTGGCCATCGGGGCGGCGACCATGAAGATGATCAGCAGCACCAGCATGATGTCCACGAACGGCGTGACGTTGATGTCCGCGTTCTGTTCAATGGTCTTGCCGCCTTGGCCGGCGGGACCGGAAAGTTTGGAGCCCATGCGCTGAAAATCTCCCTCAGGTTCGCCGCGATAGCGACGAACTGCGCCTAGTGTTCGATGGTGTCTTGGCGTCATGCGACGCCGTTGTAAAGCGGTCTCGGGTCTCAGTCGGTTCCTGAAGGGCGGAATACCCCCAGAAGGCGAGGATTTAGCCCTTCGCCAGCTTGAGAAAGCGATCCATCAAGGCAGGATCGGTTTTAAACACGCCGGTGAAGCGGGTCGTCAGGGTTGAAACGTGCCGGTGGTGGACCCCACGGGTGGTCATGCACTGGTGTTCGGCGTCGATCAGCACCGCCACACCGGCCGGGGCCAGGTGGGCATCAAGCGCTGCGGCGATCTCCTGGGTCAGGGTCTCCTGGGTCTGGAGCCGTTTGGAGAAAATTTCGACCACGCGGGCGATCTTGGAGATGCCGACGACCTTTTCGGTCGGGATGTAGGCGACATAGGCCTTGCCCAGAAAGGGAGCCATATGGTGTTCGCAGTGGCTCTCGACCTCGATGTCGCGCAGCAGCACCATGTCGTCATAGCCCTGCACGTCCTCGAAGGTGCGCGACAATTCCTTGGCCACATCGGCCTCATAGCCCTGGAACCAGTCGCCATAGGCGTCGACCACGCGACGTGGCGTATCGATCAGGCCTTCGCGGTCAGGGTTGTCACCGGCCCAGGCGATCAGGGTGCGGACAGCCTCCAGCGCCGTCTCGCGGGACGGGCGGGCCGGGGTCTCATCACTGACCAGGACGGGTTTGACGGGGGTAAGGCTCATGGTCTTTCTCGAAGCGACGAAGTAGCGCCGGGACGATGGTCCCGGATGGACGCGCGTCGCTCTCCCTTAAATACACCGGCCCGCTGTTCGCGGGTGCAGTAGACCGGCTATATGGGAGACCCACTCCGTCCTGCAAGAAAACTGAAAGCCCCCCCGGCATTATGACGCTGACGCTCCACGACACCCTGTACCGCGAAAAGCGCGTGTTTACCCCGCGGGATCCGGACCGGGTGACCCTCTATGTCTGCGGGCCGACAGTCTATGACTATGCTCATATCGGCAATGCCCGTCCGCCGGTGGTGTTCGACGTGCTGGTGCGGCTGCTGCGCCGGGAATACGGGGCCGACAGCGTCATCTATGCCCGCAACGTCACCGACGTGGACGACAAGATCAATGCGAAGGCGACGAAGGAGGGCACGCCGATCGGCGAGGTCACGGCCCGGTATGAGGCCGCCTATCTGGCCGATATGGCCTGCCTGAACGTGTCGCCGCCGGACATCGCGCCGCACGTCACGGATCATATGGACGCCATCGTCGCCCAGATCGGCAAGATCATGGAGCAGGGCTGCGCCTATGCTGCCGAGGGTCACGTGCTGTTTGATGTCTCGTCCTACGACACCTATGGCCGGCTGTCGGGCCGCAATCTGGACGACATGATCGCCGGGGCCCGGGTCGAGGTCGCGCCCTACAAGAAGAACCCGCACGACTTCGTGCTGTGGAAGCCCTCGAAGGAGGGCGAGCCCAGCTGGCCGTCGCCGTGGGGCGCGGGCCGTCCCGGCTGGCATATCGAATGCTCGGCCATGATCGAGGAAACCCTGGGTCTGCCGATCGACATCCATGGCGGCGGTATCGACCTGGTGTTTCCGCACCACGAGAACGAGATCGCCCAGGGCGTCTGCGCCCACGGCCATGCGCATGAGGCCGCGGCCCATGCGGAATACAGCCGCTACTGGATGCACAACGGCTTCCTGACCGTCGATGCCGAGAAGATGTCGAAATCGGTCGGCAACGTCCTGCTGCTGCATGATCTGGTGCAGGCGATGCCGGGCGAGGTGGTGCGCTGGGCCCTGCTGAGCGCCCACTACCGCCAGCCGCTGGACTGGAATCAGGACCTGCTGGACCAGTCCAGGAAGAACCTCGACCGGCTGTACGGGGCCCTGCGCCGGGCCGCCGACGTCGCGCCGCTGGGCGACATGCCGTCGCCGGAGTTCCTTGAGGCGATCTCGGACGACCTGAACACCCCGGGGGCCATGGCCACGATGTTCGCCCTGTCCAGCGAGATCGAGCGGGCCATGACCGCCGGCGACCTCAAGGCCGTGGGCATCGCCAAGGCCGAGCTGATGGCCTCGGGTGCCATTCTCGGCGTGCTGCTGTCGACCCCGGACCAGTGGTTCGAGAGCGGCGTGGACGATGCGCTGCGGGTCGAGGTCGAGGCCCTGCTGGCCGAGCGGGTCACCGCCCGGACCGAGAAGAACTGGACCGAGGCCGACCGCATCCGCGACCGGCTGAACGCCCTGAACGTGGTGGTGATGGACAGCCCGGCCGGGGCCACCTGGCGGCTGAAGGGCTAGGGGGCGACGCTCAGGCGTCCGGCACGTCTCCGCGCCCGAACACCGACCAGCCGGTACGCATCGTAAGGCGCTCCAGCGCCAGGGTGCCGAGCTGGGAATTGCCCTGGGCGTTGAGGCCGGGCGACCAGACGGCGATCGAGGCGCGGCCGGGGGCGACGGCCAGGATGCCGCCGCCGACCCCGGACTTGCCGGGCAGGCCGACCCGGAAGGCAAAGTCGCCGCTGGCGTCATAGTGGCCGCAGGTCAGCATCAGGGCATTGATCCGCCGGGCGCGGGCTTCCGAGACGACCCGGTGGCCAGTGGTGGGGTTGAGGCCGGCGGCCATCAGGTAGCGCCCGGCCATGGCCAGCTGGCGGCAGCTCATGGCCACCGCGCACTGACCGAAATAGAGGGCGAGCACATCCTCGGGCGCGTGATGCAGATTGCCGAACGACTTCATGTAGTTCGCCAAGGCGACATTGCGGAAGCCGGTCTCGGACTCGCTCTCGGCCACCTCGGCATCGACGGTAATCGTCTCGTCATCAGCCAGGTGACGGATGAAATTGATCAGTTCGGCCAGGGAGGCGCGCGGGGCGCTGCGACCGAGGTTCACGTCCGCGACGACGATGGCTCCTGCGTTGATGAAGGGGTTGCGCGGGATGCCGTGTTCGGATTCCAGCTGGACGATGGAGTTGAAGGCGCTGCCGGAGGGCTCGCGGCCGACACGGTCCCACAGCTGGTCGCCGACCCGGCCCAGGGCCAGGGTCAGGGCAAAGACCTTGGACACACTCTGCAGCGAGAACAGGTCATCGGACGCGCCACCGGTAAAGACGCTGCCGTCCGCGGTGACGACCGCGATGCCGAACTGGCCAGGATCGACCCGGGCCAGCGGCGGGATGTAGTCAGCCGGCCGCCCGCGATCGGGGGCCGTCCGCATCTCTTCGGCGATCTCGGCCACGATGGCCGTCAGGTCTGGCATGGGTTCGGTTACTCGGCGGCCGGCGGGTCGTGTCGGACGGGCCCTACCGCACGTTCATCAGCTCATTGGCCAGTTCGGCGGTCAGATAGCCGTCGGCGACCCGGCCGTTGGCCAGCTGCCAGCGGCGCAGGGCGGCGCGGGTGTTGGAGCCGATCACACCGTCGATGCCCTGGGTGTCATAGCCGCGCCGGGTCAGGGCGGCCTGGGTGCCGATCCGTTGTTCGCGTGACAGGGGCGCGTCGTCCGGCCAGGTGCCGACCAGACCGGGCTTGCCGGCGATGCCGTCAGCGGTCAGGCCGATGGCCAGGGCATAGCTGACCGAGTTGTTGTAGCGGCGGATCACATAGTGGTTGGGCAGGGCCAGGAAGGCGGGTCCGCGCGCGCCCTGGGGCAGCAGCAGGGTCGCCTCTTCCAGCGCTTCGGCGTCCGTCGGCGTGCCGCCGCGGGCCAGGGTCACGCCGCGCGCGGCCCAGAAACGCCACGGATGTTTCGGCCCCTCGGCCTCGGCATAGTCAAAGCCGGACGGCAGGGTGACCTCATAGCCCCACGACTGGCCGCGTTTCCAGCCGGCCTGGGCCAGCAGGTTGGCGGCCGAGGCCAGGGCGTCGGCATCCGAGCCCCAGATGTCGACCTTGCCGTCGCCGTTCTGATCGACGCCGAGGCGCAGATAGTTGTCGGGCATGAACTGGGTCTGGCCCATGGCCCCGGCCCAGCTGCCCTTCAGGCCCGCGCGGTCGCGGCGGCCGTCGATGACGATGTTCAAGGCGTCCTTCAGCTGGGCCTCGGCCCAGTCGCGGCGGCGGCCGTCATAGGCCAGGGTGGCCAGCGAGCGGATCACGTCCATGTCGCCCTGGACCTGGCCGAAGCTGCTTTCATTGCCCCAGATCGAAATGAGGATCTCGGCCGGGACGCCGAAGCGCTGGGTCACCTCCCACGGCACGCGGTCATAGCGCTGGCGGGCCTGGGCGATTCGCGCGGCGCTGGCCGCATTCTGGATATAGGCCCCGGCGGGGCGACTGAATTCCGGCTGGTTGCGGTCCAGGCGCAGCACGGTGGCGTCGGGCGTAAGCCCGGCCAGCTCACGTTCATAGGCCGCGCGGCGGTCGCCGCCGTGGCGGGACAGGAAGCCCTGTTTCCAGCCCTCGAACCCGGCTTGATCGTTGGCGTCGGCCTGGGGCGGCACCGGCGCGGGTGTCGGCGCGGGCGTGGGAACGGATGCAGGCGGAGTCGCGGTCGGGCCGGGCAGGGGCGGCAGACGCTCGGGCAGCATCGGCGCACAGGCGGCGACGCAGCCGATGAGGATGAGACGAGAGCTGAACCGCATGACTTTAGACATATGTCCCCGACGACGACCTGAGTGACGCTAGCGCGTGAATGGTGAAAATGTTGCCCGATCATAGGGGCAAGGGGTGAAGGCGGCGCTAACCATCCTGATAAACCCTGTCGCAGGAAATCCACGCGTAATCTGTGACTGTCTTACCCAGATGGCCCGGTGGCGGAGTGGACACGCGGCGGGGGTGCAACCCCGCACACCCTCCGTTCAACTCGGAGGCCGGGCCTCCATCGCTTTTTGTGCGCTAGCGCAAGCCGCGCGGCGGCTCGCTGCTTGAGCGCCGTCCAGGGCGCTAACGCGAGGGACGCGGTCCCTCGCTGCCTGAGCGCGGAAATGCGACGGTCGGTCATCTGGCCGGGAACCCCGCCCATCCGGTTGACGAAACCGAGTCACCTCTCTATACGCCCCGTTCCGCCGCGAGGTTTCGACTTCGCGGCTCGTTCATTTTGCTTTGCCCCAGGACAAGACCATGAAGGTCCGTAGCTCGCTCAAGTCGCTCAAGGGTCGCCACCGCGACTGCAAGATCGTCCGTCGCAAGGGCGTGGTCTATGTGATCAACAAGACCGACCCGCGCTTCAAGGCGAAGCAGGGCTAAGGCATTTTAGTGCGCTGGCGGCCGCGACGCGGTCGCGGCCTGCCTGAGCGCTTTTCCACAGGTCGCGGGCTTTGTCCGCGGCCTTTTTCGTGCCTGCCGTTGAGCGTTTCGTTCCGGCATGGTTAGCGTCCGCGCCTGAGTTTTTTACTGACCCGAGGAGATCCCCATGGCCGATGACGCCACATTCGACGCCAGCCCGGACATCCTCAACGCCACGGCCCAGGGCCGTCTGCGCACCATCATCGAGCGCCTGGAGCGTCTCGAAGAGGACAAGGCCGCGATCATGGCGGACATGAAGGAGGTCTTCCTCGAGGCCAAGGGCGAGGGCTACGACGTCAAGATCCTGCGCAAGGTCATCCGCATCCGCAAACAGGACAAGGCCAAGCGCCAGGAAGAGGACGCGATCCTCGACCTCTATATGTCGGCGCTGGGCGAGATCTGACCGGCCATAACCTGCTGATCCCCGCGCAGGCGGGGACCCCAGGTTTGAGCGACAGTGCCGGTGTTTCTGGACATCGGTCGCGGGGTCGGCTTCCCTGATGCATCATCCAAAGAACTGGGTCCCCGCCTTTGCGGGGATGAGCGGAATTGATGAAGCGGAAGCCGGTTTCCCCCTTTGAAGCCCAGCGTCAGGCCGCCCGGCGTGCCGCCCTCAACGCCCTGAAACGCGCCCGCCGCTCGGCCGAGAAGGCGGGCGTTTCCTTGTCTGAGTGGGAGGGTGAGTTCCTCGATTCGGTCGGCGACCGCATCAAGACCTATGGCCGCGCCTTCGGTGACCCTGAAAAGGGCGCGCCCGGCCAGGCCCTGTCGTCGATGCAGGGCCGCAAGCTCAAGGAAATCACTGCCAAGGCCAAAGGCGAGGCACCGAAGCGCCGCTGGGGGCGGAAGGCCAGGGCGGAAGACTAGGCTGCAGCTTTATTCCCTCTCCCGCCGGGAGAGGGAGACCGCGCACGACGGCGCGAGCCGTCGTCCTGGCGTGGTCGGGTGAGGGGCTGGACGGCGGCAGGGAGCCCCTCACCCTTTCGCGCAGCCGCTCGCTCTGCTCACGGGCGCTCAAGCCCTCTCCCGCCGGGAGAGGGAAGCGGGTTTTAACCCGCCTCTTTCAGCACGCCCTCCAGCCCCTGTTCGCGGACCTTGCGGTACAGGGTGGAGCGGCCGATGCCGAGGCGGCGGGCGATTTCGGACATGTGGCCGGCATAGACCTCGATGGCGTGCTGGATCAGGTCGCGTTCGATGTCTTCCAGCGTGCGTAGATGGCCGCGGTCGTCGAGGATGCGGATCGGCACCTCCGGCAGGGGCGGCAGATTGGCATAGGGCTCGGCCGGGGCGGCGGCGTCATTGGCCGTCGCCGGCTCGTCCAGGGTCTGGGCGATGCCCGAGATGGCCGGGAAGTCGTGCGGCTGAAGGAAGGGGGCGTCGGCCAGGACGATGGCGCGATAGACGCTGTTCTCCAGCTGGCGGACGTTGCCGGGCCAGTCGAAGGCGCTGAGCAGGGCCAGGGTCTCGGGCGAGCAGCCGGCGATGCGGCGGCCTTCCTCGACATTGAAGCGGGCGATGAAATGATCGATCAGGGCCGGGATGTCCTCGCGCCGTTCGCGCAGGGACGGGGCCTCGATCGGGAAGACGTTGAGGCGATAGAACAGGTCCTCGCGGAAGGCCCCTTCCTTCACCTGCTGGGCCGGGTCGCGATTGGTGGCCGAGACGATGCGCACGTCGACCTTGACGGCGCGCCTGGCCCCGACGGGGTCAACCTCGCCCTCCTGCAGCACGCGCAGCAGCTTGACCTGCATGTCCAGCGGCAGTTCGCCGATCTCGTCGAGGAACAGGGTGCCGCCGTTGGCCTCCATGAATTTGCCGAGGTGTTTGTCACTGGCCCCGGTGAAACTGCCCTTCTCGTGGCCAAACAGGATCGACTCGACCAGATTGGCGGGCAGGGCCCCGCAGTTGACGGCCACGAACGGCTTGCCGGCGCGGTCGCTGACCCCGTGCAGGGCGCGGGCTATGACTTCCTTGCCGACGCCGCTCTCGCCGGTGATCAGGACCGGAATGGTCGATTTGGCGGCGCGCGTGCCCAGGGATTTGACCATCCGCATGGCCGGGCTGGTGCCGACCAGATCGTCAAAGGTCGTGCGACCGGCGACGTGTTTCTTCAACCGTCCGACCTCGGCCGTCAGCTGGGTCAGCTGCAGGGCGTTGCGCACCCCGATCAGCAGCCGTTCGGCCGAGACCGGTTTGACGAAAAAGTCCTGGGCCCCGGCCTGCATGGCCTTGACCACGGTCTCGATGCCGCCGTTGGCGGTCAGGACGATGACCGGGGTGGTGACCCCGGCGGTGCGGATCTCGGCCAGGCATTCCAGGCCGGACATCTGCGGCATGACCATGTCCAGCAGGATGACATCGGCCCCGCCGCCCTTGGTCAGGCGATCGATGGCCTCGCCGCCGCTCTCGGCCTGGGCCACGGCATAGCCCTCGCGCTCCAGCACCGCCTGAACGAGGCGGCGCTGGGTCGGATCGTCGTCGACCACAAGAACGGTCCTGGCCATGGCGGAAACACCCTCTTCATCACCGGTTACGGCCTGTCCTCATTCAAGCGGGACTGGCTCGTTTCGGGACGGTTTTACCCCCGACAAGGTGAAGATCGGGTTGGAGAGGGTGGTGAGCGGAGGGTTAACGGTGGGGCTCAGGCCCCGGCTTTTCGTCCGGGAATGAGTGCGCAGACCAGCATCAGGACCGTGCCGACTCCCGGAAGCAGCAGAAGGGTCGACCACCAGCCGGTGCGGCCGAGATCATGCAGGCGTTTGATGGTCAGGACGAAGACCATCCATGTCGCTAGGCTGAAGACCGACAGGGCCACGGCGATCTGCAGGGCCGGGGGTAGGGTGGCGATCACGCTGGCGTCCAGGCTTCGTCCGATCGCCGAAAACGGACTGTCGAGGGCCGCTCCGATGGCCGGCGCCGACAGGGGCAGCCCTGTGCTGAGCGCGCAGACGAGCGCGAGGGCGAAAAAGGCGACCACCGGCCCAAGATAGGCCGCGCGGCCTATCCGGCCGGAGGGAGTGAGAAGGCGTGCGATCATGGCGGGTCTCCGGGCCACGATACTATCATGGCGCGTGGCGCGCGCCTAGCGGAGGGTTCAGGGCCATAGTCCCGGTCGGTCTCACTGCTCGCAGCGGTTCGTCAGGTTCATCTGAATGCCGGCCGAGCCCTTGAGCGACAGGTCGGGCCAAAGGGGCGCGATCGGTTTCAGGGTCCCGGCCTTCAGGGCTTCGCGCGGGTCGGTCCGGGTCCTGCCGTTGCAAAAATCCTCTGAATAGCGTCCACGCAGGGTCCATTTGCTGTCTTCGGTCTGGTCGTAGATCAGCATGTCATTCTGCCGGGCGACCAGCACATCCATCGCGCCGTCGCCGTTCAGGTCCATCAGGGTGACGACGCATTCGCCCGGCTGGTTACAGCCGGCGCGCTCATCATCAGTCGCGACGGCGGCCGTGAATCCAGCAGGCAGGACCGTGCCCGTCGGCCAGGCTTCGAAGACCGGGGTGACCGGCGGGGTGCCGACCTTGTCGCCGTAGCGATCCTCGGCCACCTGCGCCGCCCTGGCCCGGGTGGCGATGGCGGCATTGGTCGAGGCGGCCAGTTTGGCCAGCGCCGCTTCACCGGCGCGGCCGCTTTCGAAGCGCAGGAAGCGGTAGTCGAATTTGTCGGGCGTGACCCGGCCGCTGTTCAGCCGCGACACCTGGTCGGCCACCGACAGCCGGGCCGGGTCGGCCAGCGGGCTGAACAGGGCCAGAATCACAGCGACGCTGAGCACGGCGGTGGCGACATTGGTCGGCTCCAGCGGGCGCATCCAGTCGGCGCGCCGCCAGAAGGGCTGCAGGGCGGCGAAACCATAGCCGGCCGCATAGCCTATACCGACCACCGTACAGGCCGTGGCGATGATCCGGTCCGGCGACAGGCCGTACTGGCCGATGCGCAGGGCCAGACCCCAGACGGCGATGGCCATCAGTGGCGTCAGCAGCACCCCGGCCACGCGCACGGCGGCGCGCAGCACGGCCGGCGGCAGGTTGTCGGCCAGTCCGTCCTGATAGGCGGTGTTGATCAGGATGATCAGGGTCGCCGCCGCCGACAGCACCAGGGCTGTAGCGCTGCCGGTGTCCCACAGGCCGTCGAGGCCGGTGAAGGGCAGGGCGGCGAGGAAGCCCGCCACCAGCACGGTAATCACCAGCAGCAACCACGACAGCAGCATCAGCACCACTGACCGCACACCGCGGATCAGGGCGTCGCGCACATCGGTCAGCTGCACGGCGATGGCGAAGGCCAGGGTGGTGACCGGAATGGCGAACCACTCCTTTTGCAGCAGCTCCTCGAGGAATTTCAGCCCGATAATGTTGAACAGGGCCGCCCCGAGAAACAGCAGGATCCAGAAGGCCCCGGTGAAGCCGAGCGACAGGGCCAGCTGAACCCCGGCCTTCCAGGCCGTATCGAAATAGGCGGGGAAGGGGGCGACCCGTCGCCGGGCCTGATCGGCCGGCACCACCAGATGGTGGGCGATGAACAGGGCGGCGGCGGTGAAGGCGAACATCGGGAAGCTGAGGAAGGGCGGACTTCCGAGCTGGTCCGCCGTCTGGCGCGCGACATCATGCCAGGCCAGCAGGGCCAGGCTGATCCCGGCGACCACAGTCCATATCGCCAGTGTGGTCAGCCGCAGCCGCCCGACCCCGGCCAGCAGCACCACGGGCAGGAAGGCGGCGACCAGCAGCAGGGGGCCGAACAGGGTGGGGAGGGTTGCCGGCCACGCCCGGATGGCGGTGTCGCCATAGCCGGTGCCGGCGGAACGCCACAGCAGATACAGCACCAGCCCCTGGGCCAGACCGATCACAATGCGGGTCAGGGCCAGCCCGCGCCGGTCACCGGTGGTCAGGCTGGAGCGGCCGGTGCCGCCGCCAATCTCATTGTCGCCGAAGATGGTCATGTGCGAGTCCCCCAGGCCGAAGCGTGACCGGAGGTTGCCCCTCACACCGTCCAATTGAAAGGGGCGCTCAGTCCGCCCGCACGGCCCGGGCCAGATAGCAGCCGCGCCGGGCCGTGTGCAGCTGGACCTGGGCGACGACGGGGTTGTCCAGCCACAGGCGCAACCGGGCGTCGAGCGCGTGGCCCTCGACCACATCGGCCCCGGTCATCATGCCGTCGACGTCATAGGCGCGCACCGACAGCAGCCGGTGCGCCAGCAGATCGGGCACAGTGCCGATCACCGGACCGGACTCGATCGCGGCCTCGCGAACGAACACCGCGCCCTCGGCATGATAGGGCGAGGCCGGTGCGTCCAGATGGCGGTGGGAGACCAGGATCAGCGGTTCACCGGGGCTGGCGTCTATCAGGCTGACGCGGCAGGGGGCGCTGTGGGGGCTGTCAGCGATCATGCGCCGCGCGCCGAGCGCGAGCAGGGCCGTGTCGGACAGGGCGAACAGGGGGCGGAACGGGGCCAGGGGCAGGGCGTCGATCTGATAGGTCATGCCGGCAGGGTGACCGGTCCGGTGCCGCCCGTCTGGCGGTTTACGGACGCCGCGTCCGGCCGGAATAGCGACCGCCCAAAGGCCCTGGCCCGGTTGCGCCGGGCCCTGCGCCTGCCCACACTAGAAGGCATGAACGCACCCTTTAAAGCCCCGACCGCCACGCCCGCCGACGCCCCGTTGTGGGACCTGTCCGACCTGTACGGATCGCGCACCGACCCGCGCATCGATGCCGATCTGGAGCGGGGCCGGACGCTGGTGGCTGAATTGACGGCCCTGCAGGGTCGACTGGTCGCGGTGCGGGCCGATGCGGCGGCGCTGGGCGCGGCGCTGGACCGGGTCATCAGCCTGTATGAGCAAGCGACCGAGGCCCTGGGCGGACTGGGGGCCTATGCCTTCCTGGCCGCCTCGACCGACCGCAACGACGCGGCGGCCCAGGGGTTCGAGGCCAATCTGCGCGAGAAGACCACCGCCATCGTCACCCCGACCGTCTGGGTCACGCTGGAGATCAACCAGCTGGACGAGGCCGAACTGGACGCGGCGCTTAAGGCCTCACCGGCGGCGGCGCGCTGGACCCCGTGGCTGCGGCGGGTGCGGGCGATGAAGCCGCACGAACTGTCGGGCGAGCTGGAGACCTTTATCGCCGAGAGCATGCCGATCATGGCCCAGTGGCCGCGGCTGTTTGATGAGACCTTGGCGGCGATGACGGTTCCGGTCGGCAAGGAGAGCCTGACCCTGGCCGAAACCCTGAACCGGCTCAGTGATCCCAAGGGGGCACGGCGTCAGGCGGCGGCCGAGGGGCTGAACACCGCACTCGCGGCCCGCACCTCGACCCTGGGGCTGGTGATCAACACCGTGGCCGCCGATCAGGCGCTGGAAAGCAAATGGCGCGGCTTCAAACGCCCGGCGGACAGCCGCCACCTGGCCAATGAGGTCGACGGCGAGTCGGTCGACGCCATGGCCGAGGCCGTGGCCGCCGCCTATCCGAAACTGTCGCACCGTTATTATGCGCTGAAGGCCAAGGCGCTGGGCAAGACGACGCTGGACCAGTGGGACCGGAATGCCCCGATCGAGACGACTGCGCCGCGCGGCTTTGACTGGGCCCAGGGCAAGACGCTGGTGCTGGAGAGTTTCGCTGATCTGGGCCCTGAATTCGCCGAACGGGCGCAGGGGTTCTTCGACCGGCCGTGGATCGACGGGCGAGCGCGGGCGGGCAAACAGTCCGGGGCCTATTGCCATCCGGTCAGCGCCAACCGCCACCCCTATGTGTTCCTGAACTGGATGGGCGAGCGGCGCGACGTCCTGACCCTGGCGCATGAGCTGGGTCACGCGGTGCACAACACCCTGGCCGCCGATCAGGGCACATTGCTGGCGGACACGCCGCTGACGCTGGCCGAGACGGCCTCGATCTTCGCCGAAGGTCTGACCTTCGACCGGCTGCTGGCCACGGCCCCGAAGGCGGAACAGCGCGGCCTGCTGGCCGGGCGGATCGAGGATGGACTGAACACCGTGGTGCGGCAGATCAGCTTCCACCGCTTCGAGACCCGCTTCCACGACGAGCGGCTGGCGGGCGAGGTCTCGGTCGAGCGGATCGGCGAGATCTGGATGGAAGAGATGGGCGCGGCCCTGGGCCCGGCAGTGACTCTGAACCCGGGCTATGAGCACTGGTGGGCCTATGTCAGCCATTTCGTCCACTCGCCCTTCTACGTCTATGCCTATGCCTTCGGTGACCTGCTGGTGGCGGCGTTGATGGAGACGCGGGCGAAAGACCCCGAGGCCTTCACCCCCCTGTATCGCGAACTGCTGGCCGGAGGCGGGACCCGGACCTATGTCGAGGCCCTGGCACCGTTCGGCCTGAATCCGCGCGACCCGGCCTTCTGGACCATCGGCTGTTGTCGTCTGGAGCGGCTGATCGACCAGTTCGAGACCCTGGTCTGAGTTGACGGGCCGCGTGCGACGCGCCAGCGTCCCTCCATGCGCACCCTGATCCTCGCCGCGGCCCTGGCCGTCCTTCCCGTGAATGCCGTGGCCCAGACGCCGCCGTCGTCGCCGACGGTGCGGGCCATGGCGGCGGGCTACAAGGCCCTGACCGTATGCAGCGCCCTGAAGACGGCCGAGGCTGCGGGGGGTGAGCGGACGCTTGAAAGCGTTGAGGCCAACGAACTGGTCGGCATCTATGCCGAACTGGATCCACTGGTCCGCGAGATGCCCGTCGAGATCGGCGAGCGGCAGGTCTCCGTGCCCTGGGACGAGGCCATGCCGCCCCGGGTGGCCGTCTATACGCCGGGTCGTGGTTGCGCGATTTTGCCGGTCGGATGGACGGGGGACAGCCCCGGGATGTTCCGGCCGGGCCTGCGGATGAATGAGCCATTGGTCGTCGCCGAGCCGGACGGGAACGCGGCCGGGCTGACCGAAGCCGTTGAGGAAGCCTTTGAGGACGGATACGGCGTGGGCACCAACACCACGGCCGTGGTGGTGCTGCAGGGCGACCGTCTGGTCGCCGAGTCCTACGCTGAGGGATTCGGCGTCGACACGCCGCAACGCACCTGGTCGGTGGCCAAGAGTCTTGCGGGGACGCTGATCGGGGCGGCGGTGCAGCGCGGAGAGGTTGATGTTGAAGCCCCGGCCGCCATCGCCAACTGGCAGGTCGACGGCGATCCGCGGCGGGTCATCACCGTCGACACCCTGATGCGTATGGCCTCCGGCCTGACCAGCGACACAGCGGGCAACCGCACCGACGCGTTGTATTTCGGCGGTGTCGGGATCGACGAGCAGGTCACGACCTGGCCGCTGATCGCGCCGCCGGGGTCGCGCTACCGCTATGCCAACAACGATATCCTACTGGCCGTTCTGAGCATCGAGCCAACTTTCGCCAATCATGCTCCGGCCGATCTGTTCCGGCGGCTGGGGATGTACGACACCTGGGCCGAGACCGATTGGCGCGGCCACTACATGCTGTCGAGCCAGGTCTGGTCGACCGCGCGCGATCTGGCCCGGTTTGGCCAATTATATCTGAATGACGGGATGCAGGACGGGCAGCGGATCCTGCCCGAAGGCTGGTTGGCCCATGTGTCACGACCTTCCGGGCCGCAGCCCGAGGGGGATTTCGGCTATGGGGCGACTTTCTGGCTGATGAACAGGTCGGACGGTGTGCCGGCCGACACCATCGCCGCCTTCGGCAATCGCGGTCAGTATGTGGTCATCGTGCCCGGGCGCGACGTGGTCATCGTTCGCCGGGGCGAGGACCCGACCGGAAACCGCTTCGACATCGCCGCCTTCACCCGCGACGTTCTGGCCGCCCTCGACGAGTAGCCGGCCCCGGCTCTTGAGCCCGGCGCGGGCATCGCTATAAGACGGCGCAACGACTCCTCTATCCGGACGCTTCCCATGGCCGATCCCCGCAAACCCACCGCCGCCCAGGCCTATGTGCACGGCTCCCAGGCGATTGATGAGCAGAAGGCCACCTTCGGCCTGTTCATCACCCTGGCCAAATGGGGTTCGCTGGTCCTCGCGTCCCTGCTGACGCTGCTGACCCTGTGGTTCCAGCCGGGCGGCAGCTTCGTCGCCGGGTTTATCGCTGCCGTGGTTCTGGCCGTCGTCGGCTGGTTCGCGCTGCGCTCGAAGCCTGCCGCCCACTGATCGATCCGCGACATCCCGCCCGCCCCTTGGCGGGCCGCGGCATATTGAAGATTGTTCCGGACGAGTGCAGATATCTCCGGTTGCGGACGTTTCTCCCGGTGGGCGGAACCTGAGCCGTGGCTCGCGCCTTTTAACGGGGCGAAACGGGGAGTAGTTCTTGCTCAGAGGCATAACGACAGTTCAGCGCGCGTTGCTGGTGTTCGCTGCGGCGTTGACCCTGCCGACGGTCATTCTGTTCGCTCTTTCCTTGACGATGGCGCTGACGCGGCAGAGCGAACGGGTCGAGGTCCGCGCTGCGCGGTCGGTGAAGGATACACTCGCCGATATCGATACCCAGCTTCTGTCTGACCGGAACGCCCTGCGGGTGCTGACAACGGCTGATGCTCTCCGGTCGGGTGATCTGGTCAGTTTCCGGGCTCGGGCCGCGCAGACGGTCGACCTGCTGCCCGGCTGGAAGGGTGTTCTGGTTACACAGGCCGACGGCACCGTGCTGATGGATACCACGCCCGCCGCACCGACCCGACGCCCGCACGGGCAGCCGACGGCCTCGGTCTGGCGCGATGGCGCACCCTGTCCCTGTATCGCCATCGCCGAACCGATCCCCGGTCGCCAGGGCCAGTATCTGGTCGCCCTGACTGATCCCGGCCAGTTCCAGACCCTGCTGATGAAGGGGATGGAACACGGGCAGGTCGCGGCCATCGTCGATCGCCAGGGCGTGTTCGCCGCCCGTTCGCTGAACTATGCCGCCCGCGTGGGAAAGCCGGCCACCGCCTATGTCCGGCGCGCCGTCGATCGCGGCGGGTCGGGGACCTATGAGGGCATCACCTATGAGGGGTTGAAGAACTACAGCGCCTTCCGCGTGTCGCCCGAGACCGGCTGGTCGGTGCATGTGGCGGTGAAGCGGAATGTACTGGATTCGCCGCGGTTGTGGCGTTTCGTGGCCATCGTCGGCGGGGCCTTCCTCTCCCTGCTGGCCGCCGGTGTGCTGATCGTCTGGGCCATCCGCGATATCGCCCTGCGACGGCGCGAGGCCCAGATGATGTTCGACCGCCAGCGCACCGAGGCGATCGGCCAGTTCGCCAGCACTGTGGCCCATGATTTCAACAATCTGCTGACCGTCGTGCTGGTCAATCTCGAACGTATCGAGCACCAGGCCGAAACCGCGCCGATGAAGAAGGCTGCGGAGCACGGGCTGGAGGCAGCCCGACGCGGCTCGCGACTGGTCAACCAGCTGCTGGCCTTTGCCCGCGATGGCGGGGCCGAGCTGACAGTGGTGGACGTCGCCGCGGCGACCCTGGGCATGACCGACCTGCTGCGCCAGTCGGCCGGCGGCGGGGTCCTGCTGGACATTGCCGCCGGGTCGGAGCCGCTGCCGGTGACGCTGAACCTTGACCAGTTCGAGGTGGCCCTGGTCAATCTGGTCATCAATGCCCGCGATGCGATGAACGGCTCCGGGGCGATCACCGTGCTGGTCGAGGCGGCCGGTGACGAGGCTGTGATCACCGTCAGCGATACGGGACCGGGCGTCGATGACGCGATCCGCGACCATCTGTTCGAGGCCTTCTTCACCACCAAGGCCGAACAGCAGGGGACCGGTCTGGGTCTGTCGCAGGTGGCCGGAATGGCGCATCAGGCGCGCGGCTCGGTCACGGTGCGCAATCGCCCGGCGGGCGGGGCGGTGTTCGAGATCCGTCTGCCGCTGGAGCGACGGGCTGCATCCCGCGACGACGACGCCCCGGCCTGAGCCGGGTCCGGACGCCAGTGCGTCTTTGACGCCTGCCGACGGTTAGGCCTAACGTTGGCCGGTTCAGTCTGAACAGGGGAGATTCGCTTGGCCATCGCCATTGCCGTGACGCGCGAACGCCGGGAAGGCGAGACCCGCTGCGCCCTGACACCGGAGACGGCGAAGAAGCTGATCGCCCTCGGCGCGACGGTGACGGTCGAGGCCGGAACCGGGGCGGGGTCCTCCATTCCCGATGCCGACTATGTCGAGGCCGGCTGTACCGTGGCCAAGGACACCAAGGCGGTGCTGGACCGGGCCGACATCCTGCTCAAGGTGCGCGGCCCCACGGCTCAGGAAACCAGCGCCATGAAGCCCGGCACCATCGTCGTGGCCCTGCTGGACGCCTTTCGCGACAAGGACACGGTCGCGGCCATGGCCGGGGCCAATCTGACGTCGTTCGCCATGGAGTTCGTGCCGCGGATCAGCCGGGCCCAGGTGATGGACGCCCTGTCGTCCCAGGCCAATCTGGCCGGCTATCGCGCGGTGATCGAGGCGGCCTATGCCTATGGCAAGGGCTTTCCGATGATGATGACCGCGGCGGGCACGGTCGCTCCGGCCAAGGTCTTCATCATGGGCGTCGGTGTCGCCGGTCTGCAGGCCATCGCCACGGCGCGGCGGCTGGGCGCGGTGGTCACCGCCACCGACGTGCGCCCGGCGACCAAGGAACAGGTCGAATCTCTGGGAGCAAAGTTCCTCGCCGTCGAGGACGAAGAGTTCAAAAATGCCCAGACCGCCGGTGGTTATGCCAAGCCGATGTCGGCTGAGTATCAGGCCAAACAGGCGATCCTGACCGGCGACCATATCAAGAAGCAGGACATCGTCATCACCACGGCCCTGATCCCGGGTCGCGCGGCCCCGGTGCTGGTCACTGCCGCCCAGGTGGCGACGATGAAGCCCGGCTCGGTGCTGATCGATCTGGCGGTGGAAGCCGGTGGTAATGTCGAGGGGGCCAAGGCCGGAGAGGTGGTCACCACGTCGAACGGCGTGCGCATCGTCGGCTATACCAATCTGCCGGGCCGGATCGCCGCCGACGCCAGCGCCCTGTACGCCAAGAACCTGCTGGCCTTCACCGGCCTGCTGATCAAGGACGGCACCCTGAACCTCGACCTCGAGGACGAGATCCTCAAGGCCGCCGTCGTCACCCACGGCGGGGCCGTGGTGCATGAGGGGGTGAGGGGGTGACGACGACCACCCGTCGACTCCTCGCCGGCCTTGCTTGGTGGCTTATTCTGATCGGCATCGCCATTGGATGCTGGCGTACGTGGGACATTGTGACTGGCACGCACACCATTCTGGGCGACATGCCCTTTGTTATTCAACAACTGCTTGTGACGACATGGAGCGTTCTTGGCCCCGTGGCTCAGGGTGCAGCACTTCTGGTTATTCTTATGGTCGAGAAGCGTCTTGGAGGGAAAGTAGACTGATGGAACACGTCGATCCCACCGTCTTTCGTCTGGCCATCTTCGTGCTGGCCATCTTCGTCGGCTACTATGTGGTCTGGTCGGTGACCCCGGCCCTGCACACGCCGCTGATGGCGGTGACCAATGCCATTTCCAGCGTCATCATCGTCGGCGGCCTGATCGCGGCGGCCTCGATCTCGGGCGATGTCTCCGGTCCCAATGCCTTGATCGCCAAGGGGGCGGGGGTGCTGGCCGTGACCCTGGCCAGCGTCAACATCTTCGGTGGCTTCATGGTCACCCGGCGCATGCTGGCCATGTATCGCAAGAAGGAAAAGCCCAGGGCATGACCGCCGCGATGGCCTTCACCGTGATGATGCCGCTGGCGCTCGGGCTGGTGCTGGGTCTCGTGCTGTTCGGCGCGCGGCTGGATCCGGTGATGCGGACGCGGGTCGAGCGGATCGTATCTGTGATCGCCTATTCGATGTTCGTCGCCTTCTGGATCTGGCGCGCCCTGTCCTATCTGGGTGAAGATAATCTGCTGATGACCTGCCTGATGGCCGTGGTGGCGGGGATCTTCGCGGTCGAGGGGGTCAAGGCCTTCCGTCGTGGCCGGGTTCTGGCCTCGCGCCTGCCGGTGCCGTCATGATCTTCGACCTGCAGCAGTTCGCGATCATCGTGTCCTGGGTGGCCACGGCCGCCGGGATCGGGCTGTTTGGCTGGAGTTTCGCGCGCGAGACGGATGCCATCCGCCGCCTGCGCTTCCAGGATTTCGCCGTGGTGCTGATGTTCGGCTCGGTGCTGTTGCGGGTCGTGGCCCAGACCCGGCCGATGACGGTGTTCGACTGGGCCTGGGTGGTGCTGTCGCCGCTGTTCATCGCCGCCGCCCTGTGGCGGCTGGACCGGACCTGCAACCTGCCCGGATCGGGCAAGCGATGAACGGCCCGCGTCCCGTCCCGCGCCCTCTGATCGCCATGACGGCTGTCGCCCTGGGCCTGTCCGGACTGGCGACCCCCGCCTCGGCCCAGACCGACGTCGGGGTCGAGCACGCGGCGGGCCTGCCCTGGTCTGTCGCCGCGCCGGACGGGGCCAGCTGGTCGCTGGTCTGCCGGTTCTCGCCGGTGACGATGGAAATGAACAACTACGACCGCCGGCACTGGGCCAACGGCCTGAGCCGCAGCGGTCGCGGTCACATGGCCGGACGGCTGCCGGTCGATAATGGCTGGTGCATCCTGACCAAGACGGGCGGTTCCGGATCCGTGGCCATCGCCCTGGTCAAGAACGGCGAGGCCCGTGCCCGGGCCACGACCGCGCTGTCGGACCCTGTCCGCGTCGGCTTCGTATAAGATGAACACCATGAGGGGGACGCCATGAATGCATCCATCGCGGCTCTGGCCTATCTGGCGGCCGGCGTGCTGTTCATTCTCAGCCTGCGCGGACTGTCCAGTCCCGAGACCAGCCGTCGGGGCAATACCTTCGGCATGGTCGGCATGGGGCTGGCCATCGGGGTGACCCTGCTGACGCTCGGCACCACCGGGGCGCTGGACATGATGACCGTGGCCCTGCTGGCCGGCGGCGTGGTCGTCGGTGGCGGGGCCGGGGCCCTGATCGCGCGCAAGGTCGAGATGACCCAGATGCCGCAGCTGGTCGCCGCCTTCCACTCGCTGGTCGGCATGGCCGCCTGTCTGGTCGCGGTCGGGGCCGTCTATGCCCCCGTGGCCTTCGGCATCGCCGACGGAGACGGCGGCATCAAGGTGCAGTCGATCATCGAACTCAGCCTCGGCGTGGCCATCGGTGCCATCACCTTCACCGGCTCGGTCATCGCCTTCGCCAAGCTGAACGGAAACATGAGCGGCGCGCCGATCATCCTGCCGGCGCGGCACCTGATCAACATCGGCCTGGCCCTCGGCCTGGTCTTCCTGATCGGCATATTGATCGGCACCGGCGGCAGCGCGGTCTGGGCCTTCTGGGGCGTGTTCGCCATCGCCCTGATTCTCGGTGCGACCCTGATCATCCCCATCGGCGGGGCCGACATGCCGGTGGTGGTGTCGATGCTGAACTCCTATTCCGGCTGGGCCGCGGCGGCGCTGGGCTTCACCCTGGAGAACATCGCCCTGATCATCACCGGGGCCCTCGTCGGCTCGTCCGGCGCGATCCTCAGCTACATCATGTGCAAGGCCATGAACCGCAGCTTCATCTCGGTGATCCTCGGCGGGTTCGGCGGCGATACGGCGGGCGGTCCGGCCGGGGCGGTTGAGACGCGGCCGGTCAAACAGGGCAGTGCCGAAGACGCCGCCTTCATCATGAAGAACGCCTCCAAGGTCATCATCGTCCCCGGCTACGGCATGGCCGTGGCCCAGGCCCAGCACGCCCTGCGCGAGATGGCCGACAAGCTGAAGGAGGAGGGGGTCGAGGTGAAATACGCCATCCACCCCGTCGCCGGCCGCATGCCCGGTCATATGAACGTCCTGCTGGCCGAGGCCAATGTCCCGTACGATGAGGTGTTCGAGCTGGAGGACATCAACAGCGAGTTCAGCTCGGCCGACGTCGCCTTCGTCATCGGTGCCAATGACGTCACCAACCCCGCCGCCAAGACCGACAAGGCCAGCCCGATCTACGGCATGCCGGTTCTGGACGTCGACAAGGCCGGCACCGTCCTGTTCATCAAGCGCGGCATGAGCAGCGGCTATGCCGGGGTCGAGAACGAACTGTTCTTCCGCGACAACACGATGATGCTGTTCAGCGATGCCAAGAAGATGGTCGAGGGGATCGTCAAGGCGCTGTGAGGGAGGCTGGCACATTGTCCCGCAACCGGTTGATCGCCGTCAGCCTGCTGGCGGTTCTCGCGATAGGGTTGGTGTCATGCGCCTCGCAGCCGCCCGGTCAGTCGAGCGCCCCTGGTTTTGTCTACGGTCTTTGGCACGGTGTGATCGCGCCCATCGCATTTCTGATCAGCCTGTTCGACAATGACGTGCGCATGTACGCCTTCCCGAACGGGGGCCGCTGGTACGATTTCGGTTTCCTGCTTGGAATTGCGCTGTGGGGCGGTGGAGCCGGGGCCACCGCGTCCGGTCGGCGCTAAGCCGCCGCACTGACCGGCTTCAACGTCCCCGCCTCGCGCATCATCATATGCTGGTTGATGGGGTCGATATCGCAGCCGTTGGGCCAGGTCGGCACGCCCATCTCGATGAAGACCCGGGCGAAATAGGCCGGATCACGCAAGGGCTCGGTCATCGGGCCGAGATGGACGAAGTCGCTGAGATCGGCGACGCCTACGGTGTCATCATCAAAGGCGATCTCCAGCCGGTAATCGTCCAGCGCCCGGACCCGGCGCGCCTTGACCATCTTGATCTCAGTCATCGTGCAATCCCTCGATCCGAAAGGTTGGCTGGCCTGAAACCGCGAGGTCCCAGTTTCGCAGCAAGCCAGCCCGGTTTTTCGTCAGCCATTCTACCACATACCGGTTTTCCCGTCGCGGCAGTCGGCCGGCGATGACCCGGCTGGACCGGATGTCGAACAGCGCTTCGTCTCCGCCGTAGGCGGCATGCAGGTGCGGCGGGGCGTGATCGAAGAAATTGATCCGGACTACGATCCCGTAGAAGATCGAGATAATCGGCATGCTGACCGAATAACACGGATAGGTTGTCTGCTCTACCGTCGATGATCTGCACCGCCCTGCGATATTCCATCTCGAGCCTTGAGGACGCGGGCCGCGACCGACGCTCCGCGCTAGAGTGCGCGCACCTGCCCCGGACCCGATTCGCCCCATGATGACCGCCGCTGAAATCATCGCCCTGCTCGAGCTCCAGCCGCTGGAGGGGGGCGGGCATCATCGCGAGATCTTCCGTGACCCGCGCGAGGTCGACGGGCGGTCGATGGGGGTGACGGCCTATCTGCTGCTGGAGGCGGGCGAGGTCTCGGCCTGGCATCGGGTCGAGGCGACCGAGCTCTGGCAGTATTATGACGGCGCGCCGCTGGAGATTCAGATCGCCGGGGCCGTGACCGTCACCGCCACCGTCGGGCCCGGCCTGACCGGGGACCAGCAGCCGCAGCTGGCCGTGCCCACCGGCGCATGGCGCACGGCGCGCACCATGGGACCGTGGACCCTGATCGGGACGACGGTCGCGCCGGGACTGAATCTGGGTGGCGGTTTCGAACTGGCACCGGACGACTGGTCGCCGGCCTGACAGAAACGGCCCCGGGATCACCGGGGCCGCACCATCGTCACATCAGCTACGCGGAGTCTTGGACTTGTAGGGTTTTGCCGGCGGCTTGCCGCGCGCGTCCTTGGGGGCCCAGGGACGGTCGCCGCCCTTGGGCTTGCCCTTCCAGGCCTGATCACCCGCAGCGGCCGGGGCAGAGGCGTCGGATTTCGGGGCCCAGGCCTTCTTCTCTCCGGACGGCGCGGGCTTGCCGCCGTCGGTCTTCTTGACCCAGGGCTTCTTCTCGCCCGCGCCCATTTCGACACGACCCGCCCAAGGTTGTTTCTCGCCCGAGGCCGGGGCCTCGCGCTTGACCCAGGGCTTCTTCTCACCGGCGGGCGCGGCGTTGTCCCGTTTGACCCACGGCTTCTTCTCACCGTCGGCAGGAGCCTCACGTTTCACCCAGGGTTTCTTCTCGCCGTCGGCCGGAGCCTCGCGCTTGACCCAGGGTTTTTTCTCACCGGCCGGGGCGGCGTTGTCACGTTTCACCCACGGCTTCTTGTCACCGTCAGCGGGGGCGTCGCGCTTGACCCAGGGCTTCTTCTCGCCGCCCTCGGACTTGCCTTCATAGGGTTTGCCGCCTGGACGCGGACGACGCTCGGCCGGTTCGCGCGGGCCGGGGGCCACGGCGGAGTCGATCTTGACCCCGTCCTCGAGACCGCTGGCGATGGCGGCGAGGAATTTGGCCTCGGCCTCCCTGGTGATCTCGAATTTCGTCTCGCGGTCGAAGATGCGGATCGAACCGATATCGCGCTTGGTCACATGACCCAGGCGGCAGATGGTCGGCATCAGCCATTTCGGATCGGCATTCTTGTCGCGACCGACATTGATGCGGAACCAGCTCATGTCACCGCCCCGGGCGAAGTCGGAATAGGGCATGTCCGGCTGGCCCTTGTCGTTCACCCCGGCCTGCTGCTGACGCTTCATCCGGTCGTCGTCATAGACGTCCTCGGGCGCGGGCAGTTTCTGCTGATACAGGCGGATCAGGGCGGCGGCGATTTGCTCGGCCGAGCGGGTCTCCAGCAGCTGCCGGCCCAGGGCCAGCACCGCCTCGTCCTCGACCGGGGCGATCAGCACCGGATCGGCCAGCATGCGCTCGCGATCCTTGGCGACGATCATCTCGGCGCTGGGCGGGCCCGACCATTCGGCCGTGATCGAGGCCGAGTTCAGCATGATCTCGACCTTGCGGCGGCGGGTGTAGCTGACCAGCAGGACGGAGACGCCCTTCTTGCCTGCACGACCCGTACGGCCCGACCGGTGCAGCAGGCCGGCCTTGTTGACCGGGATCTCGGCATGAATGACCAGACCCAGATCGGGCAGGTCCAGACCACGGGCGGCCACGTCGGTGGCGACGCAGACGCGGGCATGGCCGTCGCGCAGGGCCTGCAGGGCCTCGGAGCGCTGGCTCTGCGTCAGTTCGCCGGACAGGCCGACGACCGAGAAGCCGCGTTCGCGCAGGCTGGCGGTCAGGTGTTTGACGCGCTCGCGGGTGTTGGCGAACACCAGGGCCCCGGGGGCCTCGAAATAACGCAGCACATTGACGACCGCGAGTTCGACCTCGTTCGGGGCGACGCGGATGGCCTTGTATTCGATGTCGGCGTGCGAGGTGTTGCCCGCGACCGTATCGATGCGCAGGGCGTCCTTCTGATAGGTTTTGGCCAGTTGCACGATGTCGCGCGCCAGCGTCGCCGAGAACAGCAGGGTGCGGCGCTCGGCGGGCGCGGCGTCGAGGATGAAGGTCAGGTCTTCCTGGAAGCCCATGTCCAGCATCTCGTCGGCCTCGTCGAGGACGACGGCCTTCAGGGTCGACAGGTCCAGCGAGCCGCGCTCGACATGGTCGCGCAGACGGCCGGGGGTGCCGACCACAATGTGGCAGCCGCGGTTCAGGGCCTGGCGTTCAACCTTGGGGTCCATGCCACCGACGCAGGAGACGATGCGCGCGCCGGTCGGGGCGTACAGCCACTGCAGTTCGTTGGAGACCTGCAGGGCCAGTTCGCGGGTCGGGGCGATGACCAGGGCCACCGGGGCCCCGTATTCATTGAAACGCTCGGCCTCACCCAGCAGGGTGTGGGCCAGGGCCAGGCCGAAGGCGACCGTCTTGCCCGACCCGGTCTGGGCCGAGACCAGCAGATCGCGGCCGCTGCCGTCCTCATTGGGCGCGGCTTCGAGAACGGCGGACTGAACGGGCGTGGGCTCGGCATAGCCGCGTTCGGCGAGGGCACGGTCGAGGGCAGGATGGCTGGCGGGGAAGGGCATACAGATTCCGTAGGGCGCCGGGATGACAGGGCCAGCCACAGGGCGGGCGAACGGAGGCGCGGGGGCGGCCATGTGCGGCATGAACAAGGCCGAATGGTGGTGTCGGGGACTCCTGTCGGTCGATTCCTGTTATTTGAGAATAAATAACAACGGTCACGCTTGTCGCGATAGGTTGGTTTCAGGGAGAAACGCCATGCTCAGGATCATTCTGTACGCCACCACGGCCCTGACGATCCTGGGCTCGCCGGCGATCGCGCAGGAGCAGCTTCGTCCGGGGCGCGAGGTGACCGGAAGCCTGAGTCCCGGCGATGACCGGCTGGACAGCGGCGAATTCCGTGACCTGTTCGAATTCCAGGGCCGGGCCGGTCAGCAGGTCGGCCTGCGGCTGACCTCCGACGATTTCGACCCCTATCTCATGGTGCGCGGTCCGGGCGACTTCTCCGAGGACAATGACGACGCCTCGGATGACGACCGCAGTGCGCTGCTGAACCTGCGCCTGCCGGCGGACGGCACCTACCGCGTCACCGCCACCAGCTATGAGAGCGGCGAGCGCGGGACCTATCGTCTGAGCCTGATCGGCGGATCGATTGCCGTGCCCCAGGGCGGCGGCGGCGGGCAATCGACCGGAGGCCGACTCGGCACCGGCACCACACGCGGCCAGCTGGCCCGTGGCGACGAGACCCTGTCCAGCGGGGAGTTCGTCGACAGCTATGCCCTGCCGGTGCGGCGCGGCCAGACCTATGAATTGGCACTCAGCGCCAGCGGCTTTGATCCCTATCTGATGGTGCGCGGCCCGGGCGGGCTCAGCGAGGACAATGACGACGATCCGGCGCGACGCGGCACCCAGGACAGCCGGATCCGCTTCACCGCCCCGGCCGATGGCGAGGCCACGGTCTCGGCGACCAGCTATGAGTCGGGCGAGACCGGCAGCTATGCCCTCAGCCTGGACGGCGGCGGTGACGGCGGCGAACGCGCGCGCGACACCCGCGGCGGCACCGGCGAGACGGCCCTGCGGCTGGGCGAGACCCGGACCGGCCGGCTGGCACGCGGCGATCGCCAGCTGGACAGTGGTGAATACCTGAACAGTTTCGTGTTCGCGGGCCGTCGCGGCCAGCGGCTGGACCTGCGCCTGTCGTCCAGCGACTTCGACCCCTATCTGTCCATCACCGGTCCCGGCAATTTCTCGGGCTTCAATGACGACGATGCCGATGCGACGGACAGCCGCGACAGCCGGCTTCGGGTGACCCTGCCGGCCGATGGCGAATACCGGATCACCGCCACCAGCTATGAGGCCGGCGAGACCGGCAGCTACCGTCTGTCGGCCCTGGCCGATTCCGGCTCGACCCGGGTCGAGCCGGCGGTGCGGGCCAATGAGCGGGCGGCCTCGGGCGGGCGGATCACGGTCGGTCAGACGGTGGCCGGAACCCTGGGCAGCGGTGACGAGACCCTGGACAGCGGCGAATATGTCGACACCTACAGCTTCGTCGGCCGGCGCGGGGAGCGGGTGGCGGTTGAACTGACCTCCTCGGCCTTCGACGCCTACACCATCCTGCGCACCCCGTCGGGGGAGCAGCGCGAGAATGACGACGGCCAGGACGGCACCAACAGCCGGCTGGATACGGTCCTGACCGAGGACGGCGAATATCAGGTGATGGTCACCTCCTACGCCTCCGGCGAAACCGGGTCCTACCGGTTCAGTGTCAGCCCCAGCCAGGGCTCGCCGCGACAGGCGGCGGTCCAGTCGGGCGCGCGGGTGTTCGCGGTCATGGTCGGGGTCTCCGACTATGGCGGCGGCCAGAACAACCTGCCCTATACGGACGAGGACGCCCGCAAGCTGGCCGAGACCTTGCAGCGGGAAGGGGTCCTGAACCCGTCCAGCGTGGTCCTGACCAATGCCCAGGCCACGGTCGGCGGCGTGCAGGCGGCCTTCGCCCGGGTCGCGGCCCAGGCCGGTCCCGATGACATGTTCCTGTTCTTCTTCTCCGGGCACGGCGACCAGTCCGATACGGCGGTCACGGGGCTGGAGCCGGACGGCCGCAGCGAATCCATCGTGTTGCGGGACGGCGAGATCAGCGATGTCGAGATGTCGCGTCTGTTCGGCAGCCTGCGTACCCGCCTGGCCCTGCTGGTGCTGGATTCCTGCTATTCGGGCGGCTTCGCCCGCAATGTGGTGGACCGGCCCGGGGTCATGGGTCTGTTCAGCTCGGAAGAGGACCTGACCAGTGCGGTGGCCGATAAATTCCGCGCCGGTGGCTATCTGTCCCACTTCCTGCGCACCGGCATGTCCGGCGAGGCCGACGGTGACGGGGATCATCTGGTCACAGCCGGCGAACTGGCCACCTATCTGCGCCGTCAGTTCCGGACCGAGGTCGAGAGCGTTGAATCCGAGACCGCCGACGGCCAGCGCAACTACCAGAACCTGGTCATCGACCGCGGTGGCGTCCAGGTCGACGACGTGATCCTGCGCCTCGCGGCGTCGGGCAGCGCGGTCAGCGGGCGCTGAGGGCAGGGGCGGGGCGGACGGTCCCGCCTCGCCACCGACCCCGACGGTCAGCCGTCGATCAGATCCTGCAAAATCGTGGCCATGCGGGCGGTCATCCGTTCGCATTGCTCCGGAGTCAGGCTGTAGCCACCGGTGATGTCGCGGCTGATCGCCATCCCCATGATGAAGCCGGCGGCCAGTCGGGCCCGGACCGCGCCTTCGGGGCCACCGACCCAATCCGCGAACGGGCCGTGGAACCGGGTATTGGCGTTGCGCTGCACCACTTCCATGGCCTTGGTCGAGGAGATCGAGCGGAGCATGATCATCAGCCCCATCAGCTTGGTCTCGCTCTTGGGCTCGAAGATCACGTCGCGGGCCACGCGCTGGCCGAAGGTGGCGCGGTCGCCGCTCATCAGCTCGCCGCCCTTGCCGCAGCTGTCGATCACGGTCTCGAACAGCTCTTCCTTCGAGCCGAAATAGCGGGACACCAGCGCCGCATCGACACCGACGTGGCCGGCGATGTCGCGCAGGCCGACGTCGTCATAGCTTTCGCGGGCGAAACGCTCGCGGGCGGCGTCCAGAATGGCGGAGCGGGTTGCCTCGGCATTCCGCGGCCTCGGCCCGGCGGTACAAAACAATTCGTGATCTCCCAAAAGGCCCCACTCCGGTTATGGCTTTGTCATCGGCTGTTGACAAGCGTTACGGCGGTCACCATTAAGTCACCGAGCGTTGACTAGCGGGCCTTCTCCTTCGCCGCCGTCGACAAGACAGGGATCTCCAAACCATGCGCACCGCCAAGATCGTGGTCGCGTCCGTCCTTATGGCGGGCGTCCTGCAAAGCTGCACGCCCCGCAGCGAAGCCCAGACGCCGCCGGATCCGGCCGTGACCGTGGCCGTTCCCCTGGTGCGTCAGGTGCAGGACTGGGACGAGTTTACCGGCCGGTTCGAGGCGACCCGATCCGTCGAGGTCCGCGCCCGCGTCGGCGGCTACATCTCCGCCGTACATTTCCGGGACGGGGCCCAGGTCCGTCAGGGACAGCTGCTGTTCACCCTCGACCCGCGTCCGGCCCAGGCCGCTCTGGCTGCGGCCCGCGCGCAACTGGCACAGGCCCAGGCCCAACTGTCGCTGGCGCGCACGAACCTGGCCCGGTCCGAAGGACTGCTGGAGGCCCAGGCGGTTTCGCAGGCCGAGGTCGATGCCCAGCGCGGGGCCCAACAGACGGCCGAGGCCAGTGTCGCCGCCGCCAATGCCGCCGTTCGCGCCCGGCAGCTGGACCTTGAGTTCACCCGCGTCACCGCCCCGATCTCGGGTCGGGTCTCGGATCGCCGCATCGACCCGGGCAATCTGGTCGCCGGTGGCTCGTCCGCAGCCGATGTCCTGACGACCATCGTCGCCAGCGGCCCCGTCTATTTCTCCTTCGACGCCTCCGAAGCGGTCCTGCTGAAATATCAGCGGCAGGCGCGCGAGGGCAGGGCACCGGTTCGTCTGCGCCTGCAGGATGAGCCCGGCTTCACCCGCACCGGGACGCTGGATTTCACCGACAATGCGGTCGACACCGCATCCGGGGTGATCCATCTGCGGGCGGTGGTTCCCAATGCCGACGGCTTCCTCAAGCCCGGCATGTTCGGCCAGGCCCAACTGGCCGGGGCCGGCACCTATGAGGCCATGCTGGTGCCCGACGCCACCATCGCCACCGATCAGGCGCGACGCATCGTCTATGTGGTCGCGGCCGACGGCAGCGTCGCACCCCGGCCGGTGCAGCTGGGTCCCGTTGTCGAGGGGCTGCGGGTCGTCCGCTCCGGCCTTGCCGCTACCGACCGCGTCATCATCAATGGTGTGCAGCGGATCCAGCAGCCGGGCATGAAGGTTCAGGCCCAGCTCGGCCGGATCACGCCGGTCGCCCCCACTGAAGGCGGCCAGCCGGTCACCCGGGGGGCCCCGGCCTCCAGCGCGACCTTCGCCAACAGCCTCTCGTCGGGCGACTGAGTCTCATGAATATCTCACGCTTCTTTATCGAACGGCCGATCTTCGCGGCTGTGATCGCGGTGTTCATCACCCTGATGGGGGTGTTCGCCTATCCCTTGCTGCCCCTGTCGCAATATCCCGAGATCGCGCCGCCCACGATCACCATCAGCGCGGCCTTCCCGGGGGCCTCGGCCGAGACCCTGGCCGAGACCGTCGCCGCCCCGATCGAGCAGGAGGTGAACGGCGTCGAGAAGATGCTCTACATCACCTCGTCCTCGACCTCTGACGGGGTGGTCGCCATCACGGTGACCTTCCAGCCCGGCACGGATCTGGATGCGGCCCAGGTGCTGGTCCAGAACCGCGTCTCCCTGGCTGAACCGCGCCTGCCGGAACAGGTTCGCCAGATCGGCGTGACCGTGAACAAGGCCGAGAGCGGCTTCCTGATGATCGTCGGCCTGACGTCGCCGGACGGCAGTCTGGATAACGACTATGTCGGCAACTACGCCCAGTCGACGCTGCGTGACCGGCTGCTGCGCCTCGACGGCGTCGGCAATGTCCAGGTCTTCGGCGGCGGCAACTATTCGATGCGGATCTGGATCGATCCGTCCAAGGCCGCCGAACGCGGCCTGACCGGGCCCGACATCGTCGCCGCCCTGCGCGCCCAGAACGTTCAGGCCGCCGCCGGGGCCATCGGCCAGCCGCCGTTCGCCACCGGGGCCTCCGCCTTCCAGTTGCCGGTCCAGGTCGAGGGTCGTCTGACCGATCCCGAACAGTTTTCGGACGTCGTTCTCAAGACCGACGGCACCGGCCGGGTCACCCGTGTCCGCGACGTGGCCCGGGTCGAGCTCGGGGCCCAGGACTACGGTATCCGTGGCTTCTTCAACGGCGAGCGCGGCGTCGGTATCGCCGTGATCCAGCAGCCCGGTGCCAATGCGCTGGGCACCGCTGACCGCGTGCTGCAGGAGGTGGAGTCGGTCCGCGCCGACCTGCCCGCGGGCATGCAGATTTCGATCCCCTACAACCCGACGGAGTTCGTTGCCGCCTCGGTCGAGTCGGTGCAGCACACCCTGATCGAGGCGATCTTCCTCGTCGTCCTGGTGGTGCTGGTCTTCCTGCAGACCTGGCGCGCGGCGATCATTCCGATCGTGGCCATTCCTGTCGCCCTGGTCGGGACGTTCGCGGTCCAGCTGGCGCTGGGCTATTCGATCAACTCCCTGTCGCTGTTCGCCCTGGTGCTGGCGGTCGGGATCGTGGTGGATGACGCCATCGTCGTGGTCGAGAACGTCGAACGCTACATCCGTCAGGGCCTGACCCCGCGCGAGGCCGCCCACCGTTCGATGCAGGAGGTCTCCGGGGCCCTGATCGCCATCGGCCTGGTGCTGATCTCGGTCTTCGTACCGACCATGTTCGTGCCGGGCATTCCGGGGATCTTCTATCGCCAGTTTGCGGTGGTGATCGCCTCGGCCTCGGTCATCTCCCTGCTGGTATCCCTGACCCTGTCGCCGGCGATGGCCGCCCTGCTGCTGAAGCCGCACAAGCCGCACGACCATCATGCCCGCAAGCCGGGCGTGCTCGGTAGCGCGACCCACTATGCCGGCATGGCCGGGCGCAAATTCAACGAGGGTTTCGACTGGCTGTCCGACCGCTATGGCCGGCTGACCGCGCGGCTGGTCCGCACCGTCGGTCTGGTGCTGGTGGTCTATGTGGGGCTGCTGGCCGTGACCGGCTGGCGGCTGATGGATACCCCGTCGGGCTTCATTCCCGAGCAGGATCAGGGCTTCCTGATCGGCGTCGTGCAACTGCCGGCCGGGGCCTCGCTGGACCGGACCCAGGCGGTCATGATGCGGGCCGCCGATATCATCAAGAAGACCGAGGGCGTCGACGGCACCGTGGCCTTCGCCGGGCTTGACGGGTCGAGCTTCTCGTTCGGCTCCAACGCCGCGACCCTGTTCATCCGCCTTTCGGACTTCTCGGAGCGGACGACCCGTGAACAGGGCGCTGCCGCGCTGGCCGGGGCCATTACCGGTGCCACCTACGGTATCGAGGACGCCAATATCTTCGTCATCGCCCCGCCGGCGGTCCAGGGTCTGGGCAACGGCAACGGCTTCAAGATGATGGTGCAGGACCGTACCGGGGCCGGCTATCGGGCCCTGGAAGGCGCGACCTTCGCCATGATGGGCGCCGCCGCCCAGGCCCCGGACCAGGTGCAGCAGGTCTTCTCGACCTACAACACCGGCTCACCGCGCATCGCCGCCGACGTCGACCGCGACCGGGCCCTGATGATGGGGGTTCAGCCGGGCGATGTGTTCAGCACGCTGGGCGTCTATCTGGGTTCGTCCTACATCAACGACTTCAACTATCTGGGCCGGACCTTCCGGGTCACCGCCCAGGCCGAACCGGCCTATCGCGACGACGTCGCCGACATCGCCAATCTGAAGACCCGGTCGGCCTCGGGGGCGATGGTGCCGATTGGCTCGGTCGCCACCCTGCGCGACGACTCCGGTCCGGCACGGGTGGTGCGCTACAACCTGTATCCGGCCTCCGAGCTTCAGGGTCAGGCCGCGCCGGGGATTTCCTCCGGTCAGGCCCTGACCTCGATGGAGAAACTGGCCGAAGCCACCCTGCCGCCCGGATTTTCCTACGAATGGACCGAACTGGCCCTGCAACAGCAGCAGGCGTCCGGCGGGGCCACCGGGGTCTTCGTCCTGGCGGTGGTCTTCGTCTTCCTGGTGCTGGCCGCCCTCTATGAGGCCTTCACCCTGCCGCTGGCGGTCGTGCTGATCGTGCCGATGTGCATCCTGGCGGCCATGGTCGGCGTCAATCTGCGCGGACTGGACAACAACATCCTGGTCCAGATCGGTCTGGTGGTGCTGATCGCCCTTGCGGCCAAGAACGCCATCCTGATCGTCGAGTTCGCCAAACAGGCCGAGGAAGAGGGCATGAACCGCTGGGATGCCGCCGTTTCGGCCGCCCGGACCCGTCTGCGTCCGATCCTGATGACCTCCTTCGCCTTCATCTTCGGCGTCGTGCCGCTGATGATCGCGACCGGTCCCGGATCCGAGATGCGTCAGTCGCTGGGCACCGCCGTCTTCTCCGGCATGCTGGGCGTGACCCTGTTCGGCCTGATCTTCACCCCGGTCTTCTATGTCGTCAGCCGCTGGGCCGCGTCGAAACTGCCGACCGGTCGGGGCCGGGCGAAAGACACCCCTCCGGCAGACGATCATCCGCCCCTCGACCCGCCTGCAGCCACGACGTCGCCCATCACGGCGCGTCCGGGAGATCTCTGATGACCCTGCCATTCTCTTTGCGAGTTCCGACCGCCACCGCCTTCGCCGCCCTGGCGCTGGCCTCGTGCGCGGTCGGGCCGAGGGCCCCTGACGCCGTTCTCCCCCTGGCGGCGTCGGGGGCCTTCACAGGCGCGGCCACCCCGGCGGTGACTGCCGGGGCCGTGCGCGGCGACTGGTGGCGGCTGTACGCCGATCCGGTACTGGACGGACTGGTGCTGGAGGCCCTCGCCAACAACAACGAGCTCGAGACCGCCGCCGCCAATCTGCGTCGGGTCCGGGCCGTGCTGGGTGAGGCGCGTACGGGACGCCTGCCGTCGACCACGGCCGGTGCTGCCTACACCTATGGCCGGGCCTCGGCCGCGACGACACCCGGCGCGATGCCGGGACAGTCGCTGGACGAGACCGAGGTCTATGATGCCGGACTCGATGTCGCCTATGAGGTCGATCTGTTCGGGCGGGTCGGCTCATCGATCCGCGCCGCCCGTGCCGATGCCGACGCGGCCGCAGCGGCCCTCGAGGTCGTGCGTGTGTCGGTCGCCGCCGAAACCGCCCGCGCCTACGCCGACGCCTGTTCCGCCAATGCCCGGATCGCTGTGGCCGAGCGGACCCTGGCCCTGCAGACCGAGACCGTCGACCTGACCCGGCGGCTGCTGGACGGCGGTGCCGGCAACGGCCTCGACGTCGCCCGTGCCCGGGTGGTGCTGGAACAGACCCGCGCCAGCGTGCCGCCGCTGCGGGCCCAGCGCGAAGGCGCGGTGTTCCGGCTGGCCACCCTGACCGGACGCCCCCCGGCCGAGGCCTCATCCGCCGCCCGCGACTGCGCCAGCCCGCCGGAACTGCTGCAGCCGATTCCGGTCGGCGACGGGGCCAGTCTGCTGGCGCGACGTCCCGACGTGCGCCGGGCCGAGCGTGATCTCGCCGCGGCTGCCGCCCGCGTCAATGTCGCCACCGCCGACCTGTATCCGCGCATCAGCCTCGGTGGATCGCTGGGCACGACGGCGGGCAGTGCCGGTGATCTGGGCGAGTCGGCCAATTTCCGCTTCGGCCTCGGCCCGCTGATCAGCTGGTCCTTCCCCAATGTCTTCGCCGCCCGGGCCCGCATCGCCCAGGCCGGGGCCGCCACCGACGCGGCGCTGGCGACCTTCGACCAGACGGTGCTGGTGGCGTTGCAGGAGGCTGAGACGGCCCTGGCCGACTACGCCAACGAACTGGACCGGCGCAGCGCCCTGCAGGCGGCGCGAACCCAGGCTGATGCCGCCGCCCGCCTGTCGCGCCTGCGCTTCGACGCCGGGGCCGACAGTTTCCTGACGGTGCTGGACGCCCAGCGCACCCTGGCCGCCGCCGACGCCGCCCTGGCCGAGTCGGACGCCCGGGTGACCACCAACCAGATCACCCTGTTCAAGGTGCTGGCCGGCGGCTGGTCGGGGGATGGGAGTGCCCCCACCGGGCCGTGAATACGACGGGTTCGGGCAAGGCGGGGGCTTGATACAGGTCATGGCCGGGACGGTGGCGATGCCCCATTCTGGACTCTGCGGATCCGGATGCCCGGACCCGATCCATTTCGGCGGCGTGAATGACCCTGGACAGCCTGCGCGGACTGGATGAGGCCGAGGCGGCCCGGCGGCTGATCCAGGCCGGTCCCAACGCCCTGCCGCCGGCACGCCGGCGCGGGGTCCTGCGCATCGTCGGCGAGACCCTGCGCGAGCCGATGTTCCTGCTGCTGATCGGGGCGGCCCTGCTCTATCTGGTGCTCGGCGACCTCGGTGAGGGCCTCTTTCTTGTGGCCGGGGCCCTGGCGTCGATCGGCCTGGTCGTGGTGCAGGAGTCCCGCAGCGAGCGCGCCCTCCAGGCCCTGCAGGCCCTGGGCCAGCCGCTGGCCCGGGTGACCCGCGAGGGCCGCGAGCGCACGATTCCGGCGCGCGACCTCGTGCCCGGCGACCTGCTGCTGATCGGGGAGGGCGACCGCGTGCCGGCTGACGCCTGGCTGATCGGTGGTGACGTCCTGACGGTCGAGGAATCGGCCCTGACCGGCGAGTCCGCCCCGGTATCGAAACCCCCGGCCGCAGCCGGGCCCCCTCCTGGCGACGACCCGGTGCCGGGCGGTGCGACAACGGCCTGGCTGTTTTCCGGCACCCTGGTGGTGCGCGGCCAGGGGGTGGCCCGGGTGACCCGGACGGGGGCCCGCTCGGCCCTCGGCCAGATCGGGGCCTCGCTGGCCGGGATCGTCCAGACCCCGACGCCGCTGCAACAGACGGCGGGCCGCCTGGTCGGCCTGCTCGGCGGCTTCGCCCTCGGCTTCTGCCTGCTCGTGGTGGTGACCTATGGCCTGGTCCGCGGGGACTGGATCGCCGGCATCCTGGCCGGGATCACCCTGGCGATCGCCCTGATCCCCGAGGAATTTCCGATGGTCCTGGCCGTCTTCATCGCCCTGGGCGGCTGGCGGCTGGCGCGCCACCATGTGCTGGCCCGGCGCGGGGCGGTGATCGAGACCCTCGGTGGAGCCACGGTCCTGTGTGTCGACAAGACCGGGACCCTGACCGAGAACCGGATGCGGGTGGCCCGCCTGTGGGCCGCCGGTGTCGATACGTTGATCCCGGCGGTGCCGGCACCGGGCGATCCGGCGGCGGCCCTGGTCCGGCTGGCGGCCCTGGCCTCGGCGGTGCGTCCGGTCGATCCGATGGATCGCGCTGTCCGGGCCCTGGCCGAGGATTTCGGGGGCGGGTCAGCCGGTTCCGGGGGCGGCGAGCCCGACCATGTCTGGCCGCTGCGGCCGGACCGGATGGCGGTGATCCAGCTCTGGTCCGGCGCTGACGGGGCGCGGTTGGCCGCAGCCAAGGGAGCGCCCGAAGCCATCTTCACCCTGTGCCGGCTCGAGGCGGCGGCGATCACCTCCTTGCAGGCCGTGGTTGAACGCTATGCCGCTGACGGCCTGCGCGTGCTGGCCGTCGCCTCGGCCCCGGTCGCGGCCCAGGCCTCGGCCCCGGACGAGCCCAGCGGGCTGGACTTCACCTTCGCCGGACTGGTCGGCTTCGTGGACCCGCTACGGCCCGAGGTCCCCGCCGCCCTGGCCGAGGCCCGCGCCGCCGGGATCGCTGTGTTGATGATCACCGGTGACCATCCGGCCACGGCCCTGGCGACGGCGCGGGCGGCGGGGCTCGACACGACGGCGGGGGCCTTGCTGGGGTCCGAGGTCGCGGACCTGTCGTCCGGGGCCCTGGCGGCCCGGCTGCGCACGGTCCGGGTCTGTGCCCGTATCCAGCCGGCGCAGAAATTGCGCATCGTCGAGGCCCTCAGGGCCGATGGCCAGGTGGTGGCCATGACCGGTGACGGGGTCAATGACGCCCCGGCGCTGGAGGCCGCCCATATCGGTATCGCCATGGGGCTGAAGGGCACGGACGTGGCGCGCGAGGCGGCGGACCTGGTGCTGCTGGACGACAGTTTCGCCTCGATCGTCGGCGGGATCCGGCTGGGGCGGCGGATCTTCGCCAATCTGCGCCGGGCCCTGACCTATATCACCGCCATCCATGTGCCGATCGCCGGCCTGGCCCTGGCCCCGATCCTGTTCGGCCTGCCACCCCTGCTGTTTCCGATGCATGTCGTTCTGATGGAGCTGGCGATCGATCCGCTGTGCGCCCTGGTGTTCGAGGCCGAGCCCAGTGATGCCGCCGCGATGCGCCAGCCGCCGCGCCGCCGCGATGAGCCCCTGTTCGGCCCGGCCCAGATCGGCCGGGCCGCGCTGCAGGGGTTGGGGGTACTGGCCGGGGTGTTCGGCCTCTATGTCTGGGCCCTGGGCGGCTGGCCCGAGGCTGTGGCCCGCGGTGCGGCCTTCATCGCCCTGGTCATCGGCAATCTGGGCCTGGCCCTGGCCGACTCGGCCGGTTCCGGTCGGCTGTTCGCGCCGTATCGCCGGTCCTACTGGCTGATCGCGACGGCGATCGTCGCGGTTCTGGTCGGGGTGTTCAGCGTTCCGGCCTTCGCCGCCGTGTTCGGCGTGGCCCGGCCCGACGCGACCCTGCTGGGCGCGGCATTGGCCACGGCCGTGATCGCCGGCGGCTGGATGCCGCTGGTGGACCGGGCGAAGCGGTGGCTGTTCCCGGCGTCCGCCCCGGTGACGGAACGCCCGTCGATCACGCGATAGGGCGGCTTCGTGCTCGGGGATGGATTGACAGAATATAACAGTGCTTATACATCGGCGTCATGTCCTCATCCGCCGCCACCCTCGGTTCCCGTGTCCGAACCCTGATCGAGTTACTCGACGGCGAGGTCGAGGCCGCCTATGCCGCCTCCGGCCTTGACTGGCGGCCGCGCTATACGCCGGTGCTTCGCACCCTGATGGCTCTGGGGCCGACCTCCATCAAGGCGGTGGCGGTCGAGATCGGTGTCAGCCATTCCGCCGTCAGCCAAACGGTGTCGCAGATGGCCCGCGACGGGCTGGTGGGGCTGAAGCCCGGCAGGGACGCCCGCGAGCGGATCGTGGCCCTGACTCCGAAGACTGTGGCGATGATCCCGGCCCTGCAACGTCAGTGGGCCGCCACCAGTATCGCCGCCGGTGAGCTGGATGCGGAGCTGTCCGCCCCGCTGTCCGCCATCCTCGGGGAAGCGATCGACGCCCTGGACCAGCGCTCTTTCGGCGCGCGCATCTCGGCCGCGGCCGACACGCTCGCCACTCCCGAATCTGCCTGAACCCTCTCAACCCACAGAGATCCCCATGCCTTCGAAATTGTTTTCGGTCCCCGGACTGACGCGCGTCCTCACGGGCGGGCAGGGGATTCATCCCCTCGCACTCGGCGAGCGGCGCTTCCTGCATCCGGGGCCGCTGCGCTGGCTGAGGGCCATGGGCTGGGCGGTGGCCCTGTTATTCCTCGTCGCCCTTGCGGCTTTGCCGATATCCGAGGCGCTCGGCCATTGGTGGCCGCAGACGTCGGGCCCGGCCCAGCTGGCGGCCACGGTCATCGGGGCGCTCGTGGCCCTGGGCGTCTACGGTCTGGCGGTGTGGCTGGCCGAGGGGCGTCGGCCGTCCGAGATCGCCCTGCGACCGATGGTGCCCGAACTGGGCCTGGGCCTGCTGATCGGCGGGCTGATGTTCGCCGCGGTCATGGGCGTCATGGCGGTGTTCGACCTCTATGACATCCAGAGCCTCGGCCTCGCCCCGGCCTGGATTTCGGCCGGCAAGGCCATCCAGTCGGGGGTGATCGAGGAGTTGATGATCCGCGCCGTCCTGCTGCGCCTGATCTGGCGCGCCTTCGGTCCCTGGGTGGCCTTCGCCCTGTCCGCCGCCCTGTTCGGCTTCGGCCATATCGCCAATCCGAATGCCACCGTCTTTGCCGCCGTCTGTATCGCGCTTGAGGCCGGGATCATGCTCGGGGCCTTCTATGCCCTGACCGGCCGGGTCTGGCTGTCGATCGGGGTCCATGCGGCCTGGAATTTCACCCAGGGCTATCTGTTCGGCGCGGCCGTCTCGGGCGGGGATTTCGGTCCTTCGATCGCCCGCAGTACGGCGCGGCCCGGCGTCCCGGAATGGCTGACCGGCGGAGCCTTCGGTCCCGAGGCCTCGCTGCCCGGTCTGGTCGTCTGCACCGCCGTCGGACTCGCGGTCATCGGCTTGGCCTGGCGCGCGGGCCATTTTGCGAAGCGGACAGGCTGAAGCGAAGGTCGGAAGGGCGATCGCCAGCATCGCGGTTGCGGTGTCGGCCGGCAGAACCGGCCCGGTTCGCCAAGCCCTTGAAGCGAATGGTGGATGCGACAGGGATTGAACCTGTGACCCCCTCGGTGTGAAGCGCCTCAAAGGCAATTTCAGGACATTTCACGGCTGTGCATAACTCGCTAAGACACAGAAAAATGAGGATTTAATTTTTCAGCGGTTTTCTTGCTTTTTCGCGAAATTCTGCATCGTTTGCCCCACTGGCGCCCCAGAAAATGCTAGTCTGGGTGGCGTTTGATTTGCAGCGCAGGCGCCAGGAGAGCGCGTGGTGGCCCGCCTTCAACTTAGCACGGACCGCCAGATCGCGGGCCTGAAACCCGCTGACAAAGTCTATGAGATGTCCGTCGGCGACAGTCGTGGGCTTGGGGTTCGTGTCTTTCCTACCGGGCTGAAGCAGTTCGAATTCCGCTATGTTTCTACGAACGGCACGAGGCGGCGTTTCTGCCTCGGGGCCTATCCGGATCTGTCGCTCGCCAAGGCCCGATCCAAAGTGGCCGCATTGCGGATCGCGGTGGTGGACGGGGGGGATCCCGTCGCGGAAATGACCGCAGCCCGTGAGCGGGCGCGAACTGGCGAGACCCTCGATGAGTTGGCCGAGGCCTATTGGCAGGCGGCGACGGTCGGACTTCACGGGGGACGCCGCCGGCCCAAGCGAGAGGTTACCCTCAACAACGAGCGCCAGACCTGGCGCAACCACATTCAGCCACGGCTGGGGTCACGACCGTTCACGGAGATCCGGCGCGCCGACGTGAAGATATTCATGCGGACCCTGGTGACCGAGACCGGCATGGCGGCCGCCAGCGTGGCGTCGATCGGCTCCCTGCTTCACGCGGTTCTGGGCTTCGCGGTGCTCGAAGAGCGGATCGAGGCCAATCCCGCGCTCGGCCTGGCCCGGCCGCTGGCGCTGACTCCGCGTGAACGCATGTTTGACGACGCGGCCCTGAGAACGCTCTGGGACGCGGCGTCGGAGGCATCGGTGCCTCGCGCCCCTGGTGAGAAGACGGCGGGCGTCCATGCGCGGCTGGAACCGGTCATGGGACTGGCCATCCAGCTGCTGATGCTGACCCTGACTCGCCGCACCGAGGTCGCCGGAGCCCTCAAGACCGAGTTCGACCGCGCCGCGAAAATCTGGACGATCCCGTCCGAGCGGGCCAAGGCCAGACATCAGCACGTCGTACCCCTCGGGGCCGATGCGCTGGAGATCCTGGAGGTGGCCTGGGCGCTTGATCCGGGCAGCCCCTACCTCTTCCCGTCCGCCAAATCTCCGGGCCAACACCTGGATCCGCACGCCATTACCCGCGCATTCGCGCGGACCTGTACGCGCCGAAAGCTGGCGGTGGGGTCGCCCCATGACGTCCGGCGATCCGGGGCGACAACGTTAACCGGGCGCTACGGCGTTACCCGCTTCGTGGTTGGCCTGGTGCTCGGTCACACCCCTAACGAAGGCGCGGCGGTCACCAGCGTCTATGATCGCCACACCTATGTGCCGGAGAAGCGAGCAGCCCTGGAGTCCTGGGCGAACCATCTCGTCCGGCCCGGACATATGGCCGCGCCCACTCAGGAGACGGCGCCGCTTGAGGCCAATACGCATGTCGACGAAGCCAAGGCGCGGGCGCTGGCCCTGTGTCAGAAGGGAGAGCTGCACGAGGCGGTGCTGTCGATCTGTATGGACCTGTCGCGCCATCCGGACACCGCCAGCTCGCATCTGGCCATCCTCGGCAAGGTTGGACTTGAGCGCGCGGCGGCGGGCTCACGCGATCAGGTGGCGGACTGGATCGGTGGGTTCCGTTAGGTGTTCGGAGAGGTCCCGATCAAGTCCGATGACATGCGACTGCCGTCGACGAAATCGTTCCCGGGGTTACGTTCCGGCCGCATCGATGGCGCGGCATCGACGCGTCACCGAGCGCCTCAGCACCGTCGTCGGCGCGGCATGGGGGTGCGGCTCCCGGGAACGGAGCAGGGACGAGGCTAGCGGGGTGAAAGGGTGGGGGAGGCGCGTCGCTTATCGTCTATCCGGTCCGCAGACGAAGCTGGGCGCATGCCAGACGGCCCGTGTGATGCCGGCGATCCGGCGGTCGTTGCGCGCCGCAAGCGATAATGAGCGTGCTGGATCCGGCGGCGATATGGCGAGAGAAGATCGCCATTGGTCGCCAGATATGGCGAAATGGGGCTGCTACCAGCCATAAATCGCCAGGAATGACGAGTTGGATCGACTTGCCTGTCGATTCCGCGGGATCGCAAGTTCAAGATCGAGCGGTATCGGCTCGCCCGGTCATCCGGCGGACGGTCCAACTGGTCCCGGCCCAGATGTCCGAACGAACCCGATCACCAGCACGCCGATCGTGACAAGCTGGACCACGACCCCTTCAACGGTGGGGTAGACGCCGAGGATGTCGAGGCGCGGGACCCAGGCCAGGGGATGGACATCGATCCAGCCGGCCTCCTGCAGGGCGGCCACGCCCTTGCCGATGAGGACGATGGACAGTCCGGCCATCAGCATGGAACTGAGGGAGAAGAAGCGGCCGATCGGCAAGCGTTTGCTGTAGGTCAGCAGGGCCCAGGCCAGGATCGCAAGAATGGCGATAGCCACCAGGGCACCGCCCAGCATGCCCAGATGACCGCCCTGGCTCCAGATGGCGGCGTAGAACAGGATGGTCTCGAACACCTCCCGGTAGACCACCACAAAAGCGAGCAGAAAGAGGAACCACGCCGATCGTCCAGACAGCGCCTTCGTCAGCTTGTCGCGGATATAGATCTGCCAGGCGTCGGCATGGGATTTTCCGTGCATCCAGATGCCGACCGACACGAGGACAACGGCGGCCAGCAACGATCCGAACCCCTCAGTGAGTTCCCGGCTCGCGCCGCTTATGGAGATGAAGAAGGTGGCCGCCGCCCAGGTGGCGCCGCCGGCCGCCAGTGCCGAGATCCAGCCGCCGTGGACATAGCGCAGCATTTCAGGGCGTTCGGCCTTGCGCAGGAAGGCGATCATGGCGACGACGATCAGCAGGGCCTCCAGCCCTTCGCGCAGCAGGATGGTGAAGGCCCCGAGGAAGCTGGCGACATTGTCGGCCTGTTGGGGAGCCAGAGCCCGTTCCGCAGTGTCGAGCAGGGCGGTCAGCCGTTCGGTCCGGGAGGCGACATCAGCCTCCGGCGCGCCGCTTCCGATGGCCGCGCGGAGTTCGGTCATGGCCGTTTCGATCCGGCGCAACAGCGCCCCGTCACGGGTGCCCAGCGCAGGCTCCACCGGTTCGAAGCCGTCGAGATAGGCCGAAAGCGCCAGATCGGTGGCCTGTTTGTGGTCGCCACGGCGGTAGGCCGCGAGGCTTTCGGTCAGTCGTGTGCGGGCGAGGGTGATGGTCCCGCCGGTTTCCTGGAGCGCCGCTTCCGGATGACGGCGAAGAAAGGCGGTGATCGCCCGTGCCCTGGTCTCGCCGATGCGCGTGGCCAGATCGGCGGGCGTCGCCTGGGTGACCGCCGCGAGGTTGGGGAAGGCCGCCCGGATCGAAGCATCGCTCTTCCAGAGTCGCTCGCCTTCGTCGGCCTCGACGTCTGTGAAGGCGAAACGGCCGACATAGAAGGCGAGGGCCCAACGATCCTCGACCGGCAGGTCCGCAAAGCTGGCCATGGCGGTGCCGTCCAGACCCTGGTCGATCACCTGGTAGAGACCAAACACGCTGCGCTGGCGGGCGCGCTCGACATCGGCAAAGGCGATCGGCACCGGATCAAGTCCCCGCGCGGCCTCGCCGTCACCACGTCCGGCGACACCATGGCAGGCCGCGCATTGGGCGTCGTAGAGCATCGCGCCTCTGGCAAGCTCCGGCGGGAAGGAGGGGGCCAGCGGGCTTGGATAGGCAGCGAGCAGGGCACCCGCGAGGGCCTTGGCTTCTGCGCCGACGGCAATCGGTGCCGCCCTGGACCGGATCCGGCGTTCGAGTAGGGCGGCCCTGCCAACGAGGTCGGCCTTGGCACCGGTCGGCGGCAGTCCGTCGATCCGGGTCCGGATCTGGCCCGCGAACTCCGTCATCTCGCCATACTCGGCGGCGTTGATGATCTGCCCGTCCGCAACGGCACCGGCGTAGTCGACCGACACATAGTCCAGAAGGCGCCAGGCGACCTGGGCTTCCGAGGCTGTCGAAGTCTGGGCCTGAGCCTGGCCGGCCACGGCCAGTGCGAACGCCAGGAAGAGCAGCCGAATGAAGGAGCGCATCACCGAGCCCTACTGTGAATGGCTCGCATTAGCAATCGTGAGGCGAGGGCCTCTGCGAAAAGCAACGCCTGGAGACGCTGTCGTGTCGCCAACATAAAGGTCGTGGTCGAATTGCCCAGCAAGTGGCGATCCGACAAACGTGGAGGCGGCCAACCTGCGTCAGCGGCATTCCACTGTCAGATGCCCGAGTTCATGCACCGGCCGTAGCCGGTTCCGGATCGTATCGCTGTCGATCCCGCCGGTGACGCTGACGATGGCGGCGTGAGCCTCCGGCCCGACGCGCCAGACGTGCAGGTCGGTGATCCGGGCATCGCCCGGTCCCTCCACGCAGTCCCGCACCTCGGCCTCGAGGGCGCTGTCCGTCGTGTCGAGCAGGACCGCGGCGGTATCGCGCATCAGCGACCAGGACCAGCGCGCGATGACGATGGCACCGACGACGCCCATCAACGGATCCAGCCAGACCCAGCCGAGATAGCGGCCCGCCACCAGGGCGACGATGGCCAGTACCGACGTCAGGGCGTCCGCCAGAACGTGGAAATAGGCTGAGCGCAGGTTGTTGTCGCGATGGGCACCGTGCCCGGGGTGACGGTCATCGTGGTGATGATCATCGTGGTGATCATCATCATGGTGATGGCCGGGATGGCCGTGCCCGTGGTGACCATGATGATGGCCGCCCCCGGCCAGCAGCAGGGCGCTGACCAGATTGACCCCCAGACCCAGAACGGCGACGAGCGTCGCCTGGCCGAAAGCGACCGAGCGCGGGTCAAACAGGCGCGCGATGGACTCACCGGCGATCCCGAGCGCGACGATGCCCAGGACGAGCGCCGAGGCGAAGCCGGCCAGGTCACCCACTTTGCCGGTCCCGAAGCTGAAGCGGCGGTTGGCCGAATGGCGCTTGGCATAGGCGTAGGCCCCGGCCGCTACGGCCAGGGCACCGGCGTGGGTCGCCATGTGGAAGCCGTCGGCCAGCAGCGCCATCGAGCCATAGACCATGCCGGCGATGATCTCGCCGATCATCATGACGGCGGTCAGGCCGACGACCCACAGGGTCCGCCGGGCGCTTTCATCGTGCGACCGGCTCAGGAAATGATGATCGTGGGTCAGATAGTCGAACTCGGTCGGGTTCATGGCGCGGGCCTTCACCTGGAATAGCGGCGGATGAGGAGGCTCAGTTCGTCGGCGCCGATCTGGCGATCCGCTTCGCTCAGCCCGGGATGGGCGACGTGGTGACGAAGGTGATCTTCGATCAGCTCCTCCAGCAGTCCGCTCATGGCACCGCGGGCGGCAGCGACCTGCTGTAGGATTGGCGAACAGCCGGCCTCTGCGTCGATCGCGCGCTCGATAGCCCCAAGCTGGCCGGCGATGCGTCTGACGCGGGCCAGGAGTTTCTTCTTGTTGGTGGAGGTGTGCGCCATGGGTACTCCCCTATAGTATCATTCCGGAGTGCGCGAGACCCGTTGGAAGGCGCTTCCTGTCGGGGGGGCGATCGCAAAGGTCGGATCAACGCCCGCGTTTCGGCGCGTCGCCTGGATCGGGCTAACGGCCTTCCTTCTCGCCACCGCAGGCATGACAATAGGTCGGATGGTCGGCCGGTGCCTTGCCAGGAGAATTGAGTTGCTAGTCTGTCCCGGACTCGTCGAATTCCGCCTGAGAATCCTGCCTGAAAACCCGGGCGTCTTCGGTGCCTTCCCGGTGTTTAGGTCCGGTTTCAGGCCTGGGCGGAGCCGGAGTTCTTGAGTGAGGGGGTTTGGCGCGTATGTCATCCGGCAACAGCGCGTCCATCACATAGAAGCCGTACCCCGCCAGTTCTCGGGCGACGCGTGAAACCTCACTCTGTCGACGTTCGGCAACCTCGGCCTCGATTTCTGTTGGCTTGATCACGACAGCCCTCCTGCCCGAGCGTCGGAAAGACGCCGTCGAGGGCCTTGCTGCAATTCAAAAGGCTGTCATCGCCGCTCAGGCGGTGGAGCGCGGCGCCGTTGTGACAGTCCACTGACGCTCCGCCGGCAACCATATTCCTGGGTTAAGCAGGGCCTTTGAGCGCGCAGATGCCGGGCCGGGATCAGCGCCGTGGCGACGGGCGGCCCCCCGGAAAGACAGGCGAAGGCCGCAACCCGCTACGGACGCGACGCAGCTCTGGTTTGCCGAGTCTGAGGACAGGATGACCTGGGTGGCGCGACAGACATCTGGTCGGAATGAGTCCCAGGGCAGGGCGGCGAGAGGTCCCCCAACAGCACCCAGGCCCCCACCCCGGGTGAGGGTCCCCGGGGTGGGGGGCGATGTGCAAACGGTCGCCCCGCAGCGGGTGATCCTCAACCGGGCGGTTGAGGGGCGACCCCCGGCATCTGGAGCTCGGGACCGACTCCGGCGAGGAAGGCGGCACGCATGGATCCCCTGAGCGACGGTTCTGATCAGCGCCGCGTGTAGGCGGGAAGGTCGGGCGCTGTGGAGGGCGTGGGGTTGCGTTCGAGGTCGGCGATGAGCGCGTCCATCTCGGCGATCTCGCGCTTCTGGGCCTCGATGATGCCGTCGGCCAGCTTGCGAACCCTCGGATCGCGGATATGGGCGCGTTCGCTGGTCAGAATCGCGATCGAGTGATGCGGGATCATCGCGCGCATATAGTCGACGTCATTGACCGTCTCCTGGCTGCGAACGAGCCAGAGGGATCCGGCGAATACCAGAACCGCTCCGCCGATGATGGCCAGGTTCAGGCGCTTGTCCGTGTACATCTTGAGCATGAACAGCAGCATGATGACCGCCATGACAGCGCCCATCACCAGCGCCATCCAGGCCCGGGTCTCGCTGAACCGGATGTGGTCCAGCTGGTAGGTGTTCAGATACATCAATCCGAACATGACGAGCGTGGAAATCGCGATCATCGCGCCGAAGCGCAGATAGCTCTTGGCTTTCATGGTAAATCTCCGGTCCTTGAGGTCTGGCCGAAACGTGTCCTGCGGCCGCAGGGTTGCGAGGATGAGGAAAGATCGGCCAGCCAACCGATGTTCGCCGCGCTGATCTTCGATTTGAGGGGAAGTTAGTCAGGCCGCCCCGCTCGCGGAGAGGGGGCGGCCTTCGAACCGTCGCCGGATCCAGCGGCGTCCGGGCTTCTCCACTCCCAGATGCAGCGCCGCGGCCGCAACGACAGTGACCACGAACAGGCCTGCCAATTCCAAAGGCGACATGTAGAAGCCGCTGTCGATTCCGCGAAATTCTGATGCGACGCCCTTGTAGGCCACCAGAAGCGGCATGTGGACCAGGTAAAGGGCAAAGGAGGCCTCGCCGCAGAAGACGGCCAGGGGGGCCGACAAGGGGCCTTCTCCGGCGACCCTCGCGAGCATGGACCAGGACAGGATGACCGGCGCGGCCAGCACAACCACCAACCGGTCGTCGAGACTGAACTGCATCGCCAGGAGAAGGCACAGGGTGGCAATCACGCTGGCATCAATAGCGACGGCGCGCGACCACTGCCATCGATGGCCCAGTGCATAGAGCGCCATGCCGATCAGGAATTCCGGAAGGATGCGCAGGATGCCCATGTCGTTCTCGGCACGCGGAAGCACCTTGCCGAACAGCTGGCCATAGATGGCATCGATCAAGATGAATCCGAGAACGCCCACCAACAGTAGAGCCCAGGGTCGGGTCCTAAGCTTCATCGCGATCAGCGCATAGGCTGGGAACAGCAGATAGGCGAACCATTCGGCCGAAAGCGACCAGGAAGGGCCGTTCCAGTTGAACCCGACCTGGCTCGGAAACCAGGCCTGGACGAGCAGCAGGGTTTTGACGAACCCCTCGATTGTATAGGTAGACGGATCGTACCGGACCCCGGCAGTCCGGGCGACGATCACCATGACCAGGACCCCGCCCAGCACCGCGAGGTGCAACGGGTAGAGCCGGGCGATGCGGGCGACGATGAAACGCCGGTAACCGAAGGTTCCAGCGGCGACAGCCGGGCCATAGACATGGGCCAGGATGAACCCCGACAGCATGAAGAAGACGTCGACCGCCAGCCGGGACCGCTCGATGATCGGGCTGAAACCCAGGGCGGGATCCCACTGAAGCTGGTAGTGGAACAGAACCACACCCACCGCCAGGAAGGCCCGCAGGCTGGTCAGGGCTCTCAGGTTGGCGGGGTAGCCTTCGCGGGTGGGTGCTACGGACGTCAAGCGCGATGGCCCCCAGGGTCGGACGGGACAGGAAGGTCCGTCTAATTGGGTTACGCATTGGTCGCGGACATCCCTCATATCGGGGGGGCGGGCACCGGATGCCTCGGTGTCCCAAGGCTGAGGGGGATCGATCGATGGGGCCCGCGCTACCGGGAGGCGCGGCCGAGAAGTTCGATCAGCTCCTGGGCCTTGGCGCGCCGGTCCGCGGGGTCGTCGCCGACCATGGCCCCCATCACGCAATGATCCAGATGGTCTTTGAGCACCTCGGTCTCGACGCGGTGCAGGGCGGCGCGCACCGCCTGCAACTGGGTCAGCAAGTCGATGCAATAGCGATCGTCCTCGATCATCCGGGTGATGCCCCGGACCTGTCCCTCGATACGGTTCAGGCGATTGATCAGTTTGGGCTTCGTTTCGGTCTGCATCCAATTCCCCTCTCTGGTCGTTCCATCATACCCCCTGACCGTATCTTGCGCTATACCCCCGTAGGGTACATATGTCGCCCAGGACCCAAGGAGCGAGATCATGTCAACGACGCCCCATTCCCATACGGCCGGCCATAGCTGCTGTTCGGAAAAATCCAACGGTGACAGCGACAAAGCGATCGATCCGGTGTGCGGCATGACCGTCGACCCCGCGACCGCGACCCACCGCGCCACGTATGAGGGCGAGGACTATGTGTTCTGCTCGGCCGGGTGCCGGACCAAATTCATCGCCGACCCGGACAAATACCTCGGCGACAAGCCTGCGCCCGTGCCCGTTATCCCCGGTGTGATCTACACCTGTCCGATGCACCCGCAGATCCGTCAGGAGGGGCCGGGGTCGTGCCCGATCTGCGGCATGGCGCTGGAGCCCGAAACGGTCACCGCAGAAGCCCCGGTCAATCATGAGCTGATCGATTTCACCCGACGGTTCTGGGTCGGCCTGGTCCTGACCCTGCCGGTCTTTGTGCTGGAGATGGGCGGCCATCTATTTGACCTGCACCGGTGGATCCCCGGCCAGACCTCGAACTGGATCCAGTTCGTACTGGCCACGCCGGTGGTGCTGTGGGTCGGTTGGCCCTTTTTCGAACGGGGCTGGGCGTCACTGCGCAACCGCAGCCTCAACATGTTCACCCTGATCTCGATCGGCATCGGCGCGGCCTGGATCTACAGCGTCGTCGCGGTGCTGTTTCCGGGTCTGTTTCCGGCGGCGGTTCGCGGCATGGACGGCAGCGTACCGGTCTATTTCGAGGCGGCGGCGGTCATCACCGTTCTGGTCCTGATCGGTCAGATTCTGGAGCTGCGGGCCCGCGAACAGACCTCGGGCGCGATCCGGGCCCTGCTGGACCTGACGCCGAAGACGGCGCGGCGGGTTCGGGACGACGGCACGGACGAAGACGTCTCGCTGGAGCAGGTGGGGGTCGGCGACCGGCTGCGCGTGCGACCCGGCGAACAGGTGCCGGTTGACGGGGAAATCCTCGAGGGCCGGGTGTCGATCGACGAGTCGATGGTGACCGGTGAGTCGATGCCGGTGACGCGGGAACCGGGCGGCGCGGTTGTCGGCGGCTCGCTGAACCGGACCGGGTCGTTCGTGATGCGGGCCGACAAGGTCGGGGCCGACACCCTGCTGTCGCGGATCGTGCAGATGGTGGCCCAGGCCCAGCGCAGTCGCGCGCCGATCCAGCGCCTGGCCGATGTCGTCTCGGGCTGGTTCGTGCCGACGGTGATCGCTGCCGCTGTCCTGGCCGCCGTCATCTGGGGCCTTGTCGGGCCCGAACCGCGGCTGACCTACGCCCTGATTGCCGCCGTCTCGGTACTGATCATCGCCTGCCCCTGTGCGCTTGGTCTGGCCACGCCGATCTCGATCATGGTGGGCGTCGGCCGGGGAGCCCGGGCGGGGGTGTTGATCCGCAATGCCGAGGCGCTGGAGCGGTTCGAGAAGGTCGATACCCTGGTACTGGACAAGACCGGCACCCTGACCGAGGGCCGGCCGTCGGTGACGGCGATCCAGCCCGCAGGCGGATTCGACGAGGCCGAACTGCTGCGCCTGTCCGCCAGTCTGGAACGGGGCAGCGAACATCCGCTGGCCGACGCCATCGTCGCGGCCGCGAAGGACCGGTCGCTGGCCCTGTCCGAAGCCCGTGAGTTTGACAGCCCGGTCGGGCGCGGTGTCACCGGTCTGGTCGACGGTCGTCGGGTGGTGCTGGGCAACAGCCGTTATCTCGACGAGCTGAAGGTCGATGTCACGGCGCTGGAAGCCGGGGCCGAGGCCCTGCGCCATGACGGGGCCACGGCCATCTTCGTCGCCGTCGACGGCCAGGCCGCCGGCGTGCTGGGCATCGCCGACCCGGTCAAGACGACCACCGCCGACGCCATCATCGCCCTGAAGGCGGCGGGCCTGCGGCTGGTGATGATGACGGGTGACAACCGTACCACCGCCGAGGCCGTGGCCCGGCGTCTGGGCATCGACGATGTGCGGGCCGAGGTCCTGCCGCAAGACAAGGCCAGCGTGGTCGAACAACTGCGTGCCGAAGGCCGGGTCGTGGCCATGGCTGGCGACGGGGTGAACGACGCCCCGGCCCTGGCCGCCGCCGATGTCGGCGTGGCCATGGGGGCCGGGTCCGACGTCGCCATCGAGAGCGCCGCCGTCACCCTGCTGAGCGGCGACCTGCAGGGCATTGTGCGGGCCCGGCACCTGTCGAAGGCGGTGATGGCCAATATCCGCCAGAACCTGCTGTTCGCCTTCGGTTACAATGCCCTGGGTATCCCGATAGCCGCCGGCCTGCTGTACCCGACCTTCGGCCTGCTGTTGTCTCCGGCCCTGGCCGCCCTGGCCATGTCGCTGTCGTCGGTCAGTGTGATCGGCAATGCGCTGCGGCTGCGGGCGGTGAAGCTCTGAGGGGCGGGCCCGAGACGGCTTGGTGTCAACGACAGTCGCCAGGCCAATACGCGCGGCGCGGGCTGTCCCTCGACCGCCGGGTGCCTTCGTCAGTATATTTGAACGGGCTGGAACAGTGGCCACGGGTCTGGATTAAACGTGGCGTTGCCAATCCGGCGCGCTGGCCGGCGGCCGTCCGCGCCTGACGTTACGTCCGTTCAAGTCCGTGCCGCTGTGCGTCAGACTGTCGCGAGGGCAGGGCCCGCCGCCTGCGTAAATACCTAGAGGCCCTCGCTCGATTCAGCGAGCCGACTGCATGTCATTCAGGAGAACCCCATGAAGCTCGATCGTCGAGGATTGCTGCGCGGCGTGGTCGCCGGGGGCGGCCTGCTGGGCCTGCAGGGCCTGATGCCGGCCTGGGCGCAGACCGGATCGCCGGGCCTGCGCGCCGACCTGCCGACCCTGACCGGCCCGAATATCGATCTGACGGTGGGCCATTCGCCCTTCACCGTGGGCGGACGGACCGCGACCGCGACAACCATCAACGGCACACTTCCCGCGCCTCTGATGCGCCTGCGCGAGGGCCAGAATGTCCGTCTGGCGGTGACCAATACGCTGGACGAGGACACCTCGATCCACTGGCACGGCATCCTGCTGCCGTTCCAGATGGACGGCGTCCCGGGCATCAGCTTCCCGGGCATCAAGCCGCGCGAGACCTTCGTCTATGAGTTCCCGATCCGGCAGTCGGGCACCTTCTGGTACCACAGCCACTCGGGCCTGCAGGAAGCCGTGGGCCACTATGGCCCGATCGTCATCGACCCGGCGGGGGCCGACCCGGTCGGCTATGACCGCGAGCATGTGCTGGTCCTGTCGGACTGGAGCTTCCTGCATCCGCACGAGATTCTGGAGAAGCTGAAGAAGAGCCCCGGCTATTTCAATCGCCAGCGCACCACCCTGGCCGGACTGCTGGATGGCAGCGACCGGATGAGCGTGGAGGAGCGCCGGATGTGGGGCGGGATGCGGATGGACCCGCGTGACATCCTCGACGTCAACGGCACCACCTACACCTACCTGATCAACGGTCACGGCCCGCAGGAGAACTGGACCGGCCTGTTCCGGCCCGGCGAGCGGGTGCGGCTGCGCATCATCAACGCCTCGGCCATGTCGATCTTCAACGTCCGCATTCCCGGCCTGCCGATGACCGTGGTCCAGGCAGACGGCGAGAACGTCCGCCCGGTCGAGACCGACGAGTTCCAGATCTCGGTGGCCGAGACCTATGACGTTATCGTCCGCCCGACCGAAGACCGCGCCTACACCATCGTCTCCGAGGCCATCGACCGCTCCGGCATGGGCCGCGCCACCCTGGCTCCACGCATGGGGATGACGGCCGAGGTGCCGCCGCTGCGCGCAGTGCCCAACCTGACCATGGCCGACATGGGTATGGGCGGGATGGATCACGGTTCGACGGCGTCGGGATCGATGGCTGGCATGGATCATGGCGGCATGGGCGGCACCGAGGCCGGCGGCGACGCCATGGCCGGCATGTCCATGGCCGGCATGTCCATGAGCGGCATGAACATGCGCGATCCGGACAATGCGCCGCCCGACATGGCCGTCGGCGTCGGCGTCGATATGATCAATATGTCGCCGAAGAACCGTCTCGGCGAGCGGCCGACCGGCCTGACCGATGTCGATCATCGGGTGCTGGTCTATACCGACCTGGTGTCGCTGCAGCCCAACACGGACCAGCGTCCGCCCTCGCGCACCATGGAAATCCACCTGACCGGCAATATGGAGCGGTTCATGTGGGGCTTCGACGGCCGCAAATTCTCGGAGCTGGTCGAGCCGCTCCGCTTCGAGCGGGACGAGCGGGTGCGGGTGACCCTGGTCAACGACACGATGATGGCCCACCCCATCCATCTGCACGGCCATTTCTTTGAACTGGTGACCGGCGGTCCGGCCGGGCACCAGCCATTGAAACACACCGTCAATGTCGCGCCGGGCGGCAAGGTCACCTTCGACCTGACCGCCGACAACCCCGGGGACTGGGCCTTCCACTGTCACCTGCTGATGCACATGCACGCAGGGATGTTCAACGTCGTCACCGTCCGACCCATGGAAGGAGCCGCCGCATGATCCGGACCTCTGTCGCCCTGCTGCCGCTGGTGCTCATCGCGGCACCGGCCTTCGCCCAATCCCATACCGGTCAGTCCCATGCGGGTCATACGCCGGCGGCACAGGTGCAGCCAGCCTCGCTGCCGCCCGGCTGCGTCCGTCGTGGCGCGCCGGATGCAGATGCGTCCCGGATCGGAACCCCAGGAGCTCCGGTCTGTCCGACGGGCGCGGTTCCTGCCCGGCTTCCGACGTCCGCGCCCGATCCGCATGCGGGCCACGACATGTCCGGCATGGCCATGAACCCGACGCCGCCGACAGCGCCTGCTGATCCACACGCCGGCCACCAGATGACGCCCATGGCCCAGACATCGCCCGCGCCGGCGATGCCTGCGGGTCATGACATGTCTGGCATGACCATGGATCAGACCCCGGCGATGCCGGCGGGCCACGATATGTCGGGCATGGCCATGAGCCCAACGCTGCCGACAGCGCCTGCTGATCCACATGCCGGGCACCAGATGACCCCCATGGGCCAGACGTCACCCGCGCCGGCGATGCCGGCGGGCCACGACATGTCGGGCATGGCCATGAGCCCGACGCCGCCGACAGCACCCGCTGATCCGCACGCCGGGCACCAGATGACCCCCATGGCCCCGACGTCGCCCGCGCCGGCGATGCCTGCGGGCCACGACATGGCCGGCATGGCGATGCCGCCCGACATACAGACCAGCGCGAACAATCCGGGACGCCCTGCTGAAGCGGGCCCTCCGGCCTCGGCATCCAGCGGGCCGGCGCACGCTGCAGATCTGTTGTTCGATCCGGCCGAAATGACGGCGGCCCGCGAACAACTGCGCGTGGAGAACGGAGATATTCGCACCACGGCTGTCATCATCGACCGGCTGGAAGCCACCTTTGCGGACGGCGAAGAAGCCTATGACTGGAACGCTCAGGGCTGGAGCGGTGGCGACATCAACCGCTTCTGGTGGAAGTCGGAAGGCGGCGGCGGATTCGGTGACGGGGTCGAGGAGGCCGAAATCCAGGCGCTGTACAGCCGTGCCGTCCGGCCTTTCTGGGATGTGCAAACCGGTCTGCGCCAGACCTACCGGCCCGAAGGCGACCGGACCGACCTGGTCGTCGGTATAAAGGGGCTGGCCCCGCACTGGTTCGAGGTGGACGCCGCCGCCTTCCTGTCCAACCAGGGCGAACTGACTGCCCGTGCCGAGGCCGAATACGATCAACGGATCACTAACCGCTGGATTCTGCAGCCGCGGGCGGAGATCAATCTCTCCGCCGAGGACATCCCCGAACTGAGGATCGGTTCAGGTCTGACCTCGCTGCAGCTCGGGGCGCGCCTGCGTTACGAGATCCGCAAGGAGTTCGCGCCCTACGTTGGCGTCGAATGGACCAAGAGCTTCGGCAGTACGGCGAACTTTCTGGCGGCCGATGGACGGCGCTCGGAAGACACCCGGCTGGTCGTCGGCATTCGAGCCTGGTTCTAGCGCCGTACGGGACAGATGTCCTCGAGGACGTCCGGGCCATCGTGATGGACTCGCGATATCCTGATCCCGGCCGATCACCGCCCGGCGCTGATTGGGCGGGTAGTCTTTGAGCGGCTGCAATCCGAGCTGAACGCTCTCGAACCGGACGAGGCGGCGCGCGCGCCTGCACGGGCTGAAGAAGCATTCTGCGGCGACGCCTGCTTTCAGCCGCCTCGATCCCCCTCGGGCCCGGCTCATCATCGCCGGTGAAACGTTTGAGGCCTTGCGGGGAGGGGAGACGACCGAAGGGCACCGCCGCGGAAGGTCGCCGAGCCGGCCTGACGAAACTCCGGACAGGACGAAAAATGCCGCGCAGTGAACTGCGCGGCATTTCTTTCAGAGAGGGTCCGGCCCTTCGGGAGGTGGGAGGCCGACCCCTCAGTGAACCATAAATCGCACGACGCCATTCATCTGATGGCTGTCGGCGCCCGTCGCGACCCAGGCAGCGGAATAGGATCCGGGTGCCAGGGGGGGCAGGGGCGCGCGGACCGTCGTGGCCGGCGATGCGTCCGCCGACACGGCTACATCCGTGGCCTGATCGCCGGGGCCTGTCAGCTTGAGCGACGTCAGGGTCATGGCGTGCGGAAACGTCACGGAAAATACTGTCGGCGCGGCGGCCAGCATGGCGTTGTCCGCCGGCGTCGTGGAGACGCCGTTGGCCAAGGGCGCGGCCGGCATGGCGGCGTGATCCTGCATCGGCATGCCAGCGTGGGGATGGGCCTGGGCCTGGGCGAGCGAGGCGGGGGCGACGGCCGCGACAATAGCCAGAGCGGCGAAGAATGAACGGTTCATGGGAGAACTCCTGCTTCTGCGAATTATTGAGTGGGCGGCATGGTCATGCCGTCCATTTTGGACATGTCATGGCCGGCCATCGGATCGGCGGGGGGAGGCGTGGGGGCAGGCGCGGGTGCCGGGGCAGGGCGGACCGGCCGGGGCACCGAGGCCCTTGGTGTCGGGGCGGGCGCGGGCGTTGCGACCGGCGGTGCCGGGGTCGGCCCGGGCATGACGGCCGGAGCGATCTCGACTGGCGCCGCCGTCGAAGCGTCCGGCACCGGCCGGGCGTCGACCGGCTGTGGCTCGGCGGCCGGCTGGCAGGCGGAAAGGCCGACTGCCGCAAGGACGGAAAGGACCAGAAATCTCACGTGAACAGCTCCTGGATGGGGGGCGAAGTCAGGGTCTGTTCCTGGCGACGCCGACGATAAACGGGCACGGTCTTCCGGCGTCGCCCGCGGGAACGAGCGGCACCCTCATATCAGGAATACGCGCGCGCGCGCCGCAGCCCTCGCCTCGCCGTGGCGATCACCGGGACGCCGCGTCTTTCGCGATGACCGGCACCCGCTCCTGTGCACGTCAGACCGATCATTCGGGCGCGTGCGGCCCCGCCGCCGTGTCCCTCAGGGCGTCGGACAGCTTGCGTCGCGCGCGGGCCACGCGGGTCTCCACGGCCTTGACGGAAATCCCGAGAATGCCCGCCGTCTCCGCCTGACTGCGCCCCTCGATCGCCGTGAGCAGAAGCGGCGCCTTGAGGTGCGGCGGCAGGCGCTCCATCTCTTCATTTAGGAGAGACAGCCGGCCGGCGGCCTCCATCCGCTCATCCGCCGGGTCGGTCCCGTCAGGCACGGCCAGGGCTTCGGGCGACGACAGGTCGAGGCCGCTGCGGATCAGCCGCCGGACGAAGCGGCGGCGGCTCCAGTCGCGGCATTTGTTGAGGGCTATGGTTCGAAGCCAGGCGTCGAAAGGCCGCGCCGGGTCGTACCGGCGAATGCTGAGCCAGGCGGCGGCATAGGTGTCCTGCAGAAGGTCCCACGCTTCCTGCTCGTCGCCGACATAGCGGCGAATGAACCGGAAAAGGGCGGCCTTGGTCTGCCGCATCAATTCGCTGAAGGCCGCGCGATCGCCGCCGGCGGCGCGGGCGGAAACTTCCCCTGGACCCTCCACCCGGGCGGCTAGTTTTCGTCGGGCGTGAGCGCCGCGACGAGGCGGCCGTCGAAGACCTCGGCCTGTGCGGGCGTCAACACGGATCGCATCTCGAAGACGTGCGTGATCGTCTCCTTCTGGAGCGCGCCCATGGCGACGTGAAAATGATCCACCGCGGCCTGGACGCGGGGGCCATCGCCATCGCTCTGCTCGATGGCTCTGGCCAGCTCCAGGTTCGCCGCGCGAACATCGGCTTCCAGTGCGGGGCGACGGGCCGCGAATCCGGCTTCGATCGCCTCGATGCGGGTCAACTGGCTGGCCGACAGCTTCAGGTCATGGTGCACGATATCGTGCAATGAAGGCGGTTCCCGCCGGGCCAGCACCCAGCTCGCGCTGATCCAGGTGCCCGCGCCGCCGGCGAGCGCTGCCAGCACCGCTGTAAGGGCAATGGCGCGCCACCCGCGCATCATCGGATATCCAGTTTCACGAGGGGCGACAGGCCGGCATCAAGCGTGAAGATGGCCAAATCACTCGGGGGGCTGGGCGCAGCGACAGCGCCGACGCCGCCGGTAGTCAAGCCGGTCACCAGGGCCATGGCCATCGCCCCGAGACGCAGTTGCGAGGCGAGCCTTTCACTGCGGCGTATCTCGACCCGGCTCCAGACGAGCGGCTCGAGCCCGTCGAGTGACCCCTCGACGGGCGTGGCCGCTGATCGCTTCAGAAGATCATCCAGATTGCGCGCCATCCAACACTCTCCTTGTCGCCCCTAATCCCTACTACGCGGAAACCCGCCAAACCCCTCAAGCGAGGGGGGCACCGTTCCTGTGCGTAGTTAGCAGAAGGAACACGATTGGAACGGGCTATGGGATTACGCAAATTTCTACCGGGGTTCGCCATAGTACTGGCGTTGATGGTCAGCACCCCAGCCTTCGCGCATGAGGATCACGACAGGCCTGTCCCACAAACCCAGGCCACCGCTTCGGGAACGCCAGCCCCCGGCTCAGGCATGATGAGTATGCCGGGTGTGGCCCAGGACATGGACCATGCGGGCATGGCGGCGACCGCCGCGCCCAGGACCTTTCCGCAACGCCTGGTCCGTTGGCTGGGTGCCATGCATCCGGCGGCCGTGCATTTTCCCATCGCCCTGTTTCTGGTCGCCGCCCTCCTCGAGATCGCGGCCCTGACGCTGCGTCGGCCGGTTCTGACCCAGGGTACGCGCATCATCATCGCCCTGGCCGCCATCTCGGCGCTCGCCGCTGTGGCCCTGGGGTGGCTCGCCATGGGCATGCCCGGCAATGACGATGTGACTCACACCTATCACCGATGGCTTGGGACCTCGATCGCCGCGCTTGGCCTGTTGAGCTGGTGGGCCAAGGAGCACTGGGTCCGCAAGCCGGGACGCAGGCGGGAACTGATCTATATCGGGATGTTGACGGTCACCGCCTCCGCCATCCTGGTGAACGCCCTGTTGGGCGGCATGCTGACCCACGGCGTGAAACATCTCATGTTCTGACGCTGGCGACCGTCGGAGCCCTTGGATCATCGTCCTGGTCCATTCTGCGCCCGCTCCACTGCTCAACGGTGGCACCAGCGTCCAATCGCTCGGCCGGACCGCTCCAGCGACCCCGGCAAACCTGGAGACTGTTTCATGACGTTTCGATCAGCACTCGCCGGACTGGCGCTCGCCGCCGTCCTCGCCACATCCGCCCAGGCCCAGGTCACTGATGACCAACAGGTTCGCACCGTCGTGACAGCCTACAAGGAGGCCATCACGCGGATGGACGTGTCACAGACTCCGGCCCTGTTCTGGCCGGACTCGGAGATCTTCGAGAACGGCGGGGTCGAGGGGACCTTCGCCTACTATCGGGAGCACCATCTCGGGCCTGAGTTCGCCGACCTGGCGGGCTTTGAGTTTCGCAATCATCAGATGACGGTGGAGGTCGACGGCGACACCGCCTTCGTGAGCGAGACCTATACCTATCACATCACCTTCAAGGACACCGCGCGGGCCCCGATCGAGCGCCGTGGCGTCGCCACGAGCGTATTGCGCAAGCGCGATGACCAATGGCGGTTCAACATCTATCACGCCTCGGCCCGCCCCCTTCGTCCGGCGGCCTGAGCGTATGCAGCCGGGGCTCATCCTGCCCTCGATCACTGGAGAATTGAGACGATGACGGAGCCGTTTTCCCGCCGGACCCTTCTGATCATCGGGGTCAGCGCCGCGGCCACCGCTGCCACCGCGGCCTGCGCGCAGAACCCGCGTCCGCCGTCGGAACTCGCGGTCTACAAATCGCCCACCTGCGGCTGTTGCAGTGCATGGGCAGAGCACATGACGGGCGCGGGGTTCAAGGTGCGGACAACCGAGGTGGACGACCCTGGGGCGGTTCGTCGCGTCCGGGGCGTCCCCGACTCCCTCGCGGCCTGTCATACAGCCGTGATCGGAGGATATGTCCTGGAGGGACATGTACCCGCCGAGGACGTGCGCAGGCTGCTGGTGGAGCGTCCCGACGCCCTCGGCCTCGCGGTGCCGGCCATGCCGTTGGGCGCGCCAGGGATGGAGATGCCCGACGGCCGGCGCGAGACCTATGAGACCCTGCTGATCCTCAAGGGCGGCGGCGCGCGCGTCTTCGCGCGCCACGTCTAGCCGGAAGACCTCATGAAAGTCCTCAGACTCTCTACCCAACTGCACAAATGGATCGGGCTGGTCGTCGGTCTCCAGGTCCTGTTCTGGGTCGGCGGCGGCCTGGTGATGGTGGCCATTCCGATCGAGACGGTCCGCAGTGAGCACCGTGTGGCCGAACAGGCGGCCGTCCCGCTGGCGCTGGCTGGTCTGCCGTCGCTCAACGAGATCGCTCGACAAGCGGGAGTGGTGCCCGCACAGGCGGACCTGCATACCACGCCGCGCGGGCCGGCCTGGACCCTGAAGCCGACCGATGGCGAGCCGGTGATTGTGTCCGCCTTGACCGGTCGACCTTTCGGTCCGTTGTCCGCCGCAGACGCCTCGGCCTACGCCAAGCGCGCCTATCGGGGTGAAGCCGCGGTTTCGGGGGCCGTCCTCCTGAGTACGGCACCCGAGGAGACCGGCCGAACCGGACCTCTTTGGCGGGTGGACTTCGCCGATCGCGAGAAAACCAGCTTCTATCTGTCGCCGGCGACAGGCGAGGTGATGACCCGCCGCTCCGGGGTCTGGCGGATATTCGATTTCTTCTGGCGGCTCCATGTCATGGACTGGAACGACGGCGAGGACTTCAACCACCCCCTGATCATCATCACCACTGCCTTGACGCTGAGCATCGTCGTCTCGGGGTTCATCCTGTTGTGGATACGGATCGCTCGGGACATCAAATCCTGGCGCGCCGTGAAACGATCAGCGAGGGGCGATTGATCGCGGCGTCCGGCGTCAGCTTGAGGCGGTTCGACCGCTTGCGGCGGGCCCGGGACAGGCATCGATATGTCCATGTCGACGACAGGTTCGGGAGACGCCATCACCGCGACGATGGTCAGGCGCGGAACAGGGGGGGGCACGGTCAGGTCGTGCTTCAATGCCCCTGCGCCGGTCCAGGGGCGGGGGCCTGGTCACAGGCCGGTGCCCGATCCGCAACCTGTTGCGCCGGATGGCTCCATTCTGGTCCGGAGACTTGATGATCGTCAATCTGCGCAGCAGCCGGCTTGTGCGGTCGCCGGCAAGGTGGGATTGTTTTGCCATGTGGAGCCTGCTGCGCATTGTGATCATCTCCCTGGCGTTCGCCGGCTTTCTCGGCCAGGCGGAGGCGCGGGCGACTCCGGTGTCCGTCGAGTCCCTGGCACAGGATATGGCGCACTGCGCCGAGATGGTGATGGGACCGACAGACGCCGCGCCGACCGAGAAGCAGCCGCCGTGCAGGGACATGACGGCGGATTGTATCGCCAAGATGGGCTGCACAATGGTCTCGCCGGTGTTTTCGAGCGAGCCGTCGCTGGACCGACCCGTTTCGGGTCCCTCGCCATCCTACGGCGGCGTGGCGGTCCGTCTGACCGAATTCGTCACAGCGCCACCCCGGACCCCTCCAAAAACCGAAGCCTGACCCTGTATTCGCGGGTCTGTGTGGCGTCCCGGCGTCAGCGGACCGTTTCGAACAGCTGACCTTCGCTCCAATGGGGCGGATGTGTCCGGAGCTTCATCGTGTTGAAATCCATAACCGGTCGGGCGCGCCGCGTCGCGCCGACCTGGGCCCGTGTGGCCATTATCAGCTGTGCGTTGGTCGCCGCGAGCGCCGCACGTGCTGAACCCCTGACCTATACGCAGGCGCTTGCCCTGGCGCGTTCAGACGCTCCGGCCGTGCACGCGAGTGCCTTGGGGGTGGAGGCGGCAGAGGCCTCGGCCGAGGCGGCCGGACGGCTGCCGGACCCGCGGCTCAGCTTCGGACTCGACGGCTTTCCGGTTTCGGGCCCCGCGGCCGGGCGCTTTGGCGAAATCGAGATGACCAGTGTCAAGGTCGGGCTTCAGCAGGCCGTGCCCAGCCGCGCGCGGCGCCGCGCTGAGCGGCACATTGCCGAGGCCGAAATCGGCGTCGCCCGGGCGCGGGAGGGCATTACGCTACGGGAGGTCGAGGTCGCGACCGGCCAGGCCTGGATCGATCTGTTCTATGCTGAACGGCGACTGGCGGAGCTGGACGATGTGCTCGCCGCCCTTGAGCCGCTGTGGGCGTCGGCCCCGTCGGGCGTCGCGTCGAGCGCGAACCGACCGGCGCAGAGTCTCGGGCCAGTCGAACTGCGCGCCGCTCTGGATGACCGGCGTGACGACTTGCGGGTTGACCTCGTTCGGGCGCGGGCGGACCTGTCCCGGTGGACGGGCGATCCGCTGCCAAGCGCCAGTGGATCGCCGCCGTCTATCGACCTTGAGCCCGACGTGTTCGACGTCGATCTCGCCCGGCTGCCGGCCCTGCGCGCCTATGGCGCTGTGCAGGACCGGGCCGAGGCCGGCCTCGATCTGGCGCGGGCTGCCCGCCGGCCGGACTGGTCGTTCGAGGCCGGCTATGCCCGCCGGGATCCCATGTTCGGCGATCTGGTGTCCGTCGGTGCCAGTGTCAGCCTGCCGCTATTCCAGAGCGGTCGTCAGGCACCGGTGATCGCGGCCCGCGCGGCCGACGCCCGAAGGGTTTCTGCCGAGCGCGAGGCGGCGGAACGTGAGTGGACGGCGATTCTGCGGGGAGACCTGGCTGAATATGACGTCGCGCGGACCCGTTGGGTCCGGGCGCGTGACGTGGTCCTGCCCAATCTGCGGACGCGTGCCGATCTCGAAACCGCCAGCTACGGCGCGGGTCGCGCGGGGATCATGGAGGTGCTGGACGCCTTCACCGCCCTGGCCAATGGCCGGCTGGACGCCCTCGACAAGGAAGCCGATGTGGCGCGTCGCGCCGTCAGATTCACCCTGATTTATGGACAAGACCAATGATCCGGTTTGAACGCAAGAACCTGAAGCTCGCCGCCGTGGCCGCCGGTCTGATCGTTATCGGCGGCGCGGCCGGTCTGGCGCTGGCGCGCTTCGGCCCGGGCAACGTCGATCCCGTCGCCGCCTCCGCGGACGAGCGTGAGGTCCTCTACTGGTATGATCCGATGACCCCGGGGCAGAGGTTCGACAAGCCGGGCAAGTCTCCATTCATGGATATGCAGCTGGTGCCCCGATACGCCGACGAGGAGTCCGGCGCGGCGGCGGGCGTCCGTATCGACCCGGCCCTGGTCCAGAACCTGGGTGTTCGTTTCGCCACGGTCCGGTCCGGGACCCTCGACGGGGATCTGACCGCCAGCGCTGTGGTCGACTACAATGAACGCGACGTCGCGATTGTGCAGGCGCGGGCCAGCGGCTTTGTCCAGCGTGTCTATGCGCGTGCGCCCGGTGACGTGATCGCTGCCGGCGCGCCGCTGGCCGACCTGCTGGTCCCGGACTGGGGCGGAGCCCAGCTCGAATATCTCGCGGTCCGTCGCACGGAAGACGCAGCCCTGATCGGCGCGGCGCGCCAGCGGCTGTCGCTGCTGGGCATGCCGGAAGCCCTGATCACGGCGGTCGAACGCTCCGGTCGGGCGCGTACCACGGTGACTGTCACCAGCCCGATCAGCGGCGCCATCAAGAGCCTGGGGGTGCGGGCGGGCATGAGCGTGCCCGCGGGTCTGACCCTGGCCGAGATCAATGGGCTGTCGACCGTCTGGCTCAATGCCGCCGTGCCCGAGGCTATGGCCGGTCAGCTTCGGGTCGGTCGGTCGGTCGATGTTTCCCTGGCCGCCTTTCCCGGGGAGCGGATGACGGGTCGAATGACCGCCCTGCTGCCTGAGGTCACGGGCGACAGCCGAACCCTGACCGCGCGGGTCGAACTGCGGAACCCGGGGGGGCGCCTTCGCCCCGGCATGTACGGACAGATCACCTTCGGCAGGTCTTCGACGCCGGCCTTGCTGGTGCCTTCGGAGGCGGTGATCCGGACCGGCCAGCGCAACCTCGTCATGCTCGCCCTGGAGGGCGGGCGTTATCAACCGGCCGAGGTCCGGGTCGGGCGCGAAGGCGGTGGGCAAACCGAGATCCTGGCCGGGTTGCGCGAGGGCGAACGGGTCGTCGCCTCGGGACAGTTCCTGTTCGATTCCGAGGCCAGTCTGTCCGGCGTCACGGCGCGTAGCCTGGAGCAGGCCAGGGCACAGTCAGTGGCGACGGCACCGGCACCGGCCCAAATCTACCGGACAAGCGGCCGGGTCCAGTCCATCGACGGGCGTTCGATTACCCTGGCGCACGGGCCTGTGCCCGCGCTGCAATGGCCGGCCATGACGATGACCTTTGCTGTGGCGGACGCGGTGCCTCTGGCTGGCATCTCCGCGGGAAGTCAGGTCGATTTCGGGTTCGACATGGTCGACGGCAAGGCCACGATCCGCAGTCTGACCCGGCGTGAGGCGGGCCAATGATCGCCGCCATTATCCGCGCCTCGGTCAAGGGGCGATTCCTCGTCCTGCTCGCGGCGCTGGCGCTGGTCGCCGGCGGCCTCTGGGCCGTGCGCAACACACCGGTCGACGCCTTGCCGGATCTGTCGGACGTGCAGGTCATCATCCGTACCTCCTATCCCGGCCAGGCACCGCAGATCGTCGAGAACCAGGTCACCTATCCGCTGGCGACGACCATGCTGTCGGTGCCGGGAGCGCGCACGGTGCGCGGCTATTCCTTCTTCGGTGACAGCTATGTCTATGTGCTGTTCGAGGACGGCACCGACCTCTATTGGGCCCGCTCCCGGGTGCTGGAATATCTCAGCCAGGTCCAGGCCCGCCTGCCCGACACCGCCCGGCCCGCCCTGGGGCCGGACGCCACCGGGGTCGGCTGGGTCTATGAATACGCCCTGGTCGACCGGACGGGTCAGCATGACCTGTCGCAGCTGCGCAGCCTGCAGGACTGGTTTCTGCGCTATGAACTCAAGACCGTGCCTGGCGTGGCCGAGGTCGCCAGTATCGGCGGCATGGTGCGCCAGTACCAGGTGGTGCTCGATCCCGCCAAACTGGCCGGCTACGGGGTGACACACCAGCAGGTCGTCGCGGCGATCCAGCAGGGAAATGGTGAGGCCGGCGGGTCCGTTATGGAGCTGGCCGAGACGGAATATGTCGTCCGTGCCAACGGTTACCTGACCACGTTGGATGACTTCCGCGCAGTGCCGATCCGCACGGCCGCGAGCGGCGTTCCGGTCCGGCTGGGCGATGTGGCCACGGTCCAGATCGGCCCGGAAATGCGCCGCGGCATCGCCGAGCTGAACGGAGAAGGGGAGGTGGCCGGCGGCGTGGTGATCCTGCGCTCAGGCGAGAATGCACAGGCCGTGATCACCGCGGTGCGCGAGCGGCTTGAAACGCTCAAGGCCGGCTTGCCGGCCGGGGTCGAGGTTGTGACGGTCTATGATCGCTCGCACCTGATCGATCGGGCGATCGAGAATCTCAGCACCAAATTGCTCGAGGAATTCCTCGTCGTCGCCCTGGTCTGCGGCCTGTTCCTGTGGCACGCGCGCTCGGCCCTGGTCGCCATCATCACCCTGCCCTTGGGCGTGCTGGCGGCCTTCATCCTGATGCATCTGCAGGGCGTCAACGCCAACATCATGTCGCTGGGCGGCATCGCCATCGCCGTCGGGGCCATGGTCGACGCGGCCGTGGTCATGATCGAGAACGCCCACAAACACATCGAGCGATGGGAGCACGACCACCCCGACGAGACGCTGGCCGGCGAGACTCGCTGGCGGGTGATCACCGAGGCAGCAGCGGAGGTGGGACCAGCGCTGTTCCTCAGTCTGGTGATCATCACCCTGTCGTTCATTCCGGTCTTCACCCTGCAGGCCCAGGAGGGCCGGCTGTTCGCGCCGCTGGCCTTCACCAAGAGCTACGCCATGGCGGCGGCGGCGATCCTGTCCATCACCCTGGTGCCGGTGCTGATGGGCTATCTGATCCGCGGGCGGATCCCGGCCGAGCAAAGCAACCCGATCAACCGCTGGCTGACCCATATCTACCGTCGTCCGCTCGACTGGGTGCTGCAGCGTCCCCGCACGACCCTGTTGATCGCGCTGGTCGTGTTCGCCAGCTCGGCCTGGCCGATCAGCCAGCTGGGCGGTGAGTTCATGCCACCGATGGACGAGGGCGACCTGCTCTATATGCCGTCGGCCCTGCCGGGCCTGTCGGCGGCCAAGGCGTCCGAACTTCTGCAGCAGACGGACCGGATGATCCGCACCGTGCCCGAGGTGGACACTGTGTTCGGCAAGGCTGGACGGGCGGATACGGCGACCGACCCCGCGCCGCTGGTGATGTTCGAGACCATTATCCGCTTCAAGCCCCGTGACCAGTGGCGGTCCGGCATGACGCCGGACAAGCTGATCGAGGAACTGGATGCCGCAGTGCGCGTGCCCGGCCTGGCCAATGTCTGGGTGCCGCCGATCCGCAACCGTATCGACATGTTGGCCACCGGCATCAAGAGCCCGATCGGGGTCAAGGTGTCCGGAGCCGATCTTCAGGCCCTCGACCGGATCGCCGCCCAGGTCGCCGAGGTGGCCAGGACCGTCCCTGGCGTCAGCTCGGCCCTGGCCGAACGGCTGACGGGAGGGCGCTATGTCAATGTCGACATCGATCGACAGGCGGCCGGGCGCTATGGCCTCAATATCGCGGACGTTCAGAGCATCGTTTCCGGGGCCGTCGGCGGTGAGACCATCGGGCAGACGGTAGAAGGTCTGGCCCGCTATCCGATCAGTGTCCGCTATCCCCGTGAGATGCGTGACAGCCTGGCGGAACTTCGCGCCCTGCCGATCCTGACGCCTTCGGGTCAGCAGATTACCCTCGGCACGGTGGCCAGCCTGCAGGTTGCTGACGGGCCGCCGATGCTGAAATCGGAAAACGGCCGGCCTACGACCTGGGTCTATATCGATGTCCGTGGCCGGGATCTGGCCTCGGTAGTTGGCGATCTTCAGGCGGCGGTGACAGATCAGGTCCAGCTGACCCCGGGGGTGACCATCGCCTATTCCGGGCAGTTCGAATATCTGACCCGCGCGGCCGAGCGGCTGAAGATTGTGGTTCCGGCCACCCTGCTGATCATCTTCTTCCTGCTGTATCTGACCTTCGGGCGTTTCGACGAGGCGGCCCTGATCATGGCCACCCTGCCGTTCGCCCTGACCGGCGGGGTGTGGCTGCTGTATCTGCTGGGCTATCACCAGTCGGTCGCGACCGGCGTCGGCTTCATCGCCCTGGCCGGGCTGTCGGCCGAGTTCGGGGTGGTCATGTTGATCTATCTGAAGACCGCGCTCAACGACCGGGGCCCGAATCCGGGGGCCGTCGAGGTCGAGAACGCCGTCCGGGACGGCGCCCTGCTGCGGGTCCGGCCCAAGGCCATGACGGTGGCCGTGATCCTGGCGGGTCTGTTCCCGATCCTCATCGGCCACGGAGCCGGTTCGGAGGTGATGAGCCGCATCGCCGCGCCGGTTATCGGCGGCATGCTGACGGCACCATTGCTGTCCATGCTCGTTATCCCTGCAGGCTATCTGCTGCTGCGACGCCGAAAGTCCCGTTCGAACGCCTCACCCCAAGGAGAAACACCATGAACCATGCCCTGATCCTGTCGGCCGCCACCGCCCTCGGCCTGAGCGCCTGCGGTCAGCCCGAGAGCGCGCCGCCTGCCGGGATGGCGCCCGCTTCTGAAATGCCGATGGCGTCGGATATGTCCGGCATGCCGATGGAGGGCCGTCAGGCCGCCATGATGGGGGCTGGCTCAGGCGTGATTACCGCTGTCGACGCAGCGGCCGGCACGGTCACCATTGATCACGGCGCGATCCCGGATGTGAGCTGGCCGGCCATGGCCATGACCTTCACCGCGCCGGCGGCTGTGCTGGCGGACGCAAGGGTCGGAGACCGGGTCGCCTTCGACGTCTCGGTCCATGACGGGGTCAATGAGGTCACGGCCTTGCGCCCGCAATAGTCGGGGCCACGGCAGACGCCAACCGCATGCAGGATCGCGAGCCTGACCGCCGGCCAGAACTGCCGGCCAGAATCGCCGGCCAGAACCGCCGGGCGCACAGGTCCGGCTGTCCGGGGTGGCATCAGCGCCCTAACCGTTGTTCGCGCCTTGGGCCCCGGTTGCCCAGGCCAACGCCCGGGCGGGTCTCAGGGATCGGGATTCGCCTGCGGCATCAACCAACGTGACAGGTACATCCGTTCAAATGCGAAGACCGCAGCGATGGCCATGCCCGCAATGACGACAATGGCCGGATCACTTTGCAGCTTCATTGCCGTGAAGGCCGAAAGGACCACGGCGTCGAATGCAAGCGCAGCCAGGATCACAGCTCCTGCGGCACCGACCTCCTTGCGGCGAAAACGGAACACGCCCCAGTGCACGGTCATGTCCATGACCAGATAGAAAAAGGCCCCCAGTGAGGCGATCCGGCCGAGATCGAAAAAGATCGCCAGGGTCGCGGCGATGACCACGGTGTAGACTAGGGTGTGACGTTGAATGTTACCGGGCATGCCGAAATGTCGATGCGGGATCATCTTCATCTCGGTCAGCATCGCCAGCATGCGGGACACCGCGAAAACGCTGGCCAGAACACCGGAAGCCGTCGCGACAGCAGCCAGAACGACTGTCAGATAAAATCCCGCTTGGCCGAGCGCCGGTCGGGCCGCTTCCGCCAGGGAATAGTCGCGCGCGGCGACGATCTCGTCGAGGGTGAGACTCGCGCCCACGCCGAAAGCCACAAGCAGGTAGACGACGACGCAGAGCGCGATCGAGATCACAATCGCGCGGCCCACATTACGATGCGGGTCGGTGATTTCGGCTCCGCTGTTGGTGATGGTGGTGAAGCCCTTGAAGGCAAGAATCGCCAAGGCCATCGACGCAATGAAGCCCACCGGCGTCGCGTCCGGCATGGTCTGCGATGCTGCGGCGAACTGAAAGCCGCTGGCCCAGAGGGCGGTGATGCCGAACAGTGCGATGCCGCCCACCTTGACGGCCGCCATAACCAACGAAAAGCGGCCAACCGAACGGTTGCCTGCGATGTTGACGAGGAAGGCGAACATGATCACGGCGACGGCGAGGATCGGGACCAGGGGGCCGCCGGTAATCTCGAAGGGCCGCAGGACATAGGTGGCGAAGGTCCGGGCGACCAGACTCTCGGCGATGACCATGCTCAGCGCCATCAACAGCGCCGCGCCGGCGGCGACCGCGCCCGGGCCGTAGCATTTCTGCAGGATCATCCCGATCCCGCCCGCCGAGGGCCAGGCGTTCGACATCTTCACGTAGCTGTAGGCACTGAAACTGGTGACGATCGCGCCCGCGATGAAGGCGAGTGGAAAGAGCGGCCCGGCCAGCTGCGCGACCTGGCCCGTCAGAGCAAAGATGCCGGCGCCTATCATCACGCCGGTGCCCATCGCCACCGCCCCGCCCAGGGTGATCGAGCCCTTTCGGTATCCGCTGTCCTTATGATCGTGCTGCATATCGCCCCCTGTCGGCATCAACGGGCCGCGTGAGAGGACCAATGGATGTGCGTGATCCGCCAGCCATCGGCCTCGCGCCGGAGAACCATCGTCTCAACCGTGAGGCTATCAACCGGACGGCCGTTAAACGCACCGGTCGTCCGGCTCTCGCTGGCGACCCAGGCGCTGTCGCCATCGGCGCGCGCCACGCGCCGGGAGCGGATGCCCGGCACCGCGGCGGAGAAGGCCGCGTCGGCGGCCAGATGATGCTCGGCATATTCGTCTCTGGATCGCTCCGCGTCACCGCTCTCGAAAATCAGGACGTCCTCGGCCAGCAAGGCGAGGGTGCCTTCCGTGTCTCCGTGTTCGAGCGCGGTATGGAAGGCGTCCACGACGCGGCCGGCCTCGACAGCCTCTTCCGGGACGTCGTCGATGGCGTCTCCCGCTACCCTCGGGACGGGATCGTGCGCCAGCGCCGGAGCGCCCGCGATCATCGAGAGGGTCAAGACAAGGGCGAATAGCGCTCTGACGGTAATCATGATCGTAACCTCGCCGTTTCGGGAGTGCAGGCCCCCACTCTTCGACGCCTTTGGCTCAAGAGGCAATCGAGGGTTCCCACGGCGGACGTCGCGCAGGCCGGATGGCGGTGGCCACGATGACTCTCGTCCGAGGAAGGCCTTGCCTGGGGTGAGGGCGGGCACCCGCCAGCGTCAGCGCTTGCGGCGTCTGACGCAGCGGGACCGCGATGCTGATCGCGAGCCGTGTCATCTGCCGGGGCGTGGCCCCCGTGAGTGACAGGCCTCGCCGAAATTCCACGCTGGGGGGAAAGGAAGGCGGGGCGGCGGGTGCTCCATGGTGGAGCGGAGAAGGAGATCGCCATGAGACCGACCCCGACCCGGGCCTGGGGCCCGGACCCGCACAGTCGCTCGCCGGTGCCGCCGGCCGTCGTTCACGCGGCCCTCGATGATCAGGCCCTTCTGGGTTTGATGTTGAGACGGGCGGTTCACGGGGGCGACGACGATTCCAGCAACACCACGGATCGGCTCGCCGCAGCCCTGCTGGAGCGGTTCGCGGGACTGGGCGCTGTCGTCGCCGCCGAACCCGGTGAACTGGCGCGCGCGCCCGGCCTCGATGCGGTCGCCCTGTCCGATATCAAGCTTCTGCGTGAACTGGCGATCCGTCTGGCGCGCGATGAAACCTGCCGTCGCCCCGTGATCGCCTCCTGGACGGCGCTCGTCGCCTATGTCCGGACGGCGCTTGCGCATGAGCCCCGCGAACAGTTCAGGACCCTGTTTCTGGACCGGCGCAACAACCTGCTCCGGGACGAACTGGTCGCGCACGGCACCGTGGACCACGCCCCGGTCTATCCCCGCGAAGTGGTTCGCCGCGCCCTTGAGCTTTCGGCCTCGGCCCTGATCCTGGTCCACAATCATCCCTCCGGCGATCCGACGCCGTCGCAGGCCGATATCCAGATGACGCGCCAGATCGTCGACGCGGCGCGGGTCTTCAATCTCCAGGTCCATGACCACCTGGTTGTCGGCCGGGAAGGGACGGCCAGTTTCAAGGCCCTGGGCCTGATCTGAGACGGCCATGACCTTGCACCGCATCGTCGCCGCCCTGGGCGGCGACCTCTATGCGAATGGACAGCGGGCCAACATCCGGGCACCCGGACATAGCGCCCGGGACCGTTCCGTTTCGCTGTTGTTGACGGACGATCGGGTCGTCATTCACGGATTCGGCAGCTCGGATTGGCGAACCGTTCGGGATCATCTGCGGGAGCGGGGTCTGATCGATGACGCTGGTCGTTTGAGTAGCGGCGATCGAACGGTTCCGGCGGCTCCGCGGCCCGACTCCAGTGTTCGCCTCCGGACCGCTTCAGATCTTTGGGCCGGCTGTCGTCCCATCCAAATCGGCGATGCCGCAGATCGCTACCTGCGTCTTCGCGCCGTCCAGGGTGTTGGCGGTGCTCTGAGCCTGGGATTCCATCCGCAGGCACCGATTTCTGTCTATCGCCCGCCCGGAGGCGCCCGTCCGGCCCTTGTCGCGCGGATCAGTGATGGAACGGATCGCCTGACGGCGGTTGAGGTGACCTATCTCGATACGAACGGCCTTGTGGCCTCGGGTATCCGGCTGACGCGCAAGATGGTCGGTCAGGTTCCGGCTGGTGCCGCGGTTCGTCTGGCCCCGGCTGCCCGGGAGATGCTCGTCGGGGAGGGGGTCGTGACGACCCTGTCTGCGATGGATCGCTTCAAGCTTCCAGGCTGGGCCCTGACGGCCGCCAACAACCTCGCTGGCTGGACACCCCCATCGACCGTGCGCCGCCTGCTGATCGCGGCCGACCGCGGAACCGCCGGCGAACGGGCGGCGGTGCGGCTTGGATGTCGCGTTGCGGCCCTCGGTGTCGTGGCCCGAATACAGATTCCCGACCCGCCGTTCGGGGACTGGAACGAGGTGGCTGTCGCTGCGGCCAAAGGAAAGGAGTGAGGGCGCTGACGGGTACCGGAGCGACGGGGATGGCCCCGTAGCCCGGCGGGAGAGCCCTCATGACCGACCTTGTCCTTGATTCGACTCCAGCTGTGACCCCCGATCGTGACGAGCGCACCGTGCGTCTCGGCGACATCGGTATCGCGCGCGAGAATCTGCGGTTCAACGAACCGCCGGATGACGACATCCCGACCCTGGCCGCCACATTGAAAGCCGCCGGTCAGCTGCAGCGCCTCACCGTTCGGCCCGGGCGGGGCAGGAAGGAGCAGCCCTGGATGGCGTTGGACGGCCGCCGCCGCCGCCTCGCCCTGGGTCTGTTGCTGGAGGCCGGCGAGATCGACGCGGACTACCCCGTCAACGTCTGTGTCGAGACCGATCCCGCCCGTCAGGCCGCCGCCGCCCTGCTCACCAACACCGCCGTGCCCGTCCATGTCGCCGACATCATCGCCGCTATCGGCCGGATGCTGAAATCGAAGCTGACGGTGTCAACAATAGCCAGGGCGCTCGGCTATGCAGAGGTCGAGATCAAGCGGCTGGCCGCCCTGGCCGGGCTGCCTGAGGCCGCTCTCCTGGCCTTGAAGTCCGGACGGATGACCCTGAAACAGGCCAGACTGCTGGCCCGGTTGCCCGACAAGGCCGAACAGGCCGAACTCGCCGAGGCGGCGCTTGACGGGCATGGGTTCCAGGACTGGCGCATCACGGAGCGGCTGGACGAAGGGCGGGTCACCAGTCGGGATCGACGGTGCACCCTCGTCGACGCGCTCAGCTATGGCGAGGCGGGCGGGCGCACCGAGGCGGATCTGTTCGGGGAACTCGCGCCCGTATTGCTCGATCCGGAGATCCTGACCGATCTGTGGATGCGGCGGGCGCGCGCTATCGCCGCCGTGTTCGAGGCCGAGGGGATTGCGGTGCATGTCACGGCCGGACCCGAGCCGGACCTGCCGGACGATCTGGAAGCGCTGGGCTATGTCTATGGCGCTCAGCTCCCGGCCGACGACATGGCGCGCTACCGCGCCGAACGGGAGGCGTTCAACGCGCGGGCGGAGGCGGTCCGGCAGACCCTGGCCGAGGCCTGTGATCCCGAGGCCGTTGACGCCGCGATCGTGGCCATGATCCGCGCCCGGGTGCAGGCCGACCAGACGGGCTGCGGCGGGCGGGTGGTAACGACCATGGTGATGTGGCCCGCCGCCGGCACGGGCGTCGATGTGCGCTGCTACACGCCCGAGGAGCCTGAAATCGAGGACGCCGGATCGCTCGACAGTGATCCGGCGGACCGGGCGTCGGCTCCGCCGGTCTATGTCGCTCCGGAGGCGCCGGCGCCCGAGCCTGACACCGACGGCGTCAACCACGCCCTGCATGGCGTACGCACCGAGGTGGCCACGCGCGGACTGATCCGGGCCCTGGCCGACGATCCGGGCGCGGCGCTGACGGCCCTGATCGCGCGCCTGTTCACCGTCCTGGTTCTGCGCACCCATGTGGCGCGGTCGGAGTCAGCCCTGGCCATTCTCGCCACCGGGTTCGATCCGGTGGACGGACGGGTGATCGAGACCCTGGACGGCGAGGTGCGCCAGCGGCTCGACGACCGTCGGGCTGCCTGGCAGGCGTCGGGTGAGACGGTCATCGCCTGGGTCCATGCCCTGCCGCACGGGGAGAAGATGGGGCTGCTGGCTGAACTGACCGCGATCAGTCTCGATGTCCGTGAAACCCGCACCACCCTGATCCGGCGCAGCGCCCGAACGGAGGCGGCCGAGCTGGCCGCCCTGTGCGGGGCGGACATCACGCTCCACTGGACGCCGGACGCGCCCTTCCTGCAGGCCCATTCCAAGGGACTGCTGCTGGGAATGCTGGAGAGCATGGGCGCGGAAGACGAGCGGGCGCGATCCTTGAAGAAGACTGAACTGGTCGACTGGGTCGCCGAACAGGCGGCGTCCCGGAGCTGGGCGCCGGCCGGCCTCTCCTGGGCGGGTCCGCTGCCGGCCGAGGAACCGGTGACGACCGAAGAGGACGTTGGTGCTGACGTGTCCACCCACGACGACGACGGGATCGGGGCATTCACCGTCACCCCGGCGGGCGAGGCCGCCCTGGGGCCCGCCGCCGCCTGACGACGATCCGCCTCGAGCACGCCGCCCCGGTTCGTGCCGGGGCGGCGTTGTCGTGTCCGGATGCTGGTCCGGGGAAAGGCGAGGGAAGGGCGGGCGAGGACGAGCCTGCAGGACCGAGAGGGAGGCGCCCTCCGCTTCAGGCCACCGGAGCTGATCCCATGTCCTCGACCCTGTCGCTGTTCGCCGACCCCAGCGGAGATACGTCCGCCAACATCCTTGCCGCCGCCCGGGCGCTGGCGGCCCATCTGGCGCGATCCCGACCGCTCGACCGTCGGCTTGTGGCCGCCGTCATGACCACCGCATTCGGCGCGTCCGACGCCGAGGGGGCCTGGGCCTGGCGCGACGCCTATGACGCGATCGAGGCGGCGACGGTCCTGCAGATCCGGCGTCTGGCACCCCAGGTCAGTCGTCTGGAAGATGCACCGGCGGAGATCGCCGCCCTGCTGGCGGCTGTCTCGGCGTTGGGACTGACCCAGACCCGGCGCAGTGAGGCGCAGGTCGCGCTGGATCAGTTCTCCACCCCGCCCCACCTGGCCGCGCTCGCGGTCCTGGCCGCCCGGGTGCGCCCCGGAGACCGCGTCCTGGAGCCATCGGCCGGCACGGGTCTGCTCGCCGCGGTCGCCGGGGCCTGCGGCGGAACGCTGAGCCTGAACGAAGTCGCGCCGGGGCGCGCCGCTCTGCTCGACGGTCTGTTCCCCGACGCCGATCGGACCCGTCATGACGGACGCCATATCCATGACCTGTGCGCGGACGCGGGCGGGTTCGACGTGGTGGTGTGCAATCCGCCGTTCTCGGAGCTCGGCGACCACCTCTCGGCGGCCTTCAAGGCGCTGGCTGACCATGGGCGGTTGGCCGCGATCGTCCCGCTGACCGCCTTGACGGACCCAAGCCTGCTTCGCCGTTTCTGTGAGGTGGCGCGTGTTGTGGCGCGCATGGCCTTTCCACCCCACGCCTTCGCCAAACATGGGACCTCGGTAGAGACGGGTCTGCTGGTGATCGACCGAGCCGAAGGCGCCGCGGAGGCCGCGCCTGTCCAGACCTCCGACGATCTGCCGGACGCGGCGTGGAGGATCGCGGCGCTTTCGCCACGGGTCGGCGCCAGGCCGCGGATGCGCCTGCCCGTGGCAACCAACGCCCTCTTGAGACCGCGCGAGCGGAGCCTGGCCCTCCCCTCGGGCCGACTGGCCTTCCTCGCGGGGGCGGTGCCCCAGACCTATGAAGTGCGTACCTGGGCCGGGGAGGGGCGCGATGTCGGGCTCTACCAGGCCTACGTCCTGGGGCGGATCGTCCTGCCCGATCCTCGTCCGCATCCGTCGCCCCTGGTCGAGTCCGGCCCTATGGCCTCGGTGGCTCCGCCGGTGCCGACCTATCGACCGGTCCTGCCGCCGGCCATTCGCGATGAGGGGCGGATCTCGGACGCCCAGACCGAGATGGTGATCTACGCCGGGGAGGCGCACGCCGCGCACCTGCCCGGATGGTGGCGGCCGGATCAGGCGCCGCACCAGATGGTGCTTGTCTCCGAGGACCAGGAAGGTGCCGTCCGGCTGCGACGCGGCTTTTTTCTCGGCGACGGCACAGGATGCGGCAAGGGTCGCCAGATCGCGGCGGTCATCGCCGACAATATGTGCCAGGGACGGATCCGGGCGCTGTGGCTGTCGCGAAACGACGCCTTGCTCGAGGACGCGCGGCGCGACTGGGCCGCGATCGGCGGAAGCGCCCATGACATCGTGCCGCTGTCGAGCTGGAAACAGGCGGACGCCATCCGGCTCGACCGGGGCATCCTGTTCGCGACCTATGCCACCTTGCGCCAGCCGGCCCGGGGCGACCGCCAATCCCGGCTCGACCAGATCATCGCCTGGCTTGGCGAGGAATTCGACGGCGTCATCGCCTTCGACGAGGCCCATGCGATGGCCAACGCCGCCGGCGGGGGCAAGGGCGCGCGGGGAGCGAAAAAGGCCTCGCTTCAGGGCATGGCCGGCCTGGCCCTGCAGAACCGGGCGCCGGACGCGCGGGTTCTCTATGTCTCGGCGACCGGAGCCACCACGGCCGAGAACCTGGCCTATGCCGCGCGCCTCGGCCTGTGGGGCGGTCCGGAGGCGCCCTTCATGTCGCGGGCGGATTTTCTGGAGGCCATGGACCGGGGCGGGGTGGCGGCGATGGAGCTGGTGGCGCGCGAACTCAAGGCGCTGGGGCTCTATGTGGCGCGCAGCCTGTCGTTCGAGGGGGTCGAATATGAGCCGCTCGTCCATCCCCTGATTCCGGACGACATCGCCATCTGGGACGCCTGGGCCGACGCCTTCCAGCTGATCCACGCCAATCTCGCCGAGGCCTTGAAGGCGGTCGGCGTCAATGACGAAGAGGGGAAGGCCAGGAGCCGCCAGGCCGCCTCGGCCGCCCATTCCGCCTTCGAGGGCGCCAAGCTGCGCTTCTTCGGTCACCTGCTCGCCGGCCTCAAGGCGCCCAGCCTGGTCGCCGCCATCCGCGATGATCTCGCGTCGGAACGCTCCGCTGTCGTCCAGATCGTCTCGACCAATGAGGCGGTGATGGAGCGCAGGCTGTCGTCCATTCCGCCGGAGGAGTGGAACAACCTCTCCATCGACCTCACCCCGCGCGAATATGTTCTCGACTATCTGCGTGAGGCCTTCCCCGTCCATCTGATGGAGGCGATCGAGGACAAGGACGGCAACGTCACCATGGTCCCCGTCATGGATGGCGGTCGGCCTGCGGTCAGTCAGGAAGCCCTGGCCCGTCGCCAGGTCCTGATCGAGCGGATGGCCTGTCTGCCCGCCGTACCGGGTGTGCTCGACGCCTTGCTGGAAGCCTTCGGCACGGACGCCGTCGCCGAGATCACGGGCCGGTCGCGGCGGGTGGTCGTGCGTGACGGTCGCAGGCTTGTGGAACGGCGGGGAGGCTCGGCGGCGCGCGCCGAGACCGACGCCTTCATGAGCGGTCGCAAACGGGTGCTGATCTTCTCCGACGCCGGAGGCACCGGACGCAGCTATCATGCGGACCTGTCGGCGGCGAACCGGCAACGCCGGGTCCATTATCTGGTCGAACCGGGCTGGCGCGCGGATGCCGCCATCCAGGGCCTGGGCCGCAGTCACCGGACCCACCAGGCCTCGGCCCCGCTGTTCCGGCCGGTCACGACCGACATCCAGGGCGAGAAGCGCTTCACCTCGACCATAGCGCGCCGGCTGGACACGCTCGGTGCCTTGACGCGCGGCGAGCGGCGGACGGCCGGCGCGGGTCTGTTCCGGGCCGAGGACAATCTGGAGAGCCCGTGGGCGCGCAGGGCCCTTCTCGTTTTCTACGGTGCCCTGGCCTTCGGTGAGCTCGGCTCAATGACGCTCGAGACCTTCATGACCAGGACGGGGCTCAAACTGCTGGACGCCGACGGCGGCCTCAAACCCTCCGACGACCTGCCGCCGATCCACACCTTCCTGAACCGGCTGCTGGCGCTGCGGATCGCCGACCAGAACGCCCTGTTCGAGGATTTCGATCGCATCCTCTCCGGCATCCTCGAGCGCGCGGCCGCGTCGGGTGATCTGGACCGGGGTCTTGAGGATATCGAGGCCGAGGAACTGGAGGTTCTGGACCAGGAAACCATCCGGACCGACGTCTCGACGGGGGCCGAAACCGCGCTTGTGACCTTCTCGCTGAGGGTTCGTCGCGACATTCTGCTCGCGGACGACGCCCTGGCCCGGGCCGCCGACGTCGCCCATCAGCGGGTCGTGAACGCCAAGTCCGGTCGGGCGGCGATCGCCGAACTCGGCCTGACCACCGCCACGGACGAGGACCGGCTCGTCGCGGCCGTTCGGTTGATCCGGCCGGATGGACGCCAGACCCTTCCGGAGAGGACCTTTGAGGAATCCGCCTGGAAGCCGGCGGCGATCGATGACTGGCGTCGCGTCTGGGATGAGGAGGTTGCGGGAACTGATCCCTGGCGAAGGCGCGAGCTTACCCTCGCGACCGGCCTGCTGTTGCCGATCTGGGGTCGGTTGCCGGCGCGGGGCTGTTCGGTGCGCCGGGTCCGGGCGCCCGACGGCCGACGCTGGCTGGGGCGGGTCCTGGACGAGACCCAGGCCCGCGCGCTCAAGGCGAGCCTGGGCCTTGGCGACATCGGCGACGCCTGGGCGGACGGCGACAGGACCGTCGCCCATCTGCTCGACCGCAGCGTCCAGCTCTGCCTGGACGGCGGCCTGTGGCTGAAACGGGCCCGGGTGATGGATCGCTGGCGGATCGAGGTGGTCGGAGGCCGGACCGACCGCGACGCCCTGGTCGCGCTCGGGTGCTTCGTGGAGATCATCGCCTTCACGCCCAGAGTCTTCATCCCGATCGACCGGCCCCGGATCCTGGAAGCCGTGTTGCGTCGCCACCCGGTGCAGTCGGTCCTCGACGGCGCGGCGGCCTGAGATCGGCCGGACGGAGCGAAGGCCCCGTCCGGTCAGGAGGAGGACGGGAGGAAGGGAGGATGAGGGTGAAGCGGGATCGGGGAGATCGGCTCGCCGGCGCTTCGGATCAACAGGAGACTGACATGCAGACCATGGTGTTCACCGGCCGACTGGCGGCCGACCCCCAGATCAGCCCGGATTTCGCCAAGGCGGTGTTCCGGCTGCTCGAGAAACGCGGCGTCGACGCCGCCGGCAAGGACCGGCTCGTCGGGGTCAATTGCGTGAGCTGGTCGAAGGGCCTCAACGAGAAGGTCATCGCCCGCGGCCTGGCCCAGGGCTGCGAAGCCGTCGTCGTCGGCGCCTTCATCGACACGGCCTATGCGGCCAAGGACGGGACCGAGCGCACCGCCAAGGAACTGGTGGTGAACCGGCTGACCGTCCTCGACTGGGCCGAGGACCGCGACGCCGCGGCGCTCGGGGCGTCCGAAGACGGCCGCGCCGCCGCCTGACCCCGTAACCCTTCATTTCCCGCAACCTTCATTTCCAAGGAGACTGACCATGCAAACCCTCACTCTCGAAGGCTATCTGGCCGCCGACCCGTCCATCCTGTCGGCCCAGGGCTCGGGCAAGAAGCGCGCGAGTTTTCGCGTGCTGGAGACCACCCGCTTCCGCAAGGCCGACGGCACGCCCGGCGAGCGCACCACCGGCTTCAACTGCATCTGTTTCAACGAGGCGACGACCGAGAAATACATCGAGGCCTTCGCCCGCAAGGGCAGCCGCGTCGTCATCCAGGGCCATGTCGAGAACGACACCTGGACCGGCAAGGACGGGGTCGAACACTACGACCTGCGCCTGATTGTCGGCGACATCCGGCTGAAGAACCGGCGCGCCCGGCCTTCCACGGATGACAATCCCGCCGACCGACAGGTGCAGGAGCCGGCGAGCGGTTATGACCTGAACGACGACATCCCGTTCTGATCCGACGGCGAGAGAGACGGAACGGCCCGGCGCGCGAGCGCCGGGCCGTTTTCCTGTGCGGCACCGGGAGGAGAAGGCGAGGGCGCGCGCGGGCGAGCCGATGGGGCTCGTTGGCACCGGAGTTCCGCCATGACCGCCTCCGCCTGGACCGAAGACCGTATTGACCGCCTCAGGACCCTGTGGCGCGAAGGCCGGAGCGCCGCCCGGATCGCCCGTGAGCTGGGTGCGGGCCTCACCCGCAGCGCCGTCCTCGGCAAGGTTTACAGGATGGGCCTGTCCGCGGGTCGCCCGCGACCCCGGGGGCCGTCTGTCGTCGTCCTGTCGCCGCCCAGGGACCGTCGCCCGCCGCCCACGACCGTGGGTGAGGCCATTGCCGGACCGGCGCCCGTCCCCGACCAGGGGCGGACGACCCTGCTGTCCGTGCGGCGCTGCGAGTGCAGGTGGCCCTATGGCGACCCCAAGGCTGTGGGCTTCAGCCTGTGTGGGCGGCCCGTCGCGCGCGGCACCTTCTGCGGGCCGCACGCGGCTGTGGCCTATCGCCCGGGGCGGCAGACGCCAGAGAGTCTGGAGGCGCTCGCGGGGCTGCGTTGAGGCGCGGGTCTCCGGTCATTTTCGGGGCGGCGAAGTCTGTGACTGTTTCGACGGCGGCCTCGATGAGGTCGCCGTTTTGTCTTCGGCCGGGGTCGAAGGCTGCAGGACGGGCGGTCGAGGGGTCGAGGTCCGATCGGTGTCGGCGTCGATGGACGCCCAGGCGTGCGGTGCCGGCGGCTCGCCGCCGACGAGGCCGGCGAAGATCGATGTCCTGTCGTCCGTGTCGGCGCGACGGCGCCGAGTTGTGTCCTCGCCCGAGGGCGGGCGAGGACTTGCCCCCACACAACGCCCTCCGATTTTGTCACATCACCCCGGAAGTCAACGGCTGCGCCGTTCCCCTCCACGGACAGCCAAGCGGCTATCCGCTCCGGTGACTGCCGGGGACCCCGATGTGGCCAAAACCGGGGTCGTTGCGCATGGGGCGCTTCGACATCTTTTACAGGATGTTCCCGATGCAAGCCTTTCCCTCACCCTTCTTCGCCAAATCAGACTCCGCCTTCGACGACCTGTCCGCCTCGCTCGGCGATCAGCGACCGCATCCCACAGAAGAGGCCCTGATCCAGCTCGGGCGCGCGCTCATGACCGAGCTTGTGGACGTGATCTCGGACACAGCCCTGGAGGACTTCCAGACGATCCTGGGAGAAGCCCTGATCGGCGCCTTCCATTCGGCGGCCGGACGGATCGAGCGCAACGCGGACCGGGCGCGCGACGCGATGCGCAGCCTCGACCGCGACTTCGATGGATCCGAGGCGGCCGACACCGAGCTTCAGGAAGCGACGGCCCGGGCCCGGGCCCGGGATACGGCGACCCGAGCGACGGAGTTGATCCGGGACGCCGCCGCAGAAACCTGGACCATCGCGACCGGCGAGGTCTGGACGGCCTGGCGTGGCAGCCGGCGGGGCACGCATCTGACGGCGGCCCAGCTCGAAGCCAAACAGGCCATCCGCGCGATCCGGAACCGCAGGGCGGGGGACGCCGATCCGGGCGGTCCGGTGGTCGCCTTCCGGGGCGCGCCGACGGCCGACACCGCCGATGACGCCGGGCGGATCTTCGACGCCTTGAACTGGGCGCTGAAGGAGTGGCCCGACATGGCGCTCGCGACGACCGGGGCGAAGGGGTCGGAGAAGCTGGCGATCAAATGGTCCCGGCAGAAGGGGGTGAAGCTGATCCTCGCCCGGGCCGACTTCGACACCCACGGCAAGGCGGCACCGTTCCGGGCCAACGACGAGCTGATCGCGCTCGAGCCGACCTGCTGCCTGACCCTGGTCCATTCCCTGGATCGGGCCCGCTCGGAGGACAGCCGGCCGTTCGGACCCGCGCTCAATCTCGGACAGAAGGCGATGGAGTCCGGGCTGCGGCACGTCTCCATCAAGGCGCGCGCGGCCTGATCGCCTGGAACTGACATCAACGACCCGCTCGGCTTCGGCCGGGCGGGTTTTTGTTTGTCGTCCGGGCGCTTTCCTGCGCTCCGGGACCACGTTTCGGGGAGACAGATCGACAGACCGGGGAGGCGATGACGGGGTGTGATCGGCTGTGCGAACGTATGATGGCGGTGTCCGGAAATCTGCGAAAAGGGGCTTAGGGCAAGATAAAAGAGGGTGTTTGGCGGTTCGGCTTTTTCGTATCCTGTCCGCAGGTTAGCGGCGCTTCCGAGGGTGTTGGACGACTTGCGGTGAGTTGTCGTCTTCGGACGACGCCGGCGGCCTGATCGGAGGCGTCGAATGCTGATCCGTGAAGCCATCCAGTCCCGTCTTTCGGCGGGCGGCGGCCAGGAACCGGAGGCGGTCCAGGTCCGTCTGCCCCTGTCCCTCAAACCCGACCGGGTCAACGTCCGTACCGGACTGATGCGGCGGCTGGCGAGCTCGCGCGCCTTCGCCCTGGGGGACCGGTCAGGTGTGCTCAGGGCGGCGCAGGGGCGCTCGGGCAGAGCCTTCCGGCTGGACGTTCGCCAGCGGGTCATCGTCAAGGCCCTGGTGTCCCGGCACATCGGCAAGGGTGCCGAGCGGGCGGCGGCCCTGGCAGCGCATGTAAGCTATCTCGGACGCTCGGGGGCCGGGGTGGAGAGGGCGCGGCCCGAGTTCTTCGACCGGGAGATGGACGGCGTGCAGCCGGTGGTCGAGACCGGGGGCTGGAGCGAGGATCGGCACCATTTCCGCTTCATCATCTCGCCGGAGCACGGCGACCGGATCGATGATCTGAAGGGCTATGTCCGCGGGGTCATGGGAAGGGTGTCGGCGGACCTGGGGGAGCCGGACCTGCAATGGGTGGCGACCTGTCACTATGACACCGATCAGCCGCACGCCCATGTGCTGGTGCGGGGGCGGCGAGGGGATGGACGGGACCTGGTCATCCCGCGCGACTACATCGGTTACGGCTTCCGGGCGCGGGCGCAGGAGGTGGCGCAGGAGCGGCTTGGGGACCTGTCGCGGGTCGAGGCGGAACGACGCATCTGGAAGGAGACCGGGGCCGACCGGTTCACGGGATTTGACCGGCGGCTGATGGCGGCGGCGGATACGAACGGGATGGTCGAGGACGGGGTGGGCGTCAACGACGCCTGGGCGGCGCTGACCCGGGGGCGGCTGCGGCATCTGGAAGGTCTGGGGATCGCTGTTCGGGAGGGGCGGCGCTACCGGCTCGACGGGGAGATGGAGACGAAGCTGCGGACGTTGCAGGCGCGGCGGGACATCATCCGGACGCTGAACCAGCGACGGCTCGAGGGGGCGAGGGACGTGCGGCCTCTGGGGGCCGAGCGGGTGCGCGGGGTGGTGGTGAAGACGGGGTATCACGATGAGGCGGGTGCGGCGCCGTTTGTGGTGGTGAAGGATGCGGACGGGGTCGAACACTATGCGCGGATGAGGGCGGGAGACGCCGCGAGGGTGGGGAGCCGTATCGCGCTGGCACCGATGTCGAACGGGCTGGCGCAGGTTGTGGCCGGGCGGGGAGCGGACCTGGGTCGTTAGGGCGCTTTTTGACTCAAAGCAGAAGCACCCAGCTTCCGCTCTTGGATAGCTGAGATGGCACTAACTCAGCAGGCGTTGCTGAAGGTAGGAGCTCAAATCTGCAAGACGGCGGACATCCTCCTCAGCCGCGATGTCGTGAGCCATGGCATCGAGTTTTTCCAACGCTTTAGGAAGCGTCAACCAAGGGGCGTCGCTATCAGCGTCCTTCACACGGGCATCGATCCTTGCGGCCCAAGCCGCTCGGGTATCGAGGGCCAGCATCTCAGGGCGCTCCATATAAATCAGCCGCGTCGCCAAGCGGCGAAGTCGCGGATCCTGAAGTTCGCCCGCGATCGCGAGCCGCTTCTCCCACGGCACTTGATGAAAGCGCCGGCAGACCGCCTTGTCGTCGTTGGTGAACCACGGCTGATCGTAGAGCTGTTGTTCGATGTGAGGAGAAGGCGGATAGACTCGTTCCGTCTTCACCGCTGCGGCCATAAGCCGTTCGACGAACCCTTCGTCGCTGCGCACAAGGCCGCCTGACCGGACAAGGTCATCTTCGGTGTTTAACGCCAGGTCCCCAGCAGGCAGCTCCCACACACAACACAGGAGGGGCGACGCATTGACCTTCAGGCGGTGGATGACGTGCGGATCCTGGGTGATCAGTTCGCCGATCTCTTCCACGTCCATTTGGCGCAATGCGTCGAGATCGGCCGTGAGGTTCAGGCAATAGCGCAGGTTGTCGTTTTCCGGATGGGCGCCGATCATCGTGACCGGATGAACCTCCTGGTCGCCGGCCCGATAGTCGAAGAGGCCGAAGGCATCCTCTTCGCGTATGAAGTCGATGACCTTCGCCTTGGCAGCGAAGCGCTGGAACGACGACCAGAGATCGTCAGCGCCCTCGCGGATCCGTCGACAGATTGCAACCGTCGCCTCCACGTCTGACATGGCGTCGTGGCTGTTCGGGTGATCAATACCGTTTGCGCGGGCGATGTCGGCCAACCGGAAACTTCTGCGACCCGTCTCGGGATCGACTGGCGCAATCAGCACGTCAGGGCGCAGGGTCGCCGTCGCGCGCGCGAGCTTGAGCACATCGCCGCGGCAATTATTCGGTGTGTTGGTGTGGTAGAGGGGAAAAAGGCACTGATAGAAGGCCTGTCTCAGGAATTCCTCGTCGAACTTGATCGAGTTGAAGCCCAGATACATGGACGGCGTCCAGCTGCTAAAGCAGGCTTGGATCGCGCAGACCATTTCATAGTGGGACGATCTAAGGGGGTCGACCAAGCTCTCGATCGAGGTCCGGGTGATGTGCAGGGCCTCGGGCGATGGCACGACACTGGGCTGCAGACGACATCGGGCCTCGAACCGGTCGATGATATTCAATTCGGCGTCGGTCCGCACCGCGGCGAACTGCAGGATTTGATCGAACCGTGGGTTCAGGCCGCTCGTTTCGACGTCGTAGACCACGAATCCCATAGACCGCTAAAGCCTCTGCAAGCGGTACTGTAGCGCCATGGTGCTGACCTTCAGCTTCTTGGCGAGACTGGCGACCAACACATCATCCTCGAGGTCGATGTCGGCCCCCACGCCCATGGCTTCGAGGATCGGCCCCGGCATGAGGAGTTCGGCAGCGAAGGCGTTCGCCTCGATCTCCGTCTTGTCCGTCCCCTCATGCGCCAACGCGTCCCGGCGAAGAGAGCCTTTGTCCACGTGGACGGCGAGCTCGAGCTGGTCACGATGTAGCCGCACATGGCCAAGCTCGTGGGCAATCGTGAAGCGCTGACGGTTCAGATTGTGCAGGGAGTTAACACCGATGATCGGAACGCCCTCCTTGATAAAGGCCATCCCCGACAGTTCGTCGTCGAAAGCCCCATACTGAACCTTTACGCCCAAGCCCCGCGTGATCCGATCGATCGGAACAGGCGCCGTCCGGATTGCGAACTGCGCCACCAGGTGCAGGGCGTCGCTGTGAGCTTTGACCGTACCCGCTGTGATCACGCCTTCACCGTCCGCACGAACTGCGTGACCTGCGCTCTAATGCTGTCGCTCACATTGCCGCCGGTGAAAGTCACAGGTTCAGGATTGTCGACATAGCTGAAGGTCGGCGGAACCAGGTCGAGTACCGACTTCAATTTCAGCGCCTCCACAAGCCGGTAAATCTGATGAAGCATCATCTTTTGTCGGCCCGTCTCGATGTTGGCCAGCGAGGCGCGGGTCAGACCGATCTGTGCGGCGACCTGTGCCTGGGTGATACCGAGCTCCGCACGTCGAGCGGCGATCGAGATGCCCAGTCGGCGGTACAATTCTGAGTCTGACATGTGAACAAAACCACAACATTGTGGATTGAATGTCAATAGCACACACATTGGATGTGTATGTTACAATCATTACGGAAATGTAATGATTGCCAAACTAGACTCTCGGGCTAGCTTCGCTCATGTTCAGTGGGTGGAGGTCAATCAGGCCGCCACCGGCTGAAAGGGCCAAAACCATGAGTGAAACCAAACCTGAGGATCCCCTCGTCGACCGTGTCGCCGCCGGCGGATTCGCGATCGAGACTGGCGACGCCGCGTTCAACTTCAGCTCGGCGCGTATCGCCGACGCTAAGGTGGTCGGTTCGCAGATCGTCGAGGCCGCCGGCGTACGTCCCGCCGACGACGTCGTTGTTCTGCAGCACCTGGCGACCGGCGAACTAGAATCGCTTCGCATGAATGAGCCCGTCGATCTGGCCGTCCCCGGCGTCGAACGGTTTTTCGTGCTCACCGACGCCGACGTGTTGAACCGCTTCTTCGTCGACCGTCTCGGAATGGAATGGCCGCACAAGACGCTCGCCGCCCGCCACATCAAGTTCCTGGCCAAGGCCGGGCCCGACGAGCATCTCGTGTTCGACGGCCCGCACGGGCCCGTGGTTCTGGAGGATGATGCGGTCATCGACATCTCGAAGGGCGGCGTCGAGCGCATGCGTCTGGAGAGGCAGAACTGGCTCCTCAACGTCCACGGTGTGATGTTGACGCTGACGAAGCCGACGATCGTGGCCAGTGATGCTTTGGTCCAGGCCGGCTTCGATCCCAAGGACTGGCGCATCATGCTGAAGGTGGCCGGCTCGCCTGCGGTTCCGATTGGCCGGGATGACGTCGTCGACCTGCGTACGCCGGGCATCGAGAAGCTGCGGCTGATCAAGGATGACGTGAACAACGGCGAAGCGCCCCCGCAGCCGGAACGGGCCTTCGCCCTCCTCACGGTGGACGAGGCGCATCTGGACCGGCTCGGCCTGCGGTGGGAGACGGTCAACGAAGGGCAGCGCCGCTTTCTGCTGATCCATAACTACGCGATCATGGCGGGTTACAACGTCGACCGGGTTGTCCTGGCGCTCGAGATCCCGCCCGACTATCCCGGCGCGGCGATCTACGGCCTCTTCACCTATCCGCCCCTGAAGCTGACCAGCGGTCGCCAGATCCCGAACCCGCGTCCGGACAGCGAGATTCGGGGTCAGATCTATTCCGGCTGGTCGCGCTATCGCGTCCCCATCCAGTGGAATGCGGACGTGGATAATGTGGTCACCCAGCTGGCGTTGGTCGAGCTGGCCCTGGCGAAGGAAGTGGGCGCATGACCGCCTGGACCTGCCTCGCCTTCCCGGGCACGACTCATGCCGAACTGCAGGACCACCTCTATCCAGGCGATGGTCTGGAGGCGGCCGCTATTCTCGTTTGCACGCAGACGCCTGGGCCCCGCCGCCGGCTGCTCGTCCAGCAAGCGGTTTTGGTGCCCCATGACGCCTGCAAACGCCGGACGGCGGACGCCATCACCTGGCCAACCGATTTCGTAGAGCAGGCGATCGCAATCGGTGAAGACACGAACCTGATCCTGATCCCGATCCACTCGCACCCCGGGGGGCTGTTCAACTTCTCCGAGGTCGACGACCAAAGCGACCAGGAGCTGCTGCCGACCGTCTTCCAGGCCTATGGCGACATGCACGGCTCGGCGATCATGACCCCGGACGGGTCGATCCGCGCCCGATTGTACGATCCCGAGATGAAGGTGACGCAAATCGACGCGGTCACGGTCATCGGCGACGACATCCGTGTCTGGTGGCGAAATGGCGCGACCCTGGCAGGCCCGCCGGCGCGGCCTGTGGCGTTTACTTCCGGTATGACGTCGGAACTGGGCAAGCTGACTGCCGCAGTGATCGGGGTGTCCGGCACCGGCTCGATCGTTGCCGAACAGCTCGCCCGTCTGGGCTTCGGCCGTATCATCCTCATTGATTTCGACCTGGTCGAGACCAAGAACCTCAACCGTATTCTGAACGCCACAAGGGCCGACGCGGACGCAGGCCGCAACAAGGCTGAGATGTTCGCTGAGGCGATCGATGGCTTCCGAGGCAAGGGCGCTGCCCAAGCAGTCGCATTGTCGATCGCGGAGCGCGACGCCATTCTCGCCGCCAGTCAGGCCGACATCCTGTTCTCCTGCGTGGATACGCTGGAGGCGCGCCATCTCGCCGACCGTATGGCTGCGGCCTTCCTCATCCCTCTGTTCGACCTCGGCGTCAGCATTCCAACCCGGACCTCGGCGGCGGGTCCGCAGATCGCGGATGTCTGTGGACGCCTCGACTATGTGCAGCCCGGTGGTTCGACCCTCAAGGACCGGGGAATCTATACGGCCGAGACACTTCAGGCCGAATACGATCGCAAGTCCGATCCCGTCGGCCATCAACAACAGGTCGACGCCGGCTATATCAAGGGAATGGTCGAGGAGGCGCCGGCGGTCATCGCACTCAATATGCGCGTCGGCTCGGCCTGCGTTCTTGAACTGATCGCCCGGCTGTACCCGTTCCGGCACGACCCCAACCGGCTCTATGCCCAAACCCGATTCAGCCTCGCCGTTTGCGATGAAACCCTGATGGCGGAAAATGACTTCACGCGTGCGCATAATCCTGTCCTGGGGATGGGGGCCGAGGAACCGCTGCTAGGCCTCCCGCGCCTGGCCCAGCGGCCGGGGCCGAAATGAACCGTCCGTCCGGCTGGATCCGGTTTTGGTCGAGCATTTGCCCGCCGCGCCGGATCAGGATGGTCGAGGGAGATTGTCTGCCGCCCATGCTGCGCGGACGGGATCTGGTCCTCGCTAGTGAAGACGGCGAAGACTGGTGCGTCGGGCTTCGCTGCCCATGCGGCTGTGGCCGTACGATTGAGCTGATGCTGCTGCGTGCGGCCAGTCCGCGTTGGTCCATAGAGATAGATCAGCGCGGTCTTCCGACTCTTTCACCCTCGGTGTGGTTGAAGTCCGGTTGTCGCTCCCACTTCTGGCTTCGGAACGGTCGCATCCGTTGGTGCTAGCGGGCGCCTCCGGGCGGCGCGCCGTTCTGAGATAGGTTCGGCCCCTACGGAACGCGGTGGTGAAGTCAGGTTGCGACCTCGAGATAGCGGCAGAAGGCGTTGGCCAGCCCCGACTCCGCCCGCGTGAACCCCGTGCCAACAGCGATAAAAATCGTCCGCCAGCAGAAAGCAGACATTCGAACACTTGGCCGGGTCAGAAGCACCAGTGATTTTCGACATCCACGACAGTCATGTCCGACAAAGGTCGCTTTTCGGTTTTAGCCGCTACCAACGCCACCTCTGGCTTCCGTCCCTTCGGAAGCATCTTATACGCGGCGGTGACGTGGTGCCCCAAGGTGTAGACGTCGTCGAGAAGGACCAACGTTCCCATTTCAGGGAAGGCCTCAATGACGACCATGTTGTCGACGAGTTGCGCGACACCCTGCCGCTTGCCATCTTTAGGAACAAACGTCTTGAACCGCAGCCCGGTATAAGCGGCAGCCGTCGGGCCGAACGCTGCTGCGGCTAGGCGGGCGAGTTTCGCGGTGTTGAAGCTCTTGGAGGCTTCAAGTGCATCTCTGTTGGGAATGGCAACGAAAACCGGATTCTTAATCTCGAGCCGGTGGCATTTGATCGCCGCCCATCGGGCGAAGAACTTTTGGCAGACATCCAAGCTGGTCTGATCAATCCATACCATCGCGCTGCCGGCTCCCATCGGCAACTGAGTGCGGCGCTGACCAATTTTTGCCCGGTCATTCTTCACCGCGTGGGTAAAGAAGTGGGCGTTATAGTCCTGGTCACGCCATTTGGGGTCCTTGTAATCCCAAGAGGGATATGCCGCCCGTGCGTGGACCTTCACGGTAGGGATGCTACCGAACAACGGCACCAACAACGTCCTCCGCAGTAGCTACGACTCGCATACGCTCATAGCTCGCGAACCTGCGGGGCCATTCTAGGCTGGTGTCTTCGAATACGGACCGGAGGATAAACAGCCACCGCCCCAAGCGCTGACATTCTGCAGCTTGATGGAGCGTGCCCGACGTATCGCCCGCTTCAATGATCACAGTCCCATCAGTGACGGCGGCCATTACCCGATTCCGCTTAGGAAAGTTCGACGGGAAGACGCGCTCGCCGGGAGCAAACGGAGACAGGAGAAGATGGTCGGCAGCGATCTGCTCTTGCAGTCGGGCATTCTCGGCAGGGTAAGCCTTCTCCAGGGGCGTTCCGATAACAGCCACCGTAGCGCAGTTTACCTCGAGCGCTGCCGTATGGGCAGCGGTGTCAACGCCCTTTGCCAATCCCGAAACGACAGTCACGCCAGCAAGCGAAATCTCCCGGGCCAAACGCCGGGCCCGGAGAAGACCCTCTGGGGATACCGATCGAGATCCCACGATGGCAACGGCCGGTCCGTCCAAAACGTGAAGGTTGCCCGAGAAGTAGACTACGGGCTCTGTTGCGTCTGGAGCCAGCAGAGACATTTGCCCCTTCTTCAGAGGCGCACGACCAGTTTCCACCAGCAAATCCGGCAGCGTTATCGTCCCCGTTCGTTGGGGTGCCCGATAGCGGTTAGCCCGCCTCCCTGTGCCCGTGCTCTCGGCCATAGTATGCAAATGCATGGCCACTCCCTGCGCTGCAAGTATCTGAGACCGATTCACAGATTGCCGCAAATCGGGGGTTGACGGGCTCATCGAAGCACCACCCTCCCAGTGGGAGAACATAACAAGAACATTTGCGAAAAGCCATGGTCACGGCGAAGGTTGCAAGCTCTTGGGGTTCCGGGGCCGTCCGCGGGGTCGGGTGTTCCGAATGTCTGGTTTCGGGTCGAAAGCGACATCCGGTCGCCTCGTGGTCGAAGGTCCGCTCTCCGGCGGCGTGTGAATGTCCGTTTTTGGCACCTCATAGACCTCGAATCGTATCCGCCGTTCGTGAAACTAGGCCGCTATTGAGAGCGGGGGCTTCCTTGCTCCGCGGATCAGGCCGGCCAAGTTTGCGCAACGGCGGCGATAGCCGGAAGCTCCTCATAATAGACTGCGTGTCTTCGCGCCCAGAGCCGTTGCAGCAGGCCCGTGGGTGCCAGATGATCGTATTTCGCGCTCTGAAGGTTCTCGACAAACTCACTGAGGGCTTGGGCCGAGGGCGCGCAACCGAGCTGCGTCAACAAGCTTCTGGCTTCCGTCGTCGTCGTGTCCGCCAGGGTGACGCCGAGGTCGTGAGCTTCGCAGCCGATGCCGGCGGCCGTCAGAGCCACGGCGACCACATTGTTCATCGCAGTTCCCCGCCATAGCAGCACATGGGTGTCGCCCCCCGAACGGACGAGGCCGGTGCGTTCAAGGTCCAGGTCCGCGAATGATTCCCGTCCTTGGGCGAGGAAGGCCAGGGACTGGGCGTCCAGCCACTCTGGCATGTCGGCGTCCAGATAGACCTTGCGCATCTCCTCAAGGATGCGGTCGTCGAGCGGTTCGTTCGACTGACGGTCGAATTTGGGCAGGCGTCCGCTTGGATGGGGGGCGACCGACAGGACGCGGGCCCGATCGTCGACATCGACCACCCGCCATCGCCGGCCGGCGAAGGCAAGCAGACTGCCGACCGCCAGCACATTGGAAATCGGAATCTGACCGAGGGGCCGGGCACCGTGAAGTAGCTTCCATTCCTGGTCCGTCTCGAACACCGCATAGAATTCGCGCGCAGACGTGAGGGCCTCGCCTTCGGGTCCCAGCATGATCAGGCCGTCCGGCGACTGCTCGATTACGGCCAGTCCCGGCGTGGCGAGATGGCGGAGCAATTCGATGAAGTCGGCGATCTCAATCGAGGACAAGGGGCCCTGTTCGCAGAGAATCCGGTAGAGGCCATCCGGCCTAACGCCCCCTCGCTCCACAATAATCGACAGGAGCTGATGGATCAGGACGGTGACCACCGCCGGATCCGATCGTGGCGACTCCAGGAAGCGGGCCAGCAGGAGCCGCACCACCGCGACCGCCCTGATGGTCTGGGGACGAAGGCGATCCAGGGGATCACGGGCGCGCCCCAGATGTCGCTCGCGCGTATAGATGCGAAGGATGGCCGGCGCCCCGGCGCGGCGCCCGCTTCGCCCCAGTCGCTGGCGCAAGCCCGCGAGGGAACGAGGGGCACCGATCTGGGCCACACTCTTCACCGACCCGAGGTCGATTCCGAGCTCGAGAGTCGTAGTCGCCACGCCGGTCGTCGGCAGCTTGCCGGCCTTCAGGCGGCGCTCCAGTTCCTCGCGGAGTTCCTTGGAAAGGCTCCCGTGGTGGGGGAAGAACTCGTTGGGCACGCCCGCCTGCTCTGATCGACTCAGAAGCCGGTTTGACAGGGCCTCGACCGTTCTGCGCGAGCCGCCGAAGACCAGATGGTTGTCGCCGCGCAGCGTCTCGAACAGGTGGTCGGAAATGACGTCCAGGGCCTGCGGTGCCTCGCCCTCCAGGGCGTCGGCCCCGGGATCACTTTCGGGCGGCTCCTCATAGCCCCGAACCTGCAGGCGAAGCTCCGGAGACCCGGAGGTTTCGGCGACGCGATCAACGGTGTCGGGCGCTTGCGGGTTCATCCATGTCGCGGCGAAGGCCATATCCCCGAGAGTTGCCGAAAGGCCGATCCGACGCACCCGACGGCCGATCAGCAGGTCGATCCGCCGCAACAGGCTTGCGAGATGGAGACCGCGCGGACCTTGCAGGAATGCATGCAGTTCATCGATGATGATCGCGTCGAGTCCCGCGAACAGTCGCTCGGCGTCCCGTGTCCGACGCAGGAACAGCGCTTCTATGGATTCGGGCGTAATCAGCACCACCCCCGCAGGCGATTTCATGATTCGCGCCTTGGGGCCGGCGGGCGCGTCGCCATGCCATTTCGCAACCGGCAGTTCGAGCCGCTCGGACAACAGCTCCAGTCGCCTGTGCTGGTCGTTGATCAGCGCCTTGAGCGGACTGACGTACAGGACGGAGAGGCCCGGGGCTTCCCGTTCCGCGGCCCGTGTGAGGAGGGGCAGGAACACCGCTTCGGTTTTCCCCGCGGCTGTCGAGGCGGAGATGAGCACGTCCCGGTCATGTCCCAGGACCGCCTCGATGCCGTTCACCTGGACAGGACGGAGCTCGGACCAACCCTGTTCCCGAATCCATTTGCGGACCTGCGGATGCAGCCGGTCAAACGTCTCCATCCTAGAGCCGCAGGGTCGCTAGGCCGTCATCCGTCGCTTCGTCGGCCACCTCGTGATCGCGGGCACCCTCGGCGTCATTGGCCACGTCCACACCGCCGATCAGCTCGCTCCAGCCCTGTCCCGGGTTCTGTTCAAGCACGGCGAGAAGTTGGATGAAGGCCTTGATGGTGTTCCGGGGCGTCCGGAAATAGGCCTCGCCGATCCGTTTGTTGCAGTGGGTCATGAATAGCGGCAGCGCTTCGTCCGGAACGAGGTGGCGGGCTGGATCGCCTTGGGAGAAGACGTTGCGGATGTTGGCGAGCAGCACGAGCAGGTCTTCCGGCGTCAGGCTTTGCAGGCGAACAACGGGGCCGGAGAGGTCGATGAGTCCCTGGCCGGCAAAGGCGTTCTCCATGAGGCGGGACTGGAGCGCCTCGTAGCTATAGAGCCCGCGGCGTGAGTCCATGAGGAACTCGGGCGTGCCGCCGAACACGAACCCGATCCCGGAGGCGCTGCCTTGCAGGCCGTCGTTCACGATGCGCAGGATCTGTTCGAAATTCTGGTTTCGCGCCTGGGCGCTTTGCAGCTTGTAGAGATTGACCATCTCGTCAAAGACCACGACCAGACCTGCATATCCGGCGAGCCGGACGAAGGCGGCGAGCAGCTTCAGGCTGTCGTAAACATCTCCGTCGTCGATGATGTTGCGCACACCCAACGCCTGCCGCGCCTCGGTCTTCGTCGAATACTCGCCTCTTAGCCAGCGAAGGGCCGCCCCGGTCAGGCCGGCGTCGTCGGTCTCGCTGCCGCGCCAGTAGGCCTTGAGCACGGCCGCATAGTCATATCCTCCGACATGCACCTGAAGGGCGGCGAGCCGTGCGTCGATGGCGGCCTCCACCGCCGTCCCCCTTTCTTCCGAGTCGCGCACGCATTCGGTGATGAATTTCTCGACGACCGTGGCGAGCGCGCCGCCGTCCGGCTTGGTCCGCGTCGCCAGATTGCGAACCGCCTCGGCATAAAGCCCCCTGGCCTGTCCGGCGGTCGCGTGAATTCGGCGATCGGGCGCGAGGTCGGCGTGGATCGTCACGCACTTGCGCTCCAGCGCTATCAGCCTCACCAGGTTGAGGAAGAAGGTCTTGCCCGCGCCGTACTCGCCGATGACGAAGCGTACCGCGGATCCCCCGTCCGCGATGCGGTCGATGTCGCGCACCAGCGCGCCCACCTCTCCGGCTCGCCCGACCTGGATGTGGGCGAGACCCGTCCGCGGCACGACACCCGCCGCCAGGGCCTGGAGAATGGTGTCGCGGTCGCGCGTCTTGAGCGGGGCTGTGGTGGTCATGCTGCGTTCTCCAGGGCGCTCAGCCGATCCCGGAGGTGGCCGGCCGGATAGATGTCGTCGTCTTCCTCGAGGAGAGCTTCGTCGAAGATCTCGAAGGCCCATTCGTTGATCGTCTCGAGCGCGCCGCCGGGCAGGAGTTTGAGGTCACGAGCCCGGGCCGCGAAGGCGTCCTGATCCAGCCGACCGGCCGTCAGGATGGCCGACAGAAGGTCGGCATGCCGCGCGTCGAGACCCTCGAACCGTGAGCTGGACGTCGCCACAGCCCGCGCCGGCATCGCGTCCACCGGGTCCTCGATGAAGATGCTCGTGAGGAGGGCGGACACCTGCGACGTCTCCTCCCGAATCCGCGCCAGGCGGGTCGCATCGAAAGCGACGACCGCGTCAGCTTCGGGCGGAAGCGGGACGCCGGCCGCGCATTCCGCGGCGGCCACAGTGACCGGTTCATCCGCGCGCCCTGTTCCCCGGTGCAGTGCGGCGTAGGCCTCGTCCTGGGGCAGGCCCAGCGCCTTGTGGAGCTTTTCGAGAAAGCGCACCTCGACCGGCAAGACGCGACCGTCGGCCAGGACCGTGGAGACGGCGGCCTGGGTCGCCGCGCGCGTGGCTTTCGCGGGGAGGGCGCCGAGACGCTTCAGCGCGGCCTGGAGACGGGGCGGGTCACGGCTAAGCCACAAGGCATGGGCCGAGAGGCGCCGCAGCTCGTCGATGGAGAGCTCCGGAAGCGCGGCGAGGTCTATTGCGACCTGGTCGAGTTCGGCAGGAACGACCTCGCCGTCCGAAGCCGCGGCGAGAAGCGCGATCTCGACCAGGGTGCGCGCCGCGATGAATGTCGCGCTGGTCTGGGCGGGGGCACCCGTTGAGCCCTTGAAGAGAACGAGGGTGCCGTCGCGGTTCAGGGACGCCTCGGTGTGGCGGCGATCGGGTTCGAAGGCGAACCCGAGGCGATCCAGCAGCCCGGCGATATGACGTTGCAGTGTGACGGGCAGCTTGTCGTCGCCGTCTTCAATCTCAAGAAGGACCAGAACCTTGCGCGTGCGCGCGCTGGACATCTGTGCGTCGCCGAGCAGCCGGTTCATAGCGGCCCGTACAGCCCCGACCCTTTCGCCGAAACGCAGATCGACCGTATCCGAGGGCAGGCAGAGGGCTCCCTCGAGCGTGTCCCTGGCTTCCGGCCGTTTCAGCAAGAGGCGGCTCAGTGCGTCGAGTTCAGGTTGCCAGCTGAGCAACAGATCACGTAGGCGGGTGACCGGCTGCGTCAGGGCTGCGATGTCGGGCAGGTCGCCGATGGACAGATTGACCTGGAACTCGCTGCTCGCCGCGCGATACTGGGCGCTCAGCGGGCGCTTCGGGGCCCGGACCTTGATCCCTTCGGGATAGAGTTGGGCAAACCGATGCCGCCAGAGCTCGGTCAGCTCTGGAAAACAGCGGCGGCCCGCCGCTCCCAGATAGGTGTCGGGCATGCCGAGGATCCAGAGGAGGCAATCATCCGCCTGGAGCGCCTCTCCGGTTGCCAGCTTTCCGCCGAGATAACGGCGGACCGACAGCGGCATCTCCCAGTCGCCGGCCCGGAGGTCAGGGGAGAGTTCTGGGGCCTGCGCCGCCGCGCTGCGGACCAGTCTCGCGGCCGTCAGTAGTCGTTTCGCATAGCCGTGGAAGGAATTGTTGTCCTGGTATTGCGCGTAGAGGCGTTCGACTTCGGCGATGATGACGTCGAGTTCGGCGCGGGCGTTGTCGACGAACAGACGGCGTTCGAGTCCGTAGAAGAAGATGAAGACATAGCCGATCCCCACCGTCGTCGTGCGCCCGCCGGCCAGCCAATCCAGATAGGTGCGGCGGCCCCCGGGCGACAAGGCATGATAGGAGGGCCAGTACGACAGGGCGATGCCGAGTTGGTCCTCTCCGGTCAGCCCTACTCGAGCCGTCGGATCCACACGGTCTCGCGGCGTGTCATATGAGCGTGTGGGGCCGACGTAGATCATCGGGGAGGCGATCCTGACGCCGCCGATTTCTATGGGCTCAGCCGATCCGTACCAGCGCGGCCGGACATTATCGGGCCTGGGGAAGTTCGCCGACAGCGGTTGTTCAATTCCGATTGCGTCGATCTGATCGGCCCGGTCCGGCCCCGGCGATGGCGATATCGAATGAACGTCCATCGCCGGCGGGGCCACTGCGGCGCCGCTCTGGAGCGCCCGCGCGTGGTCCAGCACTCGATCAACGGTGTCGAATCGCCGATGCCTGCAGAAGAATCCCTGCGATGTGCGCTTGATCCCGTAGTGCTCGACAAGCCGAAGGTCGTCCGCCGACAACCCTGCCATCCAGGCGTCCAGGTCAACAACGGCTACAGACGCCTGTGAGGACGCCGGATCGGAGGGGACCGAGAGATCTATCGTCAGTCGCGCGGTTTCGAGACGCGACGGCGCGGCTGGACGTGACGCAGAGCGCGCGGCCCTGCGGCTGGCTCCCCGCAGGTTCAACCAGACGACCAAGGCGGCTAGCGCCATTACCCAGAACCAGAAACCCATGCCACCCCCGCAGGATGGTCAGGCTACTATCTGTGAGTGTGGCGATCCACTCCAAACAGTTCCGTGGCTCCAGAGGTCTTGGTGGACCCCACGAGTCCCGGGATGCACTAGACTCTCGTCATGCGCGCAGCTTAGCTGCTGATGGAAGGGACGCTGTCATGACCACGCTGACCATGGACCATTTTCTTACGGCCAAAGCCGGGCTCAGGCGCAACCTCACTCAGTCGCGCGCCGAACGGCTCGGACGGCCGATCAAGGGGCATGAGTTCGACGATCACGGGATGTACGTCGAGGTCGATGATCCACCAGCCCCGCCGATGGCGTTTCACCTGATCTATTCGGACGCCCGGAATGCCCTGTCGGGACGGTGCGTGACGTTGAACAGCCTCAAGCATGAGGTCACGGACGTCAGGCTGACAGGCTACTGTTATATGCGCTCGGCGATGAGAATGTTCATGGCGTCACGGGTGGTCGAGGCGACCGACCTGGCGACCGGCGAAGTGCACGAGGACGGTCTCGAATTCTTCCGCGAGCATCCGCTTCTGAAAATGATGACGGCGAGCGATTTCACTGCGCGATCTCCCGAACTCCTCGCGTTGCAGGATTGCCGCGACGAGATCATCATCCTCAGCTTTGTCGGCGCATCGGACGGGGACTTCGACGAAGACGAACGGGAACAGATCGTCAGACACGTCATGCTGAGATCGGACGAACCACTTCATGAGCCCACGATCCGCAAACGCGTGGCAACGATCGTACCGGATGAGCGGGCCTTCGAACGCGCCTTGAACCGTCTCTGCGCAGGGGAAGGCGATCCCGCCGCCCTGATGCGGTCGATGCGCCGCGTGATCGATGCCGACGGCGAGGTCGATGCCGAAGAGGTCGCGTTCGCGTACGAGGTTCAGGCGCGTCTGCAGGCCGCAGGGCGGCTCTAGGAACGAGCCGCGCGGTCGTCGCCTGTTGCAACACTCGCCGACGGTCCTAGAGGCCGTCTCTCGCCGCGACGCCGGGGCCGACCTTGGTGTATGGGAGTTGGGGGTGCAGTCTCAGTCCGGTCGGTATGGCGGCGCATCGCCTGCACTCCCAAATTCGCGCTCCTCAACGTCTCCTATCGGACCCTGTGCTAAGGTCCGTTGTTGGAGCCAATCAGACGTTCGCCGACCCCGATCAGTCCCCGGGTAGGCTGCTACGTTTGCGGACGTAAGAGATTCAAAGGATCTACTTCTAGCGCAGCCGCGACACGCTCCACGACTTTAAGAGTAGGGTTACGTCGGCCACGCTCGAGTTCTCCTACGTAGCTATAGGACAGACCGACATCGTGAGCGAAAGCTTCCAAGGTGATCCCCTTGGCCTGCCGACGCTCACGCACATTCCGTCCGAAAACTACCGCTAGCCCCATCCGGGCTAACACAACTAGGTCTGCTAATTGGACCAGTTACTATAGTAGGTGAATGCCTACGGGCGTGGCGCTAGAGGAAGCCAGTCTTCGCCACTTGGATTTTGTGCCCGAGAATTTTCATCGACCAGCTAGGGCAGCAGGAGGGTGTGCGGTTGAACTGCTAAGCTTGCCGCGAGTCCCTCAATCACGGCCAACGTCGGGTTTCTTAGCCCCCGCTCGATCTCACCGAGGTAGCTGTAGGAAAGCCCGGCGTCCTGCGCCAACGCTTCGATCGTCATGCCGCGCGAAATGCGAGTCTCGCGGACGTGTTGGCCAAATTTCGTGCGCAACTCCATCGCGACAGGCGCATAGAATTGGCCGCTCCAATCCAGTCACTATAGTAACCATTTGCCAAGTCGGTTAGATTCTTTGGCGGTGAGGGTGACTGACTCTCCAGCGCGGTTAGCGGAGGCCGTCCGTGACTTACGGATCTGATCAACTGGAGGACCAAAAGCGACGGACCGTATTGGCCATCTATGACCGCTACGCCGATTGGCTAAAGGCAAAGCTTGTCAGGCGGTACGGGGCTCAGGACGCGGAGGACTTGTTTCAGGAGACGTGGCTGCGGGTTGCACCGTATCAGGCCTCTGGGCTTGTTCGGCATCCCAAGGCGCTTCTCCTGCGGATTGCTTCAAATTTGGCAGTAGACCGCTACGCGAAGCGTAATCGGCGTGTTCGGCACGCACATGAGGCTGGAAGGCTAGATGGCTGGGGCTTTGAACTACCCGCCCAGACTGCTGAGTTGCTGGCGAAGCAGCTTGTCCTCAGCTTGCCTGTGCCCCTTCGCGATGTCTTTGTGCTAAGCCGGTTCGGCGGTCTGACGAACGCTCAGATCGGCGAGCAGCTCGGGATCAGTCCCAAAACGGTTGAGTGGCGCATGACCAAGGCTCTGGCTCACTGCGCAGCCCAGCTTAGGCGCTAGAGATGGGGCGCACTATGACCAGCCCGTCTGTCCGGGTTGAAACTGCGGAGACTGAGGCGGCCGCCTGGCACGCCCGTCTGGGCGTGCAAAACGTCAGCACCGGTACGATCGAGGAATTCTTCGCCTGGCGCGCGGTGCCGGCGAACGCTGAGGCTTACCGCCGCGTCGAGAAGGTCTGGGCCGATACGGGCAAGCTGGCGGACGATCCTTCCATCCGGGAAGCTCTTGACGCTGCGATGTCGCGCAAGGCTGGCACGGATCGGTCCCGCGCGGTTCCGCGCAGCCTGCTGGGCCTGGCTGCGGTCGGCGTGGCGGCTACGCTGGCGATAGGCGGATGGGCCTGGATGCAGAGCCGGACGGTCTTCGTCACGGCCGTGGGCGAGCAGCGCGTGGTGCAGCTGGCGGATGGGTCATCGATCCGGCTGGATACGGCCTCGCGGGTGAGGGTTCGCTTTGCCGGAGACCGGCGCCTTGTGGATCTGGAGCGCGGTCAGGCGCTCTTTACCGTGGCACACGACCGCACAAGGCCCTTCGTTGTCCAGGCGGGGGGGACACAGGTGACGGCGGTCGGCACAGTGTTCGATGTTCGCCGGGACGGCGCTGCCGTCAGCGTGACCCTGGTGTCCGGTGTGGTCGATGTAGCACCGGCGGGAGAGGGCAGGGCGGTGCAGCGGATGGCGGCTGGTCAACATACCCGCGTCACCGCCAGAGAGGTCGCCGTCCGTTCTGTTGATGTGCAGGCCGAGACCAGTTGGACGGACGGGCGGATCGTCTTCCGCGATACGCCGTTGCGATTGGCCGTGGCCGAAGTGAACCGTTATCTGACGGCGAAGATCGAACTGGACGCCACATCGCTGGACACGGTCCCGGTCAATGGGGTGTTCAAGACAGGGGACCGGGACGCCTTCGTCTCGACGGCCTCGCAGGTGTTCGAACTTGAAGTCACTCCGGGGCCGGATGGAACCGTCCGCATGTCGGAGCGGAAAAAATAATTCGGAAACCTCTCCGGGGTTACCCGGGGTCTGAACCGTCTCTTCTCTGACGCCATGTGGCGTGGAGGGGAGCCATGAATATGAATCGCTCGAGTCTTTTGTCCTGCAGCGCGCTGGTCGCCTGCGTTCTCGCCGTCGGCACGACGGCCTGCGCCCAGGAGGCGCGCGAGTTCAACATTCCGGCCGGGTCGCTGCGGGATGCCTTGAATCTTTTCGCCACCCAATCTGACCAGCAGATCTTCTTCTCGGGCGATCTTGTCGCGGGCCTGCGCTCGGACGGGCTGTGGGGGCGATATGCTCCGTCGGACGCTCTGAACGCCCTGCTGCGCGGATCGGGGCTCACTTGGTCACAAACCCGTCCCGGGGTCATCTTCCTGCGGCGCTCCGGCGAGGCGCTACAGAGCGCCGAGGTCGCGACCGAGATCGAGGGAGTGATCGTCACCGGGACCTTGCTGAAATCCTCGGGGCCGCCGTCGTCGCCGGTGGTCACGCTGGATCGGGATGCCCTGGACAGGCGCGGGTTCGCGACGGTCGCCGAGGCGATTACCGACCTGCCGCAGAACTATGCGGGATCCTCGACGCCTGTCGTTCAGTTGACGAACGCGGATCGACAGGGGTCGAACACCATCGTCTCGACCGGGGTGAATCTGCGCGGGCTGGGACCGGCTTCGACGCTCGTGCTGATCAACGGCCGGCGGATGGCAGGTACGGGTTTCCGGGGCGAGTTCGCTGACATCTCGGCCCTGCCCTCCGCCGCCGTGGAGCGGGTTGATATCCTGCTCGACGGGGCGTCGGCGCTGTATGGCGCGGATGCGGTCGCCGGCGTCGTCAATGTGATCCTGAGGCGCGCCTTCGACGGCCAGGAATCGCGCGTGCGGGTGTCGGCCGCCGAGGGTGGGGCGGAGGATCTGATGGTCTCGCACCTGGCCGGCCGCACCTGGTCGTCCGGATCAGCCTATCTGTCCTACGAGTATCAGACCACGAATGCGTTGAGCTCGCGCGACCGGGCCTACACCGCCGATGGCGACCTGCGGCCCTTCGGTGGCACGGACGGGCGCCTGATCTTCGCCGCACCGGGCAATCTCGTCGCCTTCGATCCGGCCATCGCCGCTTTCGTCGCCCAGTATGCGATCCGTCCGGGAGCCGCGGGATATGCGCAGCAACCGTCCGATTTCGTGGCCGGCGCGGCCAATCTTCAGTCGCCCACCCTGGGTGTCGATCTGATCCCGGCGGTGGAGCGTCAGGGTCTCTACGGCCGGGTGCGCCAGTCGTTCGGCGACCGCCTCGATGTTTCCGCGGACGTTCGCTACAACCGTCGGGAAGTCGCGTTCGCCGGACCCGCGTCCATCGCCCTCATGACGGTCACCCGCGCCAATCCCTGGTTCGTGTCGCCGACCTCCGCCGCGACCCAGGCCATTGGCTATTCCTTTATCGGGGACCTCGGCAATACCCGGCAATCCGGCTCGTCGGAGAGTTACGGGGCCACGGTCGGCGCGACCTATGAGTTGGGCGCCGACTGGTCGCTCGACGGCTATCTCGCCTACGCCGAGGAGACGGGGGAGGTGGAGGTCCCCGGGCAGGTTAACACACGCTTCCTCAACGAGGCGCTCGGGACGACGCCGGATGATCCGGCCACGCCCTATCGCGCTGCCGTTGACGGATATTTCAATCCCTATGGAGCCGGAGCCGCGAATTCCCGCGCTGTTCTGGACTTTATCGGCAGCGGGTTTTCGAGGAGCCGGAACCACAGCCGCGCCTCGTCGGCGAACGTTCTGGCCGAGGGTCCGCTCATGAGCCTGCCCGGCGGCGAACTCCGGGTCGCCATTGGAGCGCAGGTCCGACGCGAGACCTTCGAGACCGGGTCGACCAGTTTCGGCTCTACGGCGGCGCCCGTCACCAGCCGTGTCCCCGAGCGTGAGCGCACCATCCGCGCAGTCTTCGCCGAGGCGAATGTACCGCTGGTCGGTCCCGACAACGCGCAACCGGGTGTCAGGAGTCTGGACCTCTCGATCGCCGCCCGGTTTGAGGATTACAGCGACTTCGGGAGGACTACGAACCCCAAGATCGGCCTCGTATGGTCGCCGATAGACGATCTGGCGGTGCGAGCCTCCTGGGGGACCTCTTTTCGAGCTGCGGCTCTCCCGCAGATTTTCGACCTGTCGACCGTGTCCGGGACATTCTTCGCGCGACCGGACGGCAGCCGGGCCGTGGCCGTGCAACTGGGCGGTGGCAATCCCGACCTGAAGCCCGAGACGGCCGATACCTTCACGCTGGGATTCGACTACGGGCGGGTGGGACGCTTCACCGTCAGCGCCAACTATTTCGACACCCGATTCACCGACCGGATCGCGCGGCCGGTGAGCGAAAACCTGGCCGGCGTGCTGAGTGATCCCACGCTCACGTCATTTGTGACCTTGGTCAGCCCAGGGACCAACGCCGCCGACCTGGCGCTGGTCCAGAGCTATATCAATCGTCCCGACTTCATCTCCAGCACAGTCTTTCCGGCGACCAACTACGCCGCGATCGTCGATGCGCGATGGATCAACACCGGCGCGGTCCGGGTGAGGGGCTTCGATCTGGCAGGCCAGTATCCGATCGAATGGGGTGAGGGGCGCCTGGTCCTCGACGTCTCCGGCTCATACGTCCTGGATTATGAGAGCCAGACCACCCCGACCGCACCGGTCCGTCAGCTGGCCGGTCAGATCGGATTCCCTGTGCGCCTTCGCTCGCGGGCGGGCGCGACCTGGTCACGTGGCGATGTCGGGGTCTCGATTCACTGGAACCACGTCGCGGCCTACCGCGACAGGCTGGGCACCCAAATCGATGGCTGGAACACTGCCGACTTCCAGGCGAACTGGTCTCCGACGGCTGGCCCGTTCGCGGGACTACGGGCCTTCCTCACGGTCCAGAACCTGTTTGACGAGGAGCCGCCCTTCTATGATGCGCCGACTGGCTATGGCTTTGATCCGGGGGAAGGCAACCTCCTGGGTCGTGTGGTCGCCCTGCAGCTCGTCAAGCGCTGGTGAGCGACGGCCATGTCACGGCTTTTTCTCCGCCTCGCCTGGGCGGTCTTCGCGCTTGCATGCCTGACGCCATCGGCGATCGCGCAGACCCGATCGCTCGCGGTCGATGACATTGTGGGGCTCCAGTCCTTCGGCCGGGCGGCGATCGCGCCAAACGGCCGATGGGCGGTCTATGAAAGACGGGGTTCATACGACAGCGGGCCCCGCTTTGATCTCGGACAGCGATCGTCCTGGGCCATCATGGATCTACGGCTGGTCGATCTGGCCCGGCCCGGGGCTCCGGCCGAGCGGCTCCTGCCTCAAGAAGGCCTTGGCCTGCTGAGAGGCGCCTGGTCGCCCTCCGGCGCCCGACTGCTCATCTATCGTCTCCGTGAGGACCGGCTCGAGGTCGGCATTGTCACCCTGGCGGACCATTCTGTGCGGTGGACGGGCCTGACTCCCGAGATGCCGTTGATGGGAGCAGCCTTCGCCTGGGTGGGGGACGAACGGGTCGTGCTCGTAGTGCGGCCTGACAACTCCCTGCCCTGGCTGCTGCGCTACTATAGCGAAGGTCAGCGACGAACGACCGAGGCCTGGCGGCGCGCCGCCGACGGGCGGCAGGCGTCGCGAACCATTGTCGAGACCGAGGGCGGGGTGGCGACGGCGGAGACCTCGTCCGCCGGTCAAGCGCTCATCGTTCTGGACGTGAGCTCGGGGTCGATTCGCTCTCTCAAACGGGGCCGGATCATCGACTTCGCCGTCTCGCCCGACCGCGCCCGTATCGCTGTCACGGAGGCCGCCGAAGCCGTCGCGGTGCGGCCGGATACGATCGACCAGGCAGAGCTGCCCGCCCGTCAGCGGCTGACCCTGATCGAGATCGAAACCGGCGAAGCGGTCGCGGCGGCGTTGGGCCTGGACGTGGCGCCGCATCTGTTGCGCTGGTCGTCGGATTCGTCCGCGCTGCTCGTCTGGGCGCGTTCCGATGGCAACCGCTGGAGCGATGGCGATCTCTTCACTGTCGGTCAGGACGGCGCGACCACGGTCGTCGATCGGCATGGTCTCGACGCCATGCCGGCTCAAGCGGAGATAAATATCCTCCAGGGTGTGCGGGCGGAGTGGATGGGGAAGACGCCGGTCCTCTATGCGCGGCAGTCCGGGGAAGCGCGATATGATTGGTATGCGCTGTCGTCTGACCATGCTCCCGCGTCGCTGACCCAAGCGATGTCCAGTCCGCCCACGCGGATGGCCGCCGTCTCGGGTGCCGCCCTTCTCGCCTTCGGCGATAATGGCTTGTGGGCGCTCAACACGCGGGGCGCACACCGTTTGACGCCGACGGACATCAGGCTTGAGGACACCGTCATTGGCGACGCCGAGAAGCCATTCCGGCTCCGCGCCAACGACGCCCCGCTTCAGGGGTGGGCCGCCGCCCTTGGGCCGGGCGGAGAAACCTTCATCGTCTCGTCCGAAGGCCGCCTGCGACGTCTGGGGACTTCCGAGGTATCAGCGGAGACCCGCGTCCTCGCCGCCGAGGTTGGAAGCGCCCTTGTGCTGGAGCGCTCTGGTCTCGTGGAATCCCTTCACCTGAGGACACCGACCGGCGAGCGCGAGATTGACCGGGTCAACGCCGACCTGGCCGGGGTCGAACTGGCGTCGGCTACGCCGCTGGATCATCTCGACCCGCAGGGGCGAGCGGCGCGCAGCTGGCTGTTCCTGCCTGGCGGAACAAGCCCCGCTCCGGTTAAGGGAGTCGTGGTGGAAGTCTACCCCGGGTCGGTCGACCGCGGCACCTGGTCGGGCCCCCTGACCTTGACCTACGGCGTGAGAGCCCAGGTCCTGGCCGGCGCGGGCTATGCGGTCATCAGCCCCTTTGTTCCGACCGACGGTCCGCTCACGGCCGAGGTGCTGGAGCGCAGCGTCGATGTGGCGGTGGATGCCGCGCTTGCCGCCTATCCGGAGCTGCCACGTGATCGTGTCGCCGTGTTGGGGCACAGCTTCGGGGGGAACGCGGCCCTCTGGATCGCGACAAGGTCTGCGCGTTATCGCGCCTATATCGCCTGGGCTGCAACAAGCGACATGTTTGGGCAGTGGGGCGAATTCACCCCGGCCGCCCGAGCCGCGCCCGAGGAGGGCTTCATGTTCCGCAACCAGCAGGGATGGGCGGAGGTCGGTCAGGGTGCCCTGGGCGGACCGCCCTGGTCCAGCCCGGCGCGCTATGCCGAGGCCAGCCCATGGCTGGCTGCTGATCGGATCACGGCTCCCGTCCTGCTGATCGCCGCTGACAGGGATTTTGTCGCCATATCGCAGTCCGAGCGCATGTTCAGCGCCTTGCATCGACTGGGTCGGCGGGCCAGGCTGGTGACCTATTGGGGCGAAGAACACATGATCTGGAGTCCCGCCAATATCCGGGACCTGTACGCTGAAATCTTCGCCTGGCTGGAGGAGGCGCTGGCCGATCCGCCCGCGCCGACGGCTATGCGGCCAGCCGTCGGCTCCAGACCCTGAGCCAGCCTTCAAACGCGGCCGCGCGGATGATGGCGCTGTAGCGGCCCCGCCACATCAGAGTTTCTGGAGCGAGGGCGGCTTCGGCGGCTGAACGGTCGATCACGCCCTCGGCCGCGAGCCGTCCGTCCAGCAGCCAGGGCCTGAGGACGTTGAGATTGTCGAGGATCATGCGTCCGTAGATCCGCGTCATGTCGCCCTTCGACCGCCGCTCGGTGATCAAGGGCGGCAGGCGATCGCGGAATGCCTCGCGGGCCAGGCCACGTCCCCGCCCGCCAGAGGTCAGAAGCGAGGTTGGCATCGCAAGACAGGCTTCGACGACCGGCTGCGCACAAAGGGGATGCCGTACGTCGATCGCCTCCGTCAGGAGGGAGCGGCCATGTCGGGACACGCTGTCCACGACGCCGGCGATCTGGAAGGTCTTTGCGGGGCCAAACGCCTCGCAACCCTCCAGCCAGGGGTGGAGGGGCGCGGCGGCGGGGAGCGGCGTCAGCAAGGCATCGTCCAGGGCCGGCCGCTGACCGCCGTCGCGCCCGTGGCGCAAGGCCTCGCGCACCATCGACCAGACGGACATTTCGTTCGTGGCCGCCAGCCGGGCGGTGTCCGGCGCGAGCAGGGCTCGCCACCCGCAGGCTTGCCAGAGGTCGACGAAGACATCCGGACCTGCTGACTGCAGAAGGATAGAGTCGCCGCCCTTTCCGGTCATGAGCGCGCCGATGCCGGCTTCGGTGAGCCTGCGGACCCAGTCGAGATCGTGGTGGACATCGAGAGCGTTGAGGCCCGGACGAATGTCCTGGGAAATGCGTTCCAGCCAGACCTCCGAGACCGGACCGACGGCGTGCGGCACGCTCAGAGGCATGATCCCCAGCGTCTCGGCGAGCGCGGCGACATACGTCCGTTCATCCGCTTCCGGGGCCGCCCCGTAAGCATTGATCCAGAGTTCGACCTGATCGGTTCCATGCCGTGCCAGGCTGGGCCGTGCCAGGCTGGCGGCAACAATGCTGGAGTCGAGGCCCCCGGATACCTCAGCTGCGATAGGCTCGACCCCGCAAGCCATTCCGGACACCGCTTCATCGATCGCTGAGGCCAGCGCGGTCGCCGCGTATCTGGCCTGAAGGGGAGGGTCGAGGCTTCGTCTCGCGAAATCGGCGGGCCGCCAGACGGGTTCTGCCGCACGGCTCAGCGGCATCGGTTGAACGACTCCAGGGTCAATCGCTGACGGACCGTCGATCAGCAGCGCGCCATTCGACATCAGCGGGTCGCGGATGGCTTGGGCGAGGCGGTCTATATTGACCTTCCACGGCGGACGCAGGTGTCGGATCAGCCAGTTGGGCGCGGTGGATGCAACGATCGTCAGCCCGTCCTGGGACCAGGCGATGCATTCCAGGGCACCGGATGGGTCACGAATGACCGCCGCGACCTCGCCATGACCGGTCAGTCGGACCCCGACATAGCGACCCCAGACTCTCGCGACGAGTTTTCTTTCGTAGGCGAACGGATCGTCATCCCTAATGCGGGGCATTGAGGCGTGCCCGCGATCAAATACGTCGCCGATCAACGTCCAGGGCCCCAGCGTATGGCGAACGGGAGGGTGGGGGCCGCCGACGGCCAGCCAGACCTGCGCGCTCAGATCCGATACCGAGAGTCCGGCCGCGTTCGCCATCGTTCGAAGCTCGGATGACAGGAGGGCAGTCCCGGGGGAGGCAGGCCGGGAGACGATCAGATAGTCCCCCACCGTCAGACCACCATGATGGGGCTGTATTGGCTCACGCGCGCGAGACTATCGCCGATGATTTCGTCTCCAATCTGCAGCCAGCAATGGGCCCCGAAAGGCCATGTCCTGACGCCGAAAACCCAATCTGTCGCAATCCCCTCGCGCATCAGGATCCGACGAAGCTGGAACGCGCGCTGCAGGCATTCCCTTTCGAAGGGGATCCAGGGAAGCGCCGAGCGATAGGAGCGCAGGACCGTGGTGAGGACATGCTCCTGACTGGAATTCGTCCGCCAAGGCACCGCCCCCACCGGTTGGATGAGATCGCTGAAATGCTTGCCCCGGAACGCCAAGGTCGCGGCGAGAAGGTCGATCGATGCCTTCAGTATTCTGAGTGGATGACCGCCCGTCGCCGGCGTCCACTCACGCCGGGGCTCCGTGGGACGGAGCCGGACCTGTGCGGGTCGTTCAGAAGTCGCCAGACCGGCTCCTCGCAACTCGCTCGCGGATTGGTCATCGGCGACGATGATGGCACCGCCTTCCGTCAGCGTCATCCACGAGGTGGCTTGGAGGAGGCAGCTGTACTGATCCGCCTCGACGTCGAGAATGATGACGTCCTCGTCAACGGCGACGAAATGGACACCTTCGACCGGCCAGAGATTGATCATCATGACGTAGCTCCGAGCCAATGCGGGCGGCCATGGATGCTGACCGCCCGCAAGGGCATCAGCCGGCCGGCTTGCTGCTCGGGAACACGCCCAGCTCGGTGTAGTCACCCTGGATCATGTCCCGGGTCAGGGCCTTGGCGCTGCCCAGGCTGACGAGGCGGAGTTTGGGGGTGGGGGTCATCACAGTCTCTCCTTGGGTTGATCGCCACGGATGTGGCGCAAGGAGTGAGCGCGCGGGTGACCCCCCTGAAAAGCTATATCTGGAGTATATTCAGGAGCGCTGTCGGACGAGCTTGACTGCTCCCGGTCAGGACTCGCTCCGTCGACAGGCGTCCAGCCAGGCCGGTCCGGGATCGTGTCGGGCGGCAGGGCTCTCCGGCCTGTCGATCAGGGCTGGGACGCCCTGCCGGCGTCGGGATACTCGGCGATCTCGGGGGTATGGCCAGGGGCTAAGATGGGAGCACAGATTCTGAAGGCGGGCCCGAACCGAGGCACCAATGTTGCGAAGGGGGTCAGCCATTGGCGGTCAGGGCCGTGAGGTAGGGTCGCACGATAGAACCGACTCGTCCGAGATCGGCGGCGTCCAGGATTTGCGACGGGCTGACCTTGCGTTGACGAAGTCCCTCCTGAAGACCCTCCAGGGCGACGGCCAGTCCGACGGACCGTCGGTGGCGGAAGCAATCGGCGATGGTCTTGGCGACGTCAAAGATGCGAACCCCGACGCCTTCGACCGTGATGGTCTCGACGCCGTCCTTCAGCAGATGGTCCGCAAACCGTACGATCCGTAGCGGCGGGACGGCGGCACTCGGCGACCAGTCCTTATGGCCGATGGCCACCCAGACCTTCGAGGGCAGTTGGTCCGTCAGGCCATGATAGGCGAGCGCTGACACAAGACAGATCACGCCGTTGGGGACCCGCAGGGCGGCCTCGGCCAGACTGTGTTCGGTCGTGTAGCCCGCGTCGGGGGCCTGGTAGAGGCCGCGCCCCAATTTCACGACTTCGCCGGCGTCTTGCATGCGACGCATCGTTGCGACCGAGTGTTGGAAGCAAAGGGCACTTTCACCAGTCCTCAACTCTCGGCCATAGCCGCCATCCCGATGGCCTCACGCAACCGCCGCCTTTGACTCCAGGCAGACGTTGAAGAAGTCCGCTTTGCGGGTCGGCGATCGAGCGCCGTCCATGCACGACGATTTACCAGCCAGTCTCACAGGCCGCCGACCACGTCCTTCAGTATGTCTGCCGCCGAGCGATCGCGCGGCGACGGCGGGGCCTGGCCGTCCTGGACCAGCGACAGCACCAGCGGCAGCCAGCCGTCCCGAAGATCGGCGTTCAGGAGCGCCAGCGATGGCCGGGCCTCGAGAGTCACCTTCTCGATGCCCGGCGACAGGGCGGCGCACAGGTCGGGCGGCGACGTGACCAGATATTCGCGGCACGACAGCGGGCGGTCGGCGTGGATCGAGCAGGCCTCGTCCTCCAGGAAGGGACAGGCGACGCCGGCGGCGAAATAGTCCCGTGCGATCGCCTGGCGATCGTCGCGGTTCTGGTCCAGCCGCTCCATCAAGCCGAGCGGCTCCAGGGTGTCGAGGGCCGCCTCGAAACGGCGGCGCACCCGTTCGCGCCGGGGTTCGGGCATGGCCTCGACCAGCCGGGCCAGAGCGCGCGCTTCGGCGGGGGCGACCGGCACCAGCTGGCGACAGCAGGCGCCGCAGCCGGCGCGGCAGGAAATCTCGCGCCCGTCCGCCTCCGCGCGGGCCGTCGCCCGGGTCGCGAACAGGCTGCTGAGGCCATGCAGGATCGGCAGCACGTCCTCGACCGCGACGGAGCCCGAGGGCACGGTCATCTCGACCGGAATCCGCTCGCCCCCAACCTCCAGAACCACCCGGCCGGTCGCGGTCGCGCGCCCTTCAGGCGGGGCCGCCGACAGGCGCACGACCGCATCATCGTCCGGATCGACCCGTTCCGGCGGCGTCCCGCGCCGTACGCCCGCGCGCCCGGAACTCGTCTCGTCAGCCACTATCGCCGGCTGGGTCCGGCCCGGTTGTTCCCCGGGTCGGCGGGCAGGGCGCACTGTTGAACGCCGTCCCGCGTCACGACCTCGCCGCGCTGGGCGATGCAGGCGCGGGCCGTATAATCGATGTCGATCTTCGTAAAGTTCAACGCGACACCCTGCTTGTGGATGTCGAGGCCTCCCGTCGCCGGCAGGCGGCACTGCTGGACTCCCTCATGCCTGACGACCTCGCCGCGCTGGGACGCGCAGGCCCGCGCGGTGAAGCCGGCGTCGATCTTGAGGAACATGTCGACGGCTCTCGTCTGACCGGCAGGCCCCGATGGTTCCGACGGGTTGACCCGACATGCGCTGAGCTGGGCGTCAGGAAAGTGTTTGCCGTTGGCGCAGCCCGTGATCTGGGCGTCCTGGTCGATGTGATCCCGGTTCGCGGTCGTTCCCGGTGCAGTGACGGCGGCCCCCGGCGATGGGCGCGAGCTTTCCTGCGCCTGGACCGACACGACTATGAGGCCGAGGTCGAATATGGCCGCGCCGGCCAGGATGATCGCTGCTTTCCGCATGGTGTCCATTTCCTTGTTGCGGCCATTGGGACGGGCGAACCGTCGGCGGGGCCTGGTCAGGTCTAACGCGTGGTCGATACTTCCCCCATTGCCGAATTGGCCTCCTATTGGCGGGGCATCGCCGGCAGGCGGCACTGCTGCACGCCGTCAACAGTGACCACCGCGCCCCGGCGGGTGATGCAGGACTGGACTGTATTCACCAGATCGATCTTGATGAAGGCTACCGGGTTTGATTTGTCGATATAACGATCACGACTGCTTTGACGCACGTCGTTGTCTGTACTCCCACTCAAAGTGAAGGTCCCGAGGGCAACGGCGCGCTCGTCACCCGTTCCGGTGGTCCCGCGGGCATCCTGTCCCTCAGAAGCCGCAACGTTCGTCCCCGGTCGGATCAGGGGTTGCTGAGTTACCTGCTGCGCTTGGGCTGTAACGGCCACGATCCCCAGGTCGAAGACCGCGGCTCCGGCGAGGATGAGGGCTGTGCGTTTCATGGTTTCGTCCTTTCAGGGTCTGTGGGCAGATCAAGGCCTGCCGCGGTTTCAATGGGAAGGCTTGTAGGGGTCCTCAGGGCGGTGACGTATCAGTGCCGACGAGACAAATGTCGTGCCGGGGAGTCGCTGCTGTTCCCATCGGCTCAGCGGCGCATGGTCGGGGTTGGCGCGCACGGCGTGAGGGACGCAGCGCCACCGGCTCCGGTTCCCGGCCGCGCCGCGGCCCCGTCGACCTCGGCGGTGTCGGTCTCGCTGTTGTTGATGATGCGGGCGCGAGTGGTCGGAACGAAGGTATACCGTCCGCCGCCGGTCCCGCCGATGCCGTTAACGGGCCCTGTATCCGCTGACGATGGACCTGCCCCGATGGCGACCTGGGCGTCCTGGTCGATGTGATCACGGTTCGACGACCGTCCGCCGCCGGTCCCGCCGCTGATGATCACAGGCCTCAAGACGACGCCGCCCGACCGCGCATCTCCGGTATCAGCAAGCGTGGTGTTCGCGTCGCAGTTTGGGGCGGCGGTCGGCGTGACCCCGGCCGTGGCGGGGGTTACCCGCCTTTCTGCCGCGATGACCACGCCCGACTGGTTGATTTGTGCCCGCGTCTCTCCCGCCGCGCCTTCCGGTTCAGCCCGGGCCCGGTCACCGCGCGGCTGCGGCTGCGGCTGCGGCTGCGGCTGCGGCTGCGGGGGCGTCTGGGCCAGGGCCAGGCCGGCGGTCAGGGCGGCACCGAGCAGGACGAGGGTTCCAACAGCGGTCTTCATCGCAAATCTCCTTCAGAAGGCGGTCGGGGGCGACAGGGTTAGTCTGCTTTCAGCACATCGCCGCGCATTGGGGGCTCTCCCCCGGTCACGCTGGCAACGGACAGGCGGTCGCGCACGGTATCGACACGGACCTCGCCGATGCGGGCCATTTCGACGTCCAGAACCTCGCCGGTGCCGGGGTCGGTCAGGGTGCGGCCAGGCCTCCAGACGCTCAACGTCATCCCCGGTTCGACGCGGCGGTCGGCTCCCGCGTTCAGATAGACGCCGGACGGGCCTGAATCGACGACAAGGGCCGACCAGGCGACCCGGCGCATCCCGGCGGCGATCTGGTCCACGGCCCGGACGATGGCGTCCTGACCGGCCTGGCCGATCGGCGTGGCGCGGAAGATTTCGCCACCCAGCCGTGCGCCCCCCCAGCTTTCGACCAGACCGGCCTCCGAGGTGCGCGACGAAGCGCGTCCCTCGGCGCTGGAGGTCGATATGACCTGGCCGGTCGAGGTGTCGACCAGCCTGAGCGCGATCTCGATCACGGCGGTCTGGCTGCGGGTGCCTGCGCGACCACCCAGAAGACCGCCCAGTGGGCCGCCGCTGACGCTCAGGCCGCCGCCCCCGGCCGCGGGTTCGTATTTGGTAACCGCGCCCCGTACGAGGGCGCTGGCCGCCATGGGGCCGCCATCGCCCTCGACCACCAGGAAACGACCGTCCTCGACCAGGGCCTGGATCAGCATGGCGGTCATGCCGTCGGCGGTGACCGAACCGCCGACGGCCTCGGTGGCCCGGAACAGGTCGACGGCTATGGTCTTTTTCAGCCCGTCATAGCGGGCGCGTTCCTGGGACACGGCCGGCCCGGCGACCCCGGCCAGCACCAGGGTCGTACCGGCCAACAGCAAACGGCGGTTCAGGTGCTCGGCGATCATGGCGGGAGGGTCCTTTGAAGCGGGGAGTTGGTTTTGCGCGGCGTCAGGGCGATCTTCGCCCGCCGAAGCGGCACCGGCTCCGCCCGAACCGCCCGGCGGACGCCGTCCACTAGCGGGGAGCCTGACCCTCTCGTCCCCATCGGTCGAAGATCGTCGAGACATTGACCCCGATCCGGCCACCGGCGCGGGGAATGGTCACAACCAGTCGCTGGCCCCTGTCGTCGAGGGCATAGCCCCGTCCGCGCTGGGGCTGAACGGCGTACGGCACCCGGATTTCTTCAAAGTTCAGACTGATGCGGAGGCCCGCCGGACCCTGAAGTCGGGAGGCATCCGGGATGAAGACGGTGTAGCGACCAGGTGCCAGGTCGGCAAAAACGACATTGCCCTGCCGGTCGGTCCGCCGCGGCGCGACAATGCTGCCGGGGTCGCCCTCAAGCCCGACAGGGGTATCGGAAATAGGCGTTCCCGGTTCGGCATGAGCCTCGGATACACTGAGCAGCAGGGCGGCGATGAGGACAGCGAACCACTTGAATCCCGACGTCATACCGTGTCTCCCGCAAGGCGGTACCGGCCGCGAACTACGGTCAGTGAACGCTGCTCACATAGCGTCGGTATGGTCAACCGCCCTTCCAGCCCGCGCCTGCGGCGGTGAGCCGCAGGGGAAACAGGCTCCGGTCCCGGCTCGGTCCGTCGCCAGCCCCTCCGTCCGCCGGGTTGAATTCACCTTCGCTCGTCCAAGGGCGCAGTTAGGACTACCGCGCGAAGTTGATAGACATCCCTTCCCCGTCGACTGACTACTCAAGGGTCCGGTATGCCTGTGCCAAAGGCGTGGAGTGCCTGCTGAAGGGTCAGACACGGCAGTCACCTGAACCGGCGCGGGCCACACGAAGCCATCGCGTCGGGGCCTTGATCTCGCTTCAAATAGGATTCTGAAAATCGTGCGTTGCGTTGATAAGCGCTTTGGTAAGGGAAGGGCACGCTCCCTGTGGAAAGCGACCCACGCAGGACCCAGCCCCCAACCCAGCGTTACGGCACCCTCGCCTGACGCCTACGTCTGTCCGGACTAAAGTGTCATTGGAGTGGTGGTGCCGCTTGGGTGACTCGAACACCTGACCCCCGCCTTACGAAGGCTAGGGAAGAGCGGGGTAAAAAGCTATTAACTACAGCCGCATAACCCATAATTTGGGCGGGGTTTTTGTCGCCACCCAGCCTCCTCCCAGACTCGCCGGAGGGGTAGGTGAGGGCGTTTCCTAGTTAAGGCGCCTTCCCGTGGGAAACGCCGAAATTCCGACCTGCGCCATACCTGCAAACGCCCGCGCCCGAGGTGCCTGGGATGCAGCTGCAGAAGGTGTGCGAAGTCTGCTTTTCGCCCGGCCGTTGGGCCGATCCCGACCCGTTGCCGACATTCAGCCCGGTCGATTGATGCCGGTGCCGTCCAGGACCAGTCGCACCTTGGTGGCGAGCGCGTCGATGGTGAAGGGTTTCGAGATCAGGGCCACGCCGACGTCCAGCACCCCGTTGTGAACCACGGCATTTCTCGTGAAGCCGGTCGTGTAGAGCACCTTCAGGTCCGGGCGTGACTGGCGCGCCTTGTCAGCGAGCTGACGGCCATTCATGTCCGGCATGACGATGTCCGTGAACAACAGGTCGATGCGGGACTCGACGGCGAGTATGGCCAGGGCCTGGGAGGCATCACCGGCCTGGACGACCTTGTAGCCGAAATCGCGCAGGGCCTCGACCGACAGGAAGCGGATCTTTTCATCGTCCTCGACCACGAGAACGACCTCGCCGTCCCGGGCGTGGGCGGAGACTTCGTCGGGCGAGAGGGTTTCGATGTCGAGGTCGGCTTCCGCGCCGAGGTAGCGGGGCAGATAGAGCTTTATCGTGGTGCCGACGGCGGGCTCGGAGTAGATCTTCACATGCCCTCCCGACTGTTTGACGAAGCCGTGAACCTGGGAAAGGCCGAGCCCTGTTCCCTTGCCGACACCCTTGGTGGTGAAGAAGGGGTCGAACACCCGCTCGATCACGTCATCGGGCATCCCGGTGCCGGTGTCGGTCACCGAAAGCAACACGTACTGGCCTGCCACGGCTTCCGAATTGCTGCCGACATAGGCGTCATCAAGGTGCGCGTTCGAGGTCTCCACTGTGAGCTGTCCCCCCTCCGGCATGGCGTCCCGGGCATTAATCGCCATGTTCAAGATCGCATTCTCGAGCTGGCCGGGGTCGATGAAGGTGCGCCACAGGCCGCCCGCCAACACGGTTTCCACCCGCAGGTGCTCGCCGAGGGTGTGGCGAAGCATTTCCGACATGCCGCCGAGCAGCTTGTTGGCGTCCAGCACCCGTGGTGCGAGCGGCAGCTGACGTGAGAAGGCGAGCAGGCGCGCGGTGAGGAGGGCCGCACGATGCGCACCTTCCAGGGCATTGTCGATGCAGCCCAGGGCGCGGGCGCGGTCGGTTTCGAAGCGACGTTTGGCAATGTCGAGCGAGCCGATCACGACAGTCAGCATATTGTTGAAGTCGTGAGCGATTCCGCCGGTCAGTTGACCAACACTCTCCATCTTTTGCATCTGGCGGACCTGAGCCTCAGCCGCTTCTCGGTTCTCAAGTTCTATCGCCATAGCGGCGTTCGCCGCCTTTAATTCTGTTGCGGAACTGAGGGCCAGTGCGAGCCGCGTATTGCCCCGGCGAAGGGTGACGATGATCAAGGCTAGGAGCACGGCTCCACTCAGAACCAGCCCCACCTTCGCGAGATCAGCCTGACGAACAGTAACCTGCTCTCTGGAGCGCAGCAGGCGGCTATTTTCAGCCTGCATCGTGACGATCACGCTGCGAATCTGGTCCATCAAGGCCTTGCCGGCCTGGAGCCGTTCCACCCTCGCTGTGCCTGATTGATCACCGCGGCGGGAGTGCGCAATGTTCCGGGTCAGGCGATCCTGGCTGGCGATTGCCAGAGCACGTAGCTGCCGCATCGGCTCTGTCTGGCGAGGGTTGGCGGCTGATGCCGTGGCGAGTCCGTTGAGGTCCCCGTTCAAACGGGCGACTGCGTCTTCATAAGGTCGGAGGATGCCGATCTGGCCGGTGAGCAGGTAGCCGCGTCGTCCGGTCTCTGCATCCTGAAAGTCCGACAGCACTGTCGACAGCCGGTTTTCTACCTCAAGGGTCTGGCGGACGAGTGCAAAGCTCTGCTTCTGCTGGTCGGCGAGCCAGACCGACCCCAGGACCATGACAATCAGCAGGATCAAACCCAGCATAAGCGTCAACTGTTGTCGCTTGCCGGTAGTCATGACGGTAGGCATGACGGTAGGCATGAGGCCGCAGCCTCCACATAGCAAGGGTGTAGGCATTCCACCCTTACAGCCAATATTGAGGCCGGTTTTCGAGCTACACACATGGTGCCGCGTCCGACGCATTGCGGACGTTGGGATGTAGCGATCTTCCGGCCTTGAAGGACGGACAGCGATTTGGCGGGGTTAAGTTGACAGCCCTGTCCCGACGTCACAGAGCGGCAACCTGATGATGCAGCTGACGCCCTGCGGTGCATAGGTCGAGGCAGCCTCACCGCCATGGGGGTCGAGACTGCGAGCGATAAGTTGGCTCCCAAAGCCCCGTCGTGTCGGCGGTGTAACCGCAGGCCCGCCGCGCTCCTCCCAGATCAGTTCAAGCAGAGACGTTGTGCCCGCCGACACGTGCCAATCCACGCGAAGCAGCCCGGCCGACGTCGAAAGCGCGCCATATTTGGCCGCGTTTGTCGCGAGTTCGTGGAGGACAAGCGCCAAAGCGACAGCAAGATGCCCATCGATGCTGACGTCCGGTCCGGTCAGCGTGATCTTGCCCTCTTTGTCCCCGTAAGGGGCCAGTTCTGTTTCGAGGAGAAGGCGAACGCTGGCCTCGGTCCACGAGCCGCGAATAAGAGAATCGTTGGTGCGCGAGATGGCCGCGAAACGACCCAGCAACGCCTCTTTGAATTCGACAACGGACGGGGCCTTTCTGGCTGTGAGCGTTACGATCGAATTGACGACCGCCATTGTGTTCCGCAAGCGATGCGCGACCTCGTTCGCCACGACCCGGTGGTGCTTCTCGACGTCTTTCCGATCACTGACATCTCGCACAACGGCCGTGACTATGTGTTCCCCTCCGATCGTTTGCCGAGAGAGCGTCGCCTCAATCGCCAGCTCCTGGCCGTCTTTTCGCCGCCCCAAAACTTCGCGGCCAGCCCCCATGGATCGGCGCAACGGGGTGTCTAACGCACAGAAGCGGCTTACGTCTTCCAGATGCTGGTCATGAAAACGCGTTGGGATGAGCGTTTCGATTGAACGCCCGAGCACCTCGCTCTTCGTGTAGCCAAAGATTTCTTCGGCTGCTCTGTTGAACAAAATAATGCGACCATCGTGGTCTGTACTGACCACGCCATCCCCAATCAAAGTTAGTATGGCCTCGAAATCAGCGCCGAGGGGAAACTCTGCTGCAGGCCGCTTTTGGTCCGGCGTTACACGATCGTTGCGATGCATCTATTTTCACGCTCCCCGGGATCCTTGTAGAAAAACAGAAGTGTCGTCCAGAGGATATTGAGATCGAGGCGGCTATCGCCCTTAGCGCCGACATCTCAAAGACGCTGGAATTCGTCGCCACCAGGGAAGTCGGGGAGCATTTGGCCAGCACGAAATCGGAGCCAAGATCATCGATGCTGGTCGGGCCCCCACCCAACGCGGCGGCGGGGATGGTCTGCTATGGGCCCCGTCTGCCGGAAGCGCGCTGATTCAACAAGACGCAGCCTTGGAACAGGGACCGTCTCAGACCGCCGGCTCCAGTCCAAGAGACTCATCGAAGACTTCGAGCCTGTTTGGTCGGGCCAGAGCGGACGAACCTCTGAGTCGTGCCAGTAGATAGGCGACGGCGACAACCATCTCGTCCGCCTCATAAGGCTTGGGCATCGACGCGATCGCCACCGTATTGGCGGATCGCGCCCGGCTGATCTGGCCGCTGATGAAGACGACCGGAATGCCCAGCGCCTTCAACTGGACAGCCAGTTCAATACCGTCGTCGCCGTCGGCCAGCTGAATATTGACCAGCGCCAGGTCCGGCTTACCGGCCCTGGCGACCTCAAGAGCTTCGGCCTGACGGATCGTCAGATCGAGGATTTGGTAGCGGGCCTCTATAAGGGCCTCCCTCAGGTTCATCGCCACCAGGATCTCGTCTTCAACGATCATCACAGTCTGACCGGTCGTGTTTGGGGCCTGCATGCAGGTCATGTTCTGTGTTCCTTGCCTTGACGTCTCACGGTGCCGGGTTCGGACCGCGCCTTAGCGAAAAGCTGCAAAGCGGCAGCTATCCGGTCGTGGATCGGCTCGGCATCTACCGTGTCAGACAGGGGAGCGAGCACAGGCCGCCTGAGGAGATCCGGAGGCCCCCCGGGATGAAAGGCGGGGCCGGAGCCGTTATAGGCGGAGAGGTCAGCCGGTCAGTTGAACAACGGTCTCGAGGCAACTCTGGTTGCCGGGCCATGTGCCGGATCGCTGACTCTCCGGTCGCGGATGCGCCATGCGCAAAGCCGCGTTGGCGATTTGCTTTCGGCAAAGTTGAACGTCCGCTTCCCACCCTTAGGCGACGGGCTGCTTTCGGCCCACGTCTGCCGGAAGCGCGATGATGCAACAAGACGCAGACCTGGAACAGGGGTCGTCTCAGACCGTCGGCTCAATTCCAAGAGGCTCATTGAAGACTTCGAGCCTGATTGGTCCGGCCAGAGCAGTCGAACCCGAAAGGCTCCCTGCAGAATGTCATCCCGACAAGCCGGGTGCCGGCAGGGAACGATCGCGTGGGCCCAGTGTTGTTCTCCTAGATGGCAGCGGGTTTTGCGGCCGTAACTTTGGAGGCTGCAATGCTCTGGGTAATCGCCGCTATTCTCGTCGTCCTTTGGCTTCTGGGCTTCTTCGCCTTCCACATCGCCGGCGGTCTCATCCACCTCCTGCTGGTCGTGGCCGTCGTTGTGGTCCTCTACAACCTCTTCATGGGTCGAAGGAAACTCTAGCCGCGAGATCGGCAATATCGATCCGTCAGGCGAAAATAGGGTGCTGGAAGGCTAACGATAAAACGTCTCCAGTCAGGGCCTGATGGCCAGGAGGCGGGGTGAGCCCGATCAGCTTCAGGCGTCACCGGTTCCCAGCAACGGTCAGCATCCCCGTCCGCCCCACCGAACGCGTCCAGCTACGGCCCTAATCCACGGCCGACTCCGCGATGAAGATCGCGGAGAGCCTCAACGTCCCAACGTTAGCGAACGAATCTCGCAATTGGAGTTTTCAATGACGACCACCGAAACTGTCTACCTCAATCTTGCATCGGCAAACGACCTCAAGAAGGTGCAGGCCATCGGCGATCGGGCCGGAAAAATCGTCGAGAATCGCCCCTTTCACGACTGGTCCGACCTCCGACGCGCGGGAATGGATCAGGACGAAATCAATGCGGTGAAGAGTGACGGGGTCAAGCTCGGCATGCCGAGCGAAGGACCTATCAGGGAACCCGGGAGCGGCGGGAGCGGCGGAAGCCCCGGCGGAAATCTTGGCCGAGCCTGATCTGGCCGGGCCGGCGTCCTTCACAGCGGCTCCGTCCCGCTGACCCGTTACGACCGGCCCCGCCTAGAAGTCTGGTGACGTGACCACCGTTTCTCATCCAGCCACAACGAGAGTTTCTAGGTGGTGGTCACCACAGACAGAGCGCCGGCCTCGCTGCGGATACGCACCCACATCATGGCCGCATTCAACAGGGTGAAGAGGATCGCATAGCCCAACAGCCCGAACGCCAGCGGCAGGACCGTGATCTCAAGCGCCACGACCACATAGTTCGGATGCGAGACGAACCGGTAGGGCCCGCTGGCGACCAGCGGCACCCCCGGAAGCGTGATGATCCGCGTCGTCCAGCGTGGACCCATGGCCGCAATTACCCAGGCCCTCACTGCCTGAAGCACGACGAAGACCGCGAGTAGCGGCAACGAGATCGGCCGATCCCAAGCCAGAACCCATAGACCGAGCAACCATGTGCCGTGGAGAAGCACGATGAAGATATAGTGGTTCGCGCCTGTCTTCACGGCGCCCTGGGCTCGCAGCCGTCGGGTGTTGTGCTCGGTGAGGAAGAGTTCGCCGATGCGCTGCGCCGTGATCAGGGCGAGGACGACGACGGACAGCGTTATGCCGCTGCCCTCAGCGACAGTGTGCTTAGGGTGAAGCCCGGCCCGAGTGCCGTCACGACCGAACGATCGGGCAGGCCACGGCGTCTCGCGCGGTCCAGGACATAGAGCACGGTCGGAGCCGACATGTTGCCGTGGTCGGCGAGGACATCGCGCTCGTGGTCCAGGCTGCCCTGACCCAGGGACAGCGAAGCCTCCAGCGCATCGATGACCTTCATCCCGCCCGGATGGCAGATGAAGCGATCAACATCGTCCAGATTTAGGTTCTGGTTCTCCAACATCCCGACCATGGCAGGGCGCAGTCTTTCGCGGGTGAAAGGGGGGATCGCCCGGTCGAAGATGACGCCGAGCCCCGTTGGGTCGACGCGCCAGCCCATGATATCGAGCGTCTCGGGCCAGGTGTGTTCAGCAGTCGCCTCGATCGAAGCAAAGCCGTCTTCGCCGCACCGGACGACACAGGCCGCAGCGCCGTCGCCGAACAGGGCGGTGGCCACGATGTCGGCCTTGGTCAGCTCCTCCATCCGGAACGACAGGGTGCAGAGCTCGACGACCACCAACAGCACAACGGCACCGGGGCTCGCCCTGGCCAGCTTGCTCGCCAGCGCCAAGCCCGTCGTTCCGCCGGCGCAGCCGAGGCCGAAGACCGGCACGCGCGCGGCGTCCGAGCGGAACCCCATCCGGGCCATCGCGCGCGCTTCCAAGCTCGGCGTAGCGATGCCGGTGGACGAGACCGTGACGATCACGTCCACGTCCGAGCCCTTCAAGCCGGCCTCATCGAGCGCCGCTTGGGCCGCGTCGCCGAACATGCCGACCGCGACATCGAGATAGGCCTCGGTGCGTTCGGGCCAGCCGCGCGGCTTGAGATACCAGTCGAGCGGCATGGCGGACTGCCTGGCGCGGATGCCGGCTGTGTCGAACACAGGCAGCATCCGATCGAACCCGGGGAAGCGGTCGCTGAAAAGCGCCTTCGCGACCTGGCCGACATCCGATTGACTCATCGAGTGGGGAGCGTCGGCTGTAGCCAGAGAAACGAGTTGAACGGGGGCGGGCATGGATCTGCTCCGGCCGCTCGTGATCTGCGACCCACACACTAACCAAGACGCTGCCGTCCGGTTCCAAAAACATCTCTAATAACAATATCTAATAACGCTTGTCATTGGCAGTCGCACCGATGCTTGGTCGGGCGTTTCGGCCTTGATGAGCGACGACGCCCGTGACCTTACTCGACCACAGGTCGTCAAGGTCGGTGGCGAAGTGCGCCTCAACTCCGACCGCGCCGCGAGAGCCCGATATGGCGATCCTGACACCGGAGGCTCACGTCCATCCGATCCGGCTCTGGTTCGGGTTCATCGTGATGTGCATCGGCATGTTCATGGCCATCCTCGACATCCAGGTCGTGGCGACGTCCCTGCCGACGATCCAGGCGGCGATCGGCGTGGCCCCGGACCAGATGAGCTGGGTTCAGACCGCCTATCTGATCGCCGAGGTCATCGCGATCCCGCTGACCGGCGTCCTGACACGCGCCTTCACGATGCGCTGGCTGTTCGTGGCCGCCGTGACCGTCTTCAGTCTCGCCTCCCTCGGCTGCGCGCTCAGCCACGACTTCGGCGGCCTGATCTTCTGGCGAGTGATTCAGGGATTTTCGGGCGGCACATTGATCCCGGCCGTCTTCTCCGCCGTCTTCCTGCTGTTCCCGGAGCGCCGACAGGGCATCGCCACGACGATCGCTGGGGTGGTGGCGGTCCTGGCGCCGACCGTGGGTCCGATTGTCGGCGGCTGGATCACCCAGACCTATTCTTGGCATTGGCTCTTTCTGATCAACTTGGCCCCCGGCGTGGTCTGCGCCCTAGCGGCCAGCTTTCTGCTGCCCCGCGATCAGCCCAGTCCGACCCAGATCAGACGACTGGATTTCGTCACGCTCGCCCTGATGGCGATCGCGTTGGCCGCACTGGAAATCGCGCTGAAGGAGGCCCCGCAACGTGGCTGGGGTTCACCGCTGATCATCGGCCTAGGCGCTTTGAGCCTTGTGTCAGGCGTGGGCTTCGTCCGGCGCAGTCTCACGGGCCGCAACCCCGTGGTCGAGCTACGCACACTCGGGAACCGCAGCTTCGCCGTCGGGTGTATTCTCAGCTTCGTGCTGGGCATCGGCCTTTTCGGCTCGGTCTATCTCATGCCTGTCTTCCTCGCCTTCGTCAGAGGGCACGGCCCCCTGACGATCGGGTCGATCATGCTGGTGACCGGCCTGGCTCAACTGGCCACAGCCCCCGTGGCTGTGGTTCTGGAAAAGCGCATGGACGCGCGGCTCCTAACCGGCTTCGGATTCGCCCTGTTCGCAGCCGGGATCGGAATGAGCGCATTCCAGACCCCCGAAACGGATTCGAGCCAGATGATGTGGCCGCAGATCGTTCGGGGCGCCGCCATCATGCTTTGCCTGCTCCCGCCCACGAGGCTGGCGCTCGGTAATCTTGAACTGGCTCAGATTCCAGACGCCAGCGGCCTGTTCAATCTGATGCGCAATCTCGGCGGCGCCATCGGCTTGGCCCTCATCGACACGGTGATCTACGGTCGCGCGCCGGCGCTGGGTCGCCAGATTGTCGAGAGGCTTCAGGCTGGCGATGTGGAGACTGCCAAGGATCTGGGTATCCCTGTCGATGTCTTCGCCAATCAGGTTGGTCAGCCCATCGACGCCGCGATGACAGCCGCATTGACGCCTCTTGTCGAAAAGCTGGCGCTGGTCCGCGCGATTAATGAAGCTTGGTTTCTGATTGCGGTCCTGACGATCCTGGCTATTTTCACCCTCCCGTTCGCGCGGCGCAACCAACTGCAATAGGGGTGACGTGACCCCGTTTCTCATCCAGCCATAATGAGTTTTCTAGGGGATCTTAGCCTTGATCGGCAACGGGCGGCGAGCAACGGTCGACGTGACCCCGCTCGGTCGCCAAGGCCTGCAGACGCTGATCGAAGTCGTGGAGGATATGGCGGATCCACGCGTTCCGCCCGAGGCACGGGGCTGCCTGACCATGCTGGTTGCTCAGCTGCGGCTGTTGAACGAGC